>Ga0116229_10007083_pt1 | contig 17869 bp, 16 predicted proteins | sample S1TSphgellanicum_3_FD_87313 | JGI IMG/M metagenome (GOLD analysis project Ga0116229, IMG submission 87313) | Host-associated microbial communities from peat moss isolated from Minnesota, USA - S1T2_Fc - Sphagnum magellanicum MG | ecosystem: Host-associated > Plants > Peat moss > Unclassified... | reverse complement strand
TTATGTGTTTTTTTTAGTTTATTTAGTATGGAGATAGTTTTATTTGTTTTTGCTAAATATGATATGTCTAATGGGTTTTTTTTTTTTTTTTTTTAAGTTCAAGAATTTTCCATTGAGAACCACTTTTAATAAAGCCTTTGCTTTTTTTTTTTTTCTTTTTTGTCATTTGTTTTCCCGTGTTGCACATGTTGTATGTCTTGTGTAGAAGCATTTCAAACTCTACTTTCAAAATAGAAGTCTTGAGTTCATGAAAATTAGAAATAATTAGAAATTAAAATGGAATTTCTTAAAGGAGTTTAAAGACCTTTTTTTCCCCTTTTGTCAAGAAATTTAAGATGGGTAAATTCTAGCACTATTGGGTATATATCAATTTGTTTTTATTTTTTTTGTGTTTAACTAATGTTATGGTATTTTTCAAGGTAATTTGCCAATGGTTTCATTTTCACTTCTTTTCGAGACTATACCTACTACAAGATTAATATATGTATGTGTATCTTGTTACATTACTTATTGCTCACAACCCAAGTCATGAAATCAACACACTCCTCTCTATATGAATTCAGTGATAATCAACCATTTGTTCATCTAATATTGACTATTGTTCTACCGCGGTGGTTCTTTAGGAAACTTCAATAGATGTAAAACTGGAAGAGAAGTGGTGACGGTTTTAATTTTGGAGGAAGGTAAGAGTGTGGGACTTTGGTCTTCTTTAAGGGCTTTTAGGACATAATGGAACCAGCAAAAAGAGCCATCATCACATGAGTGAGAGTACACAAGACAAAGCCAAGTTACTCTCATTTCTAATCGAGGTTTAGGGTTTAGGATTGTGTTCATTAATGTGTATAGGCATAGCAAGCCCTACAATTTCACCATCATCAAAGTGTCAACGAATATCACAATTGGATACCAATATCATGATGACTTGTATGGATTGTCATGAGACATCTCCACCCTTTCACCCCATGATCCTCATCGCATCTACTTTGCCTTATCTAGTCTCTTCAATTGCACCTAATTGATCCTCACATTTCACACCTTGTTTACCTCATCAACCACGAATTATTCCTCAATCATCTGTACCTACACCAAGTGCCAATCCATCCCATAAGCAATGTCCACGTGTTCCTTGTTCTAGTTGTGGTCACTTATATGTAGCAAGAGCATGTTTAGCACATCACGAAACACCATGCACCACACCCAAGCAATCATCAACTTTTGACGTGCTGATGTCTTCGACTTTACCATCTTCTCCTCCTTCTTTGGCTTGGACATGGATTGCATCATTAAATATGTTTTCTTGGTTTACCACACCCCCCGTTCATAACATCATATCCCATATGCCTTCCGTGTTGATGTTCAACATGTTTTGCACATCATTTTAGTATGGTTGGTCATTAATCCATTTGACATAACAACTTGGCATGCATTTTTGTTCTTCCATTCTTAGTGTTTGTCATTTCCACCATGGGGTGGTGAGAAAGGCCACTAAGAAACTCGCACCCATTTGCGTTCGTACATGGCAGGGGACTAAGAAACATTATAAGAAAAGCACACAATTAAAGCACAAGCGTTGGCTTCCCAAAGATTTTCAGAAATGGCACCAAATCCTACTCCACCTCCATTAACACAATTGTGTCGCACATGGGCACTTGCTCATGTAGGGGAGTATGTTTGAGCAATGTGTGCATTGGCCCCTAACACTTCTACAGCCCCATCAGCTAAGACCCATTGTGACCATTCGCCATCTTTATCCATTAGCTAAAGTTGACCTCCCCCTTTTTGTAGATGATTTTCATCGAAAAATGAATCTTGTTTTGGATAAAAAAGCATATATTTTTGTTTTGACACATTTTCCATGTCTTTCATTCGGCAATCCTTCAAGTATGGTGTATGAACTTTTGTGAAATTGTTTTGTCCATGATGACTTTACTAATGGCTTTGAACTTTTTTTGAGATATGCAAGCACATCACTTGTGGTCATGTTCCTCCATCAATATCACGCCTACTTGTTGCATTACGACTATTGGTTTTGAAGAAACAAGCCATAAGCACTTGACCCATGATGATTAGAAAGGTGATTTATCGGTTAGTTGCCCACACATTGGCTATTTAGTTCAAGGATACATTTATAAAACATTTTAGTCCACACCAATTTAAGGTGGCAATGCCATGCAAATGCGAAACAATGGTTAATGTGGTTAAATCTATGTTGGATTTACATCTAAAATGGGTGGTATTACAAGTGGATGTTCAAAACACATTTAATTTAATATCTCAAATAGCCATTTTTCAGGAGTTGTGTTCTTGTACCAGCACCTTGGATTAGTTTTTCCCATGTGTTCATTAATTTTACACATGCCCATCTCCATTATATTTCTCATAAGCTTTTAGGCACAAGGATCTCACTACCATTTCATCCAATTCTAGTACACAATAGGGGGATCCTTTGGGAGGAATGTTGTTTGCACTAGCTCAATTTTGCACTCTACGTCTTACAACTCACTTTACTTGTGTTTTCCTTTGTTGGCAAATGATACACACATAGTTGATCTTGTTTTGAATTTGTTACTTTTTTTTTATGAGTACAAGAAGATTTTGGAGCATTAAGGCTATCGCGACCTTAGCCTTGGGCTCGCGACCAAAACAAAGGGCTTGCAAGGGTGCGGGCCAAAACTAAGTCCAAAAATCGCATTCTCATGCTCGAGAGTGCAAAAGAGTGTGAGGGAAAGAACCCTCACACTCCCAAGTGAACTCCCATGTTGGGAGTTGGAATTCCGATGGACTCCCAAATGTTCAGAAAATGATTGTAGGGGTCAAAACCCAATGGCTTGACAAGTTCTTTATATCATTGGAAAGATATTGAAAATTAGATGTCTAAAATGGGCTCGCATCACTCATTTGGACATCTGAAACACAAATTATGGCCAAAAGAAAGGTCGGGAGTCAAATTGGCAATTTGACTCTCAACCACTAAAAGTCAAGAATCAACCCGATTTCCTTACGTTCAGGTGGCGTGAAACATACTGTTGAAAAGCTCTCGACGAGGGCTACAACTTTGCTTCAGACCTTATCTCGATCGAAGGTCTACACACAAAGTTATGGGGCTCCAAAGTCGCAGGAATCCCGATTTTGGCAATTTTGAAACTCCCACTTGGGAGTCCCGGGACAAAAAGCCATTTGGATGTGGGCCTTGTGGAAAGGCACAAAGTATACTATAAGGGGGAAGCTGATGGCTTCCCCCAAGTCCAGGCCATGGTGAGTGATTAAGTGCTTGTCATTCTTCTTAATCCCATCTTGGAGCTCCAACACGCCCCTCTACCCTTCAAAGTGCTACAAGCTAAGAAGCGTGCCCTGACTCCTTGCTCTTCCATTGTTTTCCATTTGGACTCACATTTGAGTCCATCAAGGATCTTGGGAGTGCGTCAAAGGCACCCCCAAACTCTTTAAAATACCCAAATGTGGGTCCTTAAGCGAAACAACGAAAAAAGAAAAAAATTGGAACATGTTCCCTAATTCGTAACACTTCAGGGGTAAGAGGGCGTGATGGAGCTTTGGGATGAAACTAGGACGAACTCACAAGCGAAAGTTTAAGATGAGGTCAACATGCACAACCAAGAAATGAGGGCGATTTATGCAAGTTGAATGAAAGTGATGTAGCGAATTTAGTAAGTACAACTCGAAGCACAAGTTTTACACAACCCGCAACTTTTGGGAGGAGGCACGACTCCCCTCCCTACAATATACTTTGTGCTTCTCCGTGGGGACTACATCCAAATGTCACTTTTCCTTGGGATTCCCAAATGGGAATCCCAAAATTGGGATTCTTATTATTTCAAAACTTTGGACACTCATATCATTCTCAAATAAAGTGTATTTTGAAAATGTCAGGGAAATATCTTATAACCCTTAATAAGATCTTTTCAACAGTGTATAGCACACCCCAATTGAAGTTCATTTGGCCCCTAATTTCAAAGGATTTATGATCCCGTTTTTTCTTTTAATCATAACTCATGCAAATCATGTCTAAATGAACAATGCCAAGGGACCTTAAGCATTTATGCTTCAAAACCTTTCTAATGGTGTCATGGGGGCCCAATTTGATGTTTATTTGCCTTTCCAACCAAGGTTTTAAACATTCGTAACTCTCGCACGAATACAACTTCCAAAGTGGGAATGCACATGGGAGTCATTTGGGCTCCATCCCCTACACTCTCCCCCATTTGTGAGAGTGTGTTTCACACCTAAACACATTCTTTTGGCCTCATGGGCCCTTGCACTCCACACTTAATCACGAACCCAATGTAAGGGTTGTGACAAATTTCATCCAAATCTAATACATGATAGGGGGATCCTTTGGGAGGAGTGTTGTTTGCACTAGCTCATCTTTGCACTATCCATCCCACAACCCACCCTATTTATGTTTTTCTTTTGTTAATAGATGATACACACATAATTGGTCTTGTTTTGAATGTGTTACCTATTTTCTTACAACTACAAAAAGAGTTTGGAACATTAAGGCTTTTAGTCCAATCGACGAAGTGTGTAAACCATACTATATCACTTCCTCCAGGTTTTCTTACACTTGAGTCCAATTTTCATATTCTAGGTGTTCCAATGGGTTCTTTGCCATTCGTGGAATCCTTCGTATCAAAAGCATTTTAGGAGAACCTTAACACAATCATTAACCTTCCTATGCTCGCAGATCCTTAGGTAGCTTTTGCGATGCTTTCACTTTGTTATGCCCAACATCCAAACTACTTACAATGTACTATATTTCCATCACCAAGTATCTTATAGTGTTATACCAAATTTAATGTTTGTACCATAGCTATGTTAAAATAGCTATTAAGGTCAAGATCTTTTGGCACCACATTGGGCCATTTAGCTCCTCATTAAGTCACTATTCATGCTTCTTCAAGGGGCTAGGCCTTCCTTCAATGGTTTAATGTGCTGCCCTTGCCTTCTTAAAATGTTAGGCTTTGATCATTCCTACATTAGTTTCTCATTTTCAGCAAGATGATCACCCTAATATTTTTGATGCGGTGTCACATGTAAAGACCGGTACTTATCCCTTCCAAGTTGCACTACAAGATACTTGTGTGATGTTACCTGAGGTCATTCAATCACATGTCTTGCCTTTTGAAAGTTTAATAGTGCAATTTTATCCTCAAATGCAATCCTCTTTTATGGACCAACTACATGAACAAGAATTTATTTTACTTTTAGCAAATGTTTCTTCGGATGTTGTGTGAGCACATCTTCACTCATGTGTAAGTTTAGCAACAAGGGCTTGGTTATTAACTCATCTTAGCACCCCTTCGTTTTGTTTAACCTCTGTCCATTTTCTTATAACACTTTTTATTTGTCTCGATATACCACATCCTATAGTTTTGCATTTTTGACGATGTTGATGTGGTCATACCATTGATGATTTTGGTATCCATTTGTTACATTACTTGTGCGAGAATGAATGCACTGCAACCCATGATACATTTTGAGATATTGTTGTAATTATCGCAAAATGGAAATCATGTATAAAGAAAGGTTTTTCACCTTTTCCCCCACCACACATAGAGACAAATGGATGTTGTCATCACCAAAGATGGTTTTCGAACCCTGATGGACATTGTCATTATTGATTCGACTTATAAAAATTTGGTGTAGCATGCTTCAATGACAATAGTGCATATAATAATAATTACCACTCAAAACAAGGCACAATCCTACATAGAACAAGCGTTAAGAGATGATTTCATTCCCCTTCCCCTTGTATGCATCCTCATTTTGATTCTTTTATAACTTTTTGTGTACATGCCAATATAGTTCACCATTAGTAGACCTCCTTGGTACCTTCAATGTTTATATCTTATTATAAGCAATGAGTGTCAATAGCCCTACAACATGTGCAAGCCATCGCAATTCTTTAACAGACTACCATGGTTAGTCACAATTCTTCATCTCTTACATATATACTAGTCAGTGCACCTCCATCACTAGTTGATTTGTGGCAAAGGATACCCTTTTAACATTACGTCTTACACTTCATTATTATTATTTGTATTGTCCTAGTTTTCCTTTCATGTGTTTACATTTGCTTTGACATGCCTTGTACTTTTTGTGGATGGATTTCCATCCTCGTTTATATATATGTAGAGTTTCTAGTTTTTTTATGGATCTTAATTAGTTGTGGGTGCATCCCAAAGCTTCTTTTTTTGGCAATGAACCACCTTGATTGGCCCATCGCAACAAAAATATAAATAAATAAATATGAGATATTGGACAATCTCCCCAAAATAAATGTTGGCATTTCCAAAATATAATCCTGAATGTGCCTATCCTTTGGCCCACCTTTATAAGCTACAAGGGTTCAACTTTAATCAAACTCAATGAGATAAAGAGTGGTGGTATTGGGAACGTCTTGGAGGACACATGGGGATTTGGGGAACTTGATGAAAACACATTGGGAACATCCATTTCCCCCAAGGGAAAAACATTGAACCTCTTGGGGGTGTGCTACACCCTTTACCAAATATATATATAACCAACTTTTGGTTAGTTTAAAATGACAACACTCTTGTAGTTTAGTTTGGTGAATTATGATCTAGGTGAATGGTTTATCATTTATGTGGGTGTTAATTCACAAATTGCAATACTTTGAAGGAATCACAATAACTTTATGTTGAAGTTCCAAGAGATGTGGCCAATTGACATATCATTTGTTATGCCTCCATAGAACCTCAATGCCTCAACCAAATATTTGTTTTTAGTTTCATGCCTCAAAGTTTTTACAAACTCTAGTAATTTTGCTCTACTTGCATCACTTTCAGCTTTTGCTAATTTAAATTTTTGAAATCAATATCTTTGACCATTGCTCCAACATACTAATATGAACTTTTTTCATCATTTGGATAATATTCCAAACTAATTTTTTTTATGCATTGCGAATGGGAAGGTCAAGAAACCTCTCATCTAAGTTTTTTACAACCACTTGCACATATTCAAATCCCATCACCTTGCATTTTTGCATTGTCTCTTCTTATCAAAAATATGTCCCTAATGTACAAGATGATATGTACATGTAATGTCATCATTTGTTCTCCATCTCAATGCACCATTAACCCAAGCTCCAAACATAAAGGGACCTAAAATCTTGGTTAATCATCCAAAGTTAAGACCATGTCCACATAAAAAATGTTTGGTCAATACAAAACTGGGTGCATCCAAAGTTTATCCAACTATTGAAATATCAACCATGTCATACTAATTTTTTTAATTCAATTTGTTCAATTTTGCCAAAACATCAACCACAAGATAAAACTTGAATTGAAATTAAAAGATTGTAGTTTACCGATAGCAATAGGCCCTAGTTTTTAAAAAAACATTCAATATTGTTAGCATCTAAAACAAAATCCTTTCCAACAAGCAAATCAACACACCAAATGGAATTGCAAGATAGGCAATGGTTCCAAATCAAATGCCTCTATGAGATTTTTGAATCCTTTATAATGGTTGCAATTTCTCCCTACCCATTCATAAACTTATTAGCAAATTTATCCAATATCAAAACCCTAACATTGATTTGAATTCATCAACAACTAAAGCCTTCCAATGTGTTATGCAATGAATGTTCACCAAAATAAGGACATCCTATTTCAAACAAGTAATTAAACCCACATGCCAACCTAACATTAAAGTTGTTCCATATGTGGCAAAAACCACTAATTGGTTGGCATTATTCCAACCCAATCTTTCCAAAAAGTTATTTGTTGTTAGGTGCATGTTTTCCCTTATGGCATCCCAAATTGCCAAAAGCTCTAAAAAGGTAGGGGTTTGATCCAAACTCAAATAACAACAATAAATAATCAAATTTTGTTCCATGGTCTAATCAATATATTCATCTACCATCAATGAAAACATAGGAGACTTGTTAACATTAAAATGTAATAATGTTTTCAAATGTTTTAACAATGTCCACAAAAAATTTAATGCAACAGACCTTGTGGTATAACTATTAATATAATAATTTAGATATGGTCAAATTTGAGTTATTATTCAACATTTGTGGATTTAAATTTTTTTGGGTATGTAGATGTTTGGATTAGTGAATAATTAATCTTTCACCAACTCTCGGGTTGACTTTTACCCACCCTTAGCTATGTTTTTCACATTAATTTAAATCTAAATCATTTAGTTTTTATTAATTTAGTTTTTATCATTTAGTTTAAGTAGTTATTTATGTTTTTTTTAGTATGTGTTTGTTTAATGACTAGGCAAAAACATCCTTGGGTGGTACCACTAGGAATGTCACACCATGATTTTCCTTAACCCATTGAATTTTGAAAAATCGTAGGAAACACTTAAATAAATATTTTCATATTTTTTTAATGAATAAATTTATTAGGTTCCATAATTTTTAAATTTTCAATAATACCAAAAATATTGTGTATTCTAATGTTCTTAATCATTACATCTAGAAAAAGTTTCAAGAATGTCACGCTGGTTTCTTTCCTTGAACTTTTTGGTCATGAACACAAATTTGAAACATGATTTGATAATTTCTTGAGAATTTTTTCCCTAAGGTAATTTGGAAGTCATCCTATTTTAAGGTTTTTATTAAGAAATTAATTGAATAAATATAATTTAATTATGAAATTTGAAAATTAAGGCTATCAATTTTTTAAGGGGCATTTTTTATTGGGAATATGAATTTTTAACAATTTTTAAATTTTTAATTCCAAAATAAACTTTAAATTATATATTAATGCTTGCAATTGATAAACATGAAAAAAAATAATTTATAGTTGTGAAAACATTTAAAGTAAAAAGCCCAAGAAATAAACTTGGTTATTTTGGGTTCCTTAACCATTCTTTGAAGTGGTTCACAGTGGTACCACCCAAAGATGCTTTCGCATGACTAGCAAGTGTATATTCATGCATGTTACCAAAAAAAAAAAATGTTTACACTCTAGATCTATTCACATGAGTTGATCAAATATAATGATCAAGATACATTTTAGAGTCTAGGAGAAATAATGTAAATTAGGTTACTATTGTGGTCCTTTAATAACACATGGTCCACACACTTATGCATGTGTTAGGTCTTTCATTTGTCAATAAATGAAAGTTAGTTAGTTTTGATCTAGTTAACGTTTGTTGTAGTATGGTTGATTTTGAATATTCACAAGTTATTAGCCCACAATATAATTGCATTGATAAGTTTGAGATGTGAGACTACATGCTATGGAGATTCAAAATAGAGAATTTACTTAAAGCAAGGAGTTATGGAATGTTGTTAATGGGAATGAACAAAAGCCAGTTAAAATAAATGCAAATGTTATGGCTATGTACACTAAACTTGATAACTCACTACAACAAAAGGTGTCCCTGTACGCCAAATGATATCATTGGATTTTGAGTGAATTCACAGGTTGTAGTAAATGGGGACCAGTGAAGAAGCAATGAATTCCTTAATCTAGTGAACAGGGACTAATGAATTGCACCCACATTTTGTAGTAGTGACTACACTTTGAATCTTATTATTCAAAGTTTGTCCATAGTAAATTGATGATTATTTGTCAAGAGATTATTGCCAAAAGCATGTGAAAAGCTCTTGTAAAGTGACACCTTGACAAGGGGTTGATAAATCAACTATTTTTAACAAAAAGATTTTTCACCAACCAAATGAGTTCTAATGAAACTATGGAGCAACATGTGAATAAATTAAACACAATGGCAAAAGAACTTGATGCCATTGGAATTGGTGTATTTCCTAAAATTAAGATGATGGTGTTTCGCATGAATTTACATGATAGCTATCAATTGATGGTCACATCATTACAATCCTACAAGTTTACAGAACTAAATGGGAAGTAGGTACAACTAGACTATTGAACAAAAAATTATGATGTCACCTAGTAAAAATGATGTAGTGTTTGTTCACACAATTCAAAAGCATTTAGGTTCTAAAAAAATGCTAAAGGAAAATTGCAAAACATTTGTAACTATTGCAAGAAGAATGGTCATTAGGCTAAATAAGGATTGCACAAAAAAAGGATGCAAAAATTGAAGAACTTGACAAAAAACTTTATGCATAGAAAAATGAACATGAAAATAATGCAACTAACCATAATGAGATTTTTTTTATCACAACTTTGTCGATGTCTAGTGATGAAGCATGGTATGTGGATTCTATGCTTCCATGCACCATTTTCATAGAAAGGATTAGTTCCATGAATTTGAGTAAACATCATTGGAATATAATTTTATATGGGAGATAATTCAACACAAAAGGTTATAAGCAAAGGAAAAATCAAGATGAATTTAATAGTGAGAGTGAACACTATCTTTGCAACACTAAGTGATGTCATTTATGTCCCTAGTTTTTAAAAATAAATTCTATGAGTAAGGTAACATCTCAAGGGTACAATGTTGAGTTTGGTGATGATGCATGTGAAATACAAAATAGTCGGAAAAAGATGGTTGCACACAAGATTCAAAAAACTTGACTCTATGAAAAGTAGTGCACCACTTTTGTTGCAACAAAACAAGTTCATGTTGCTACAAGTGGGAATTTGCATTGATCATGCAAACTTATGGCATCAGCATCTAGGTCATATTGGCATTGATAATTAGAAGCTATTAGCCAAACCTAGTAGGTGGATTGTCCATAAAAAAGGATGCAAAATTGAATTTTTGTGAAAGTTGTATGGTTGGGAAGCAACATAGGGAACCATTTCCTAAGGAAGGAAGAATAAGAACTACAAAAGTTCATTGCAATATTTTGGGATTAGCCAAAACCAATTGTTTTGGAGGAATGGGGTACTTTGTAACCTTCATCGATGATTAATATAGGAAGAGATTTTGTTACTTTATATGACTAAAAGGAGAATGTTTATCCAAGTTCATGGAGTTCAAAATGTTTGTTGAAGCCCAAATTAGAAGGAAATTGAAGGTGCTAAAAAACAACAATGATGGAGAGTTTACCTCCAAGGAATTCGAATAATTCTTAAAAGTTCATGGAATTGAACATTTAAAGTTAGAACCATGTAGTCCCCAACAAAATGGAATAACAAAACAGGTGAATTGAAAATTTATGGAAGCTACACATATCATGTTACAACATAATGGTTTGAATCGAAAAATTTGGGCAAAAGTTGTGAATACAACAATTTACTTCAAAACTAAAAGCCTTCACAAAGTTGTGAATGGAATAACACTTGAACAATTGTGGAGTGGAAGAAACCTTCCATGAGCCTTATGAAGGTTTGGATGTACAACACGTGCACAAAAACTTGACATGACAAGAACTAAACTAAAGCCTAAGAACACTAAATGTGTTTTTGTAAGGTACAATTTAAATTCTAAAGGTTATAAGTTCATTGAAAAATCAACCATAAAATTGTTTATTAGTTGAAATGTGACATTCCATGAATTAACAATGAAAAATGGTTTGTTGATGGAAGCAATTATTGGGATTCCAGTAGTTGGAAATATGCATATAAACTTGGAATTTCAAAATGATGAAGAAGTTGGAGTAGAATAATTCATTCTACATGATGCAACTATTGTTCTTTGGCACCATGGTGCAATTATAATTCCAATTTAAATTACTTTACCGAGTTAGATCAAAACAATTTGCACACATGACAACACATGAACAACCAATTTTGAAATGGTTAGTTAGACAAAAGGTGCACCAATAATGCTAATGTATTATGCTTGTGTTGCCGCGTTTGATGAACTTGCAACATTGGCAAAAATTTATAGTAAAAAGATGAGAAGGAATGGAAAGAAGCAGCAAATGTATAATAAAATTTTCTACTATAAAATAAGACATGGGAGCTTGTGAAACTTCCAAAAAGAAGAAAAGCCATTAGATGTAAATGGGTTTTAAAAATGAAATGAAAGGCAAATGGAGATATTGACCACTACAAAACATGTGTGGTGGCAAGAATGTAATTGACAAATTGAAGGGATCAATTATGAAAAAACTTTTGCATCGGTTGCAAAACATACATCAATGCAAGTGGTGTTTGGGATAAATGTTATGATAGATCAATTATGTGCAAATGGAGCAAGATCAACCAATTGTTTACTCAATGCCTTATGTAAATGATTTATTAATATTTTGTAAGAATGTAGATGAAATTAAAGAGGTAGAGACAACATTTTTTAAAGAGTTTGACACGAAGGATTTAAGAAAACTTGATTTTTGCTCGGACATTCAAATGATTAGACATCAAACAAAGAGGATGATTAGCCTTGGTCAAGTTAAATACATAAGTTTTTAGATATTAAAGTGGTTTAGAATGGAAGATTCAAAAATACTAAATATGCCTATTGATATCAATGTCCAATTCAACAAAGAACAAGTTCCAAGTTTAGAAAAGGAAATTGTTGAAATTTGGAAAAGGTACCATACAAGGTGGCTATTGGATGTATCATGTACACTATGATTGATATTAGGCCAAATATTGTGATTACAGTATAAATTATAAGCCAATTTATGCAAGATCCAAGGTATGTGTTTTGGAAAGTTGTAAATTTGATTACGGAGTACTTGCAAGGTACATGTGACTATTGGCTTCAATTTACAAGAATGAGAAAGGATGATGAAATGATATTCACATCCTATTATGAATCAAATTAAGGCAGATATGTGGACATGAGAAAATCAACCATTGGATATATCTTTCTTTTGGACAAGGCGACAATAAGTTGGAGTAGCAAACAACAACCTGTAGTGGGACTATTTACAATTGAAGTTGAATATATGGTGGTTAATCAAGCCACCAAAAAAATAATGTGGTTATGAAAGTTGTTGAGTGAATTAAGATTCATGCAAAATGAACCTATTATGATACAAATTAATAGCCATTTAGAAACTTAACATGAATCAAGAATCATGTTCATCACAATAAAACAAAACACATTGACATCCAACATCATTGTGTGAGAGATATGGTTGTAGCTAGAGAAATGTTATTTTAATGTTGTTCAACACAAAACATGTTGGTGATGTTTTCATAAAAAAACCTTTCTGGTTCGAAGGGGCATTTAATGCATTGAGGCTATTACACATGGAAAACTCAAGATGTGACCAAGTGGGAGTGTTAAAATAATAACTCAAATGTGGTCAAATTTGAATTAATATTGTCCATATTAATGGATTCCTAAAATTTGGGGTTCACAAATGTTTAAATTAAAGAGTAATTAATCTTTCACCAACTCTTGGGTTGACTTTCACCCACCTTTAGCTATGTTTTTTCCATTAATTTAGGGTCCACCTTAGGGTGTAGTCACAATCCAATGAGTCAAAAAGGGCGTCAAATCACAAAGAAAAAAAATCAAAATTGGATAAATATTTATGTTTTTCCATTTAAAGCCATAGCAATCATGGCAAGTTATTGTTTTTTCATTCATATGAATGTCAAGGAATCCAAACCAAAAATCCATTTGATGAAATTTTAAGTTTAAGTTTTGATTTAGGACCTCTAAAAGTGAACAACAATGCATTGGACAAGAGTCAATTTTACAAAGGACTATCAAAAGGACTTATATAATAGAACACATTTGATGGAAATTTTTTTTATGAGGATAAAAACCTATTAACTACATTAAAAAAACACACTCATACCCTAAGATGTGTGGAATTGTAAAACTTTATAAATTCAAAAAAATTCCAAGATTGATTTAAAATCTTAGAATTTCAAAAGTTTTTTACCACACATAAATGGGGTTAAATGTATATGATGTGTTAAAAAAAGTTGTAGTTTATTATACAAAAAAACATAAAATTGTAAAAAAATAAAAATCGGTTATGATTTGAAATTATTATCATCTTTAAAGACAAAACATTGAATTTACAAGGAATCAAGACACTTTCAAAAATTCATATTTGTTAAAAAAATGACGAAGAAAGGAACATATCATGTACTTGAACAAATATAAGCATTTATTATAACAAGTTGCAAAAAAAATTGTTCCAAAATTCATTCATATGAAAAAAAAAATTTGGGAAAAAAACATGCAATCCTTTTTTACAATAATCTCATTGGTTCATTGTATCTCATTTGCACCCCTCATTTAATTTTTAATACTTGAATTGATTGTTTGAATATTTATCTCTATGTTGTTTTTTCATTGTGTGCGTGTTTAGTGACCAACAAGTGTATGTTCATGCATGTTAAGATGACACAAATAAGGTCTACATTTTCCAATTGAAGTCATTGTTTGTATAATTTAAGAAGGACCTGAATTAAAAGGGTATTTTTTAATTTGATATCAAAAAATGACATATTTTGAATATTTTTTAAATATATCCTAAAATATCTTGTATATTTTAAATATATTCTAATAATGAATTATAGACACCTTATTTACATTTAAGTAAATTGGAAATTTTCTTTTTTCAATGAGTTACACTTTACAAATAAAATAAAATGTTGTTTGGAATAAAATGGATTTAAAAAGATGCATCTAAGGGGTGTTGAAAGCCCATAAAAATGACATTCATTCTCATAGCTAAATATGGATTGGTCATGAATCATAATAAAAAAACAAGATTTTCATGGAAGATGATCCTTGCATGCCTTTTTTCAATTGCATTTTGGACATGTTGAGTAATGGGAACCACACCAAACAAAGAAAGTGAATTCTATTAGACTATTGCAATGTTATGATCAATACCTTTTTCATGATCACAATCAATAAATTTTTGGATTGTTTTACATCCAATTCCTATAACCCATGGTGATTTCACACAAAATTCCTTGCATGGGCACATTTCAAGAAACCTATAGATGGACCTTATGTTGGTATCATGTACATAAGCCATTTCCTACCAAGCTTCCAAATAGCTTTGAAAGTTTATGTAAAGGTCCAATGAGTCAAGCCTTGAGCTTCAAGATGTGTAACCTCCAAAACATCTTGAGAATCTAAAATATTATCCTTAGTTTCTAGGGATATATTTAAATGTATGCTTTTGAAATGATGGCTTGTGATGGATAGGTAAATGACAAGACAAAGGGAAAAAAAAAAAAAATAAATCTTTACATTTTACGGGCAAACACATGCAATAATATATCAAACATATTCTATTTCCAAAATGAAAGAACTTTCAAATTTCCAAAATGTCTTTTCATTCTAACTTTCCAAATTAAATAACTTTTGATTATCAGCTTTTGAAAATTATAAGATTTGGAAATTTTCAAATTTATAAAACCTAGTGTAATGGAAGGGATTGTGGCACCCATAGCAAGGACGTAGACATTAGCTTCACATATGGGTGAATTACAATTTTTTTGGGTGCCCAAATGGGGTCCACACCCTACCTACTTTCATAAACATTTAAACATTGGTATCATCACCCAAGACCTCCTTTGGCACCCACATCTAGAACATCAACTACTAGTTTGACTCCTACACTATTTTCATTAGAATGTATAATCACTTATAAAATTAAAAAATGCCTCTAATGTGAGAATGAAAAATACAAAGATAGCTCAAAAATGAATATCTCCCCCTTTCCCTTAAACCCAATCCTTCTTCATATTTTCCCTTTTACAAATTAGGTGGCTCCTCCAAATTTTATCCCCAAATTCTACTTTTAATGGTAACTATCTTGCCAACCAAACCCTTTTTAGAAACTAACTAGAAATATTTAACATCACTTCTCCAAATCAAAGGAAGGTACATTCAAGTTAAATGGAGCCGATGAATGTGTAATCAATGTTTGGTTTTTCATGTTTTAATGTTAAAACTTGTATTATGTTGTAAATTTCTTTAATGTGTTTACATAACAATTTTTCAAATATATTATAGAAACATGTGGAATGATTTGGAATGAATTCAATGAAAATAGAATATTCAAAATCGTTCTTAAAAATTATAACCATTACTTACAATGTTTTTATTATTTAATGAACTCCTAAATGAAATATTTTTGGGGATTTTTTTGAACACATCTTTATGTAATACTATCATGGAACATTTTTTTGGGTCATAAGAATTTTTAAATATTTTTTCTAGTCTACAAATGGAATATTTTAAAATAAACAGTCACTAAAGGGACATCGTTGGCTCCTTTTAGTTTGAATGTACTACTAATAATTTAAAAAAAAGTTGAGCTACTTTATCTAAAAAATTGAATAATTAAAATGTAAGATTTATGGGTTTTCATAGAAATAAAAAAACTTCTCAACAAATTGGTTAATATTAATGTTGGGCAATTATCTAATTTTTTTACCAAACCCATGTTGGGGGTTAAATAGGGTATATATTTTAAAGACATATTTCTAATGCTACCTCAACAAACATAATTTTGTGGTACATGCTTTAACTTTGACTTGAAAAAAAAATTTAAGTCAAATTTACCTACATAAAAAACCATTGGTTTTTTGCAAAATTTCATTGAGATTTTTTGACTTGGTTAGTCAAAACTAACAATTTTTAAATTTAAGTTTTTATCAAATGCTCAGAACTTGGATTGGGAATAGACCCATACCTAAAATTGAATTCCTTAATCTTTTTATGTGGAATTGGAACTAGAACCAAAATACATGATTTTGAAGAAAAAAATTGAATAAAACCAAGGTTGATTGAAGGTAAGTGGCAGTTAACCGCAACATCACAAACTTAACATCCAATGATTTAATAATGGAAATTGTGCAAAGTTTGTTCAGTCATAGGTTTGTACATTTTGCACACATATTATCGTGCATGAAAACACTTTTGACACATGAATAAATGTGTTGATGGATGAATTATGAACCCATGAATGAATTGATTTCACATCATCCTATACATGTGTGTTTTAAATATATAATATATGTGTGCAAAATGTATGAACCTATGCATGAACAAATTTTGCACATTTTCCATTATTATATTGTTGGATGTTAAATTTGTCATGAAATTTTGTCCAAGTTAATAAGAACCAAAAGTTTCATTTTTGAGTAAAAGTATGATTAGGTGGTACCACAAGGAACATCACATTTTCATTTTATTAGGCTCATCGAACTTCAAAAAAAAATAGGAAACATTTAAATAAGGGTTTTCATTAAATATTCATAGTAAGTACATTAATTAGGTTGTACAAACTTTGAAACTTAATGAAATAAAAAATATTTAAAATTTTGATGTTCCTAATCATTTAATCTTGACCAAAATTTTTTAAGAAATAAGATTGGTTATTTTCCTTTCAAAGGTTTTGGTCCAAAACATTTTTTATACATATGGGGGGGGTAGGTATATATATAATTTCCAAAAGTACTTTAAATGGTATTCTACTTGATTTTTATTAGATAATTAATTGAATAAATATTATTTAGTTATGAATTTCAAAGTTCAACTTTGTGAATCTTCAATGAACTACAAAAATTAAGAACAAAAATTTGTAGTTATTCCAATTTATTTTTATTCCAATGAAAGCTTAAGCCCATATACTTTGGCATGCAATGGATAAACATTAGAAAACAATAATCAATGATATTTAAAGCATTTAAAAGGAAGGGCCCAAGAATATTATTTGGTCAATTTTAATTCGTTAACCATTTCTTGAAGCGGTTCCTTATGGTACCATTGAATCATATTTTCACCCTTTCATAATTGAAACTATAATTCATTGTTTTGGAAAAATGAATCTGAAACTAAATTCTTGGTTCCATTTGTGTGGAACTAAACCAAAACAATTTTATTTTACTTTTTAGTACTAGAACTAAAGGTTCTCCATAAAAGTAAAAAACCACCCAACAATGGTATTAACTAGGTCATATTGAGAGAAACTAAGAATAAAGACCAATATTCACCTTAGGTTATTATGGGGGGGGAGAGGGGGGGGGGGGGGATTTTCAAATGGAGACCAATATTG
>Ga0116229_10007081_pt1 | contig 17871 bp, 15 predicted proteins | sample S1TSphgellanicum_3_FD_87313 | JGI IMG/M metagenome (GOLD analysis project Ga0116229, IMG submission 87313) | Host-associated microbial communities from peat moss isolated from Minnesota, USA - S1T2_Fc - Sphagnum magellanicum MG | ecosystem: Host-associated > Plants > Peat moss > Unclassified... | reverse complement strand
CCCTGGCGGGGTCGGCCTCGATCGAAGCCATGAACGCACGCAGCGCTTCAATGCCGGCCGGTTCATCGCCGTGGACCCCGGCGAAGATCCCGATCCGAACCGGGTCGTGGTGGGCCGGCGGCCCCAGGATCCGCAGCCGCTCGATCACATATTCATCCCCTGCGTGGAAAAAAGACCCGGCCGGGGAACGATCGACTTCCGCCGCATACGGGTGGGTGCCGCGGAGGGTCATCGGTCCGGGGACCGTTCAGCTCAGGCGGCAGAAGAGGTTGCCGGAATCCTGAGCAGATGGCCCATCTTCTCCTGCTTGGTGCGCAGGTATTCCACGTTTTCGCACCGCGGCTGGGTCAGGAGCGGCAGGCGCTCCACGATCCGCAGCGGGTAGCCGTCCAAAGCCTCAAATTTGGCGGGATTGTTGGACATCAGCCGCACCGAGGTGAGGCCGAGGTCGACCAGGATCTGCGCCCCGACGTCGTAGCTGCGACTGTCCACCGGCAGGCCCAGTTCCAGGTTGGCCTCAACGGTGTCACGGCCGTGGTCCTGCAGCGCGTAGGCGCGGATCTTCTGCGCCAGGCCGATGCCCCGGCCCTCATGGTTGCGAAGGTAGAGCACCACGCCGGTACCTTCGGCCTCGACGCGGTCGAGGGCCGCCGCCAGCTGCTCGCCGCAGTCGCATCGGACCGAGCCGAAGATGTCACCGGTGGCACACTCGGAGTGGACGCGGACGAGAACGTTCTCCTTCGACCGCACCTCGCCCTTGACCATGGCGATGTGCTCAGCCCCGTCGAGCAGCGAGCGGTAGACGTGGGCGGTGAAGGCGCCGTGGCGGGTCGGCAGGTTGGCGGTGGCTTCATGGACCACCAACTGCTCCCGCCGGCGCCGGTAGGCGATGAGGTCGGCAATGGTGATGAAGACGAGGCCGTGGCGCTCTGCAAATGCGGTCAGCTGCGGTCCCCGCGCCATCGAGCCGTCGTCGTTGACGATTTCGCAGAGGACGCCGGCGGGGAACAGGCCGGCCAGACGGGCCAGGTCGATGGCCGCCTCGGTGTGGCCGGGCCGCGCGAACACCCCGCCGGGACGGCTGGCGAGCGGGAAGACATGGCCCGGGCGGACGAAGGTGTCGGCCGTCGCCCCGGGGTCGGCCAGGGCGCGGAGGGTGGCGGCGCGGTCGGCCGCCGAGATGCCGGTGGTGATACCCTCCCGCAGGTCCGCCGTCACGGTGAAGGCGGTGCGCTGGCTCTCGGTGTTCATGGTCACCATCGGCGGAAGCTTGAGCTCAGCGAGCCGCTCGGCTGTCAGGGAGGCGCAGATCACCCCGCTGGTGTGCCGGATGAAGAAGGCCAGGGTGGAGGGGGTGGCCTTTTCGGCCGCGATGATGAGGTCGCCCTCGTTCTCGCGGTTGGCGTCGTCGGCAACCACCACCATCTCGCCGCGCCCAATGGCGGCGATCGCCCGTTCTACGTTGGAACTGTTCATCGGCGGTTAATCGGGGATTGGCGGGTTTGGCGGACGCAGTCCGGCGGCATTACGTCCTGCGGACAAAGAAGGTTCAGTGCGAAGATTTTCGGGGGCAAATGAGAAGGAATCGGAGCATTGATCCAGGTTTACGGTCGCCGATCCAACCGTTTGGAGAAGGAAGGAAGCCGTTCTAGAGGTAACAGGATCGAATCTCCTATTGGTCAAATCATATTGATTAGATAGGGATTAAAGAGCGGATAAAAAACTATTAGCCAACGGTTAATAAAAGACCATTTCAGTCTCTTTACCTTAGATGGAGGAAGTGAGCGGACGTTTCCGACCAATTCTCCACCTGAACTTAAATACCGACTGATGGCCACGCTTGTTGAAAACCAGCCTAACCCGACCGCGGATGACGCCCCGACTGGGAGGCACCACTCCAGCGGTAGGTTTGCCGTGCTCCCCCCGAAGCGTTCACCGGGAAGCCTCGGGGAGCTGCTGACCGCAATCCTGACCTCTTCCATTTGCCTGCACCTGCTCGTGGTAGGCTACCTGGGCTTCGGCGCCCCAAAGGAAGCGGAGCGGCCGCGCGTCGTCCGGGCCGCGCCGCCCCCGCCGCCCTTAATCGAGAACGTCCAGATTGAGGCTCAGCCGCCCCCGCCGAAGGCGCCTAAGGAAGTGCCGCAGAACCAGCCGCCGCCGGAGGAGGACCTGCCGGCGCCCACTGCGGCCGTCGCCGCCGTCCCGGCCAATGTCGCGGTCTCCTTCGCGATCAAGGTCGCCGGGCCGGTCCGCCTGGTGGCGGATGCCGCGGACACGACCGGTATTTCCGCAACCCCGCCGTTGCCCTCGGTCCCGCGGGAAGTGGTTGGACGCAACCTGCTGACCAACCAAGTCGCCTATCCGGCGCTCGCGCTCGCCAAGCATCTAACGGGCCGGGTGGTCATCGAATTTCACACCACGCCGACCGGCGACATCGTCGACGCCCGGGTTCGCACCACCTCGGGCTCAGATCTCCTCGACCGCGCGGCCCTCGAGAACCTCCGCCAGGGCCGCTGGGTGGGAGAAGCCGGCTATTTCACCAAAACCTATGATTTCGTTCTCCGCTAATATGCTCACGCATCCGTTCCTCGCCAACGTCCTAGTCGACACTTTCATTCATGGCGGCGTCCTCATGTGGCCGTTGTTCGGCCTGTCGCTCATCACCTTGGCGGTGATCGTCGAGCGCGTCGTCTGGTGGACCGCGGGCCGCCGCGGCCGCGACAACGCCCGGCTGAACGAGGTCTACAAGGCCATTTCCCACGGCCATGCCGAGGACGTGGCGCGCCTCTCCGCCAATTCCTCCGATGCTCGCATCCGGGTCATCAACTACGGGCTCGAGCACGCCGACACCGATGTGGAGATAGCCATGCAGGTGCAGGCCGACGAGGAGACGAAACTGGCCCACCGCTTCGTCGAGGTGCTAGACACCGCCATCACCCTCGCGCCGCTGCTGGGGTTGCTTGGCACCGTCACCGGCATCATGCGGTCCTTCCATTTTGTCGGCGGCGACCAGGAGCTCGCGGCTTCCAAGGTCAGCGGTGGCATCGGCGAGGCGCTGATCGCCACCGCCTTCGGCCTCGGTATCGCGATCACCACCCTGATCCCTTTCAACATCTTCGGCAGCCGCGTCGAGGCCCTGCGCCTCGAGTTGAGCACGGTGATCCGGAACGTGCGCCTGCTGACCGAAAAGGCCCGGCGCCGGTCACGCGGTGAAGCCTTCGTCGAGGTGGGCGCCGGCCGCGACCGGGACGTCTGAGAAGACCCCGCCATGCACGCCATCAGCCAGGGCGGCCGGAAGCGCGCCCGCATCGAGATCATACCGCTGATCGACATCATGTTCTTCCTCCTCGCCTCGTTCATGCTCGTCAGCATGAACTTGGCCAGCGCCAAGAGCATCAAGGTGGACCTTCCCATCGCCCAGACCGGCGATCCGGAGAACAAGCCCGACACTCTCTCCATCTCCATCGACGCAACCGGGGGGGTGTTCCTGGACAAGAGCCCGATTGGCCGCAACGAGCTGCAGTCGGAGCTGAGGCGCCGTCGCGCTCTGCAGCCCAACCTCCGGGTCGTGATCTCGGGCGACACCGACGTCCATCACGGCGTCATGGTGGCCGTGCTCGACCGGGTGCGCGCCGCCGGGATCGACACCATCGCCTTCTCCACCCGCCTCGACGAGCAGCACTGAGCCCGATGGACTACTATCTCAACCGGATCAACGTGATCCTCATCGCCCTGGTTGGGGCCCTGTGCGTCTGGCAGTGGTCCGGCGAGCGCAAGGCCGACAGCCAGCTGGAGAACCTGCGCCACGTGGTCGCGGCGGACGAGAGTCACCTGCTGGCGCAGGACCAGGCCATCCGCGGCGCCAACGAGGACATTGATGAGTTCAAGAAGGAGATCACAGCGCTGAAGACCAAGGCCGACGCTGGCGATGTCGCCATCCGCCAGGGCAAGGCGCGCATCTTCACCCTCGAGCAGCAAGTCAAGCAGAACGCCGCCGAGGCCGAGATCGCGGCCAAGGCCCTCGCCGCCTACAAGCAGGGGCTCTCCGCGCGCGACAACAACATCAAGATCCTGCTTGATCAGCGGCAGCAACTCGTGGCGGCCAACCAGGACGCAGTCCAGAAGGCCAACACGGCGATCAAGACTTACGATGAACTGGCCTCCAAGTACGGAGCGCTGGTCACGCAGTACAACGACCTGGCGACTCGCTACAAAGCGCTGACCGCGCCCAAGGACAAGGCGAACGCCCCCAGCAGCTAGAGCGCTCCCCGGCCCATCGCGGCTGCTCGCCGGCAGCCGAGCCGCCGCATCTTCCCATCTTTCCCAGCAGAAAACCCAAATGAACCAAACCTCTCGTTATCGATTCCATTCTCAGCCGCGGGCGACCGCCGGCCTCGGACTGGCGCTCGCGCTGGTGCTCCTCGTAGCGCCCGTCGCCCTGCGCGCCCAGCAGGCCTCGCCCGCGCCCGCAGCGGCGGCGCCGGCGACGGCAACGCCAAGCGATGCAGCTCTGACCAAGACCGCGCCCGCCGCCGCTGACAACACCCCCGTTTCCGTCGCCACCGAGACGGTTACGGGCGTCACTGGGCCGGAGACCTCGCCGACGGCCGATGCGGCTGCGGCCGCGCTGGCCGAGGTGCCGGGCACCGTGAGCGTCGTCCCGCTAGACGAGGTGGAGCGGGGCCGCGCCTCCAACGCCCAAGACGTGCTGTCGTACCAGCCGGGCGTGTTTGCTCAGGCCACCAGCGGCAACACCGCCAACAAGATCTCCATCCGTGGTTCGGGCCTAAACACCTTCTACCAGGGGTACGTACTCGGGACGAAGATCCTTTACGACGGCCTGTCGATCACCGGCCCGGGAGCGACCCAGGAGGACCTGCTCGACCTGTTCGCCGTCAATTACACCGAGGTGCTCTACGGTGACAACGCGTTCACCTATGCCTCCACCTCGCTCGGCGGCGCCATCAACTTCGTGACCGAGAACGGCTATACCGCTCCGGGGTACTTTGGGCGCTTCGAACTCGGGAGCTACGGCTATAACAAGGAAGTGCTGAGCCTCGGCGGCGTCCAGGGCGACAACGACTATTACGTGGCGGTTGGGCACGATGAGCGCGAGGGCTTCCAGCACAACACCCCCAACAGTGGCGAGGATGCGGTCATCAACCTCGGGCACCGCTTCAACAAGCGGCTGGAGACCCGGCTGATCGTCCGATACCGGCGGGACAAGCTGGTCGAGGGCGGCGCGTTGAAACTAAGGCAACTCGAGGCCGATCCGACCGTCAACCTCATCCCGGCGGGCCGGCGGGAGGACGGCACCACCCTAGTGGAGAGCAAGACGAGCTATACCTTCGATGACGGCTCCAAGCTCGAGTTCGGCGCGGACTTCCACAACTACCCCCTCTGGAACGGCTGGAAGTACTCGACCACCCCCCAGGCCTGGACCTCTGTGGACCTCAGCGGGACCCTCCGTTACACCCGCGAGGACCAGATCCTCAAGCTCTCGAGCAAGACTGAGTTCATCATCAGCGACACCCGGCTGATTAACGGTTTCGTGGATGGCTACAACGGCATCGACGGCACCAAGCAGACACTGCGGCAATACACCAACTACACCGGCTCCCAGGACGCCGTCTTCGCCGTCGGCAACGAGCTGGGGTTGATTCCCAACAAACTCTTCCTGTCGACCGGACTCTCGGAGGACGGGATCCATCGCGACGTCCGGATCGAGAAGACGGTCCTTACCAACCCGACCTCCTTCCCGAAGAAGGTGGACTATGACGACTGGTACACCCTCCCGCGGGCCGGTCTGCGCTACGAGGTGACGCCGAACGTGCAGCTCTTCGGCAATGTCAGCGCGGCCGTGGACGGACCGGTGACGTGGCAGATGGGCAGCACCAGTGTCGGCTACGTCCGCCCCCTGGTGCCCCAGACCGCGACCACCGCGGAAGTGGGCGTGCGCGGCACCTGGGGCCCGCTTGAGGGCCAACTAACCGTCTACCACTCTTGGGTGCGGGACGAGCTTCTCACCGTGGTCGTGATCCCGGCCACCACCACCTCCGATGCCGTGACCGCGAATTCCAACGCCACCAAGACCACCCACGAGGGCGTCGAGGCCGGCCTGACGGCCACGTTCTGGAAGGGTGCCAACGGGGACAAGGTGTTCCTGCGCCAGGCCTTCACGCTGAACGACTTCTACTACGACAACGACCCGCTGTTCCGCAGCAACGCCCTGCCCGGATTGCCCATCCGGGTCTACCAGGCGGAGCTCAACTACGAGCAGGCCAAGGGCTTCTACGTGGGCGTTAACGTGCGGGCGGCCTCGGCCTATTACGTCGACTATGCCAACACCCTCGAGGCGCCCGGCTACGCCATCCTCGGATCGGAGGTAGGCTACGAGACGGCCCACTGGAAGGTGTTCGTCGACCTGAAGAATCTGACGAACCAGCACTACGTCTCCGCCACCAACACCGCTTACAATCTGGGCGGGGTCGATTCGGCGAACTTCTTCCCCGGCGACGGCTTCAACGTGGACGCCGGGTTCTCGTTCAAGTTCTAAGCAGAAGGGCACGTGCCGACTGACTCATTCATCGCGCGTTCCGGCGTCCGGCCCTCGAAGAGGGGGCTGGAGGCCGCGCGCTTGGATGCGGGCCCTTCCCGTGCACGGGCGCGTGCACCAATCCTTTCGGTCCTGGCGGCCGCACTCTTGTTTTCGGTGGGGGGGTGCGGTCGCCAGGGTGCCGATGACGCTGAGACCAAGGCGAAGGCCGCGGTGTCGGAGGTCAACGAGCAGGGATTTGTCACCTATCCCACCGGCGACTACGTCCAGCAGGCGCCTGGGAAGCCCGGCGGCACGCTTCATGTCTCAACCAGCATCGACACCGCCATCCTGGACCCCCATGGCGTCTCGGCGGCCTATATCGAGTGGTTTGGGCGGATGGTCTTCGACAACCTAGTCTACCTGGACGCTGCCGGCGAGCCTCAGTCCTGGCTGGCCAAGTCGTGGACGATCTCTCCCGACGGCAAGACCTACGTTTTTCACCTGCGCGACGACGTTACCTTCAGCGACGGGGCCAAGTTCAACGCTGAGGCCCTGCGGCTCAACCTGGAGCACATGCGCGACCCGGCGACCCGCTCGCCGCTCGCGGCGCGCTACATCGTGCCTTACCGCGACGGCACGGTGGTGGACGAGTTCACGTTCGAGGCCCACCTGGACCAGCCTTACTCGCCCTTCCTTGATGTTCTGGCGCAGTCCTGGCTGGCCCTGATCTCGCCGAAACAGATCAAGGAGAACCCCCGGTCCGCCGTCACCGCACCGATCGGCTCCGGTCCGTATATCCTCGAGAGCTATACCCGGCAGCAGGGACTGCGCTTGGTGCGGCGCCCCGACTACCACTGGGCGCCCGACTACCTGCACCATCAGGGCCCCGCCTATATCGAACGCATCGAGGTCGACATCATCCCCGAGGCGCTGATCCGCTACAGCGGCCTGTCGAGCGGCCAGTTCGACTTCACCCTGGAGGCGCCGCCCCAGAATGCGGCGGCGATCCGCGCCGACCCAAACCTCTTGCTGGACCGGCGCATCCGCCAAGGCAATCCCTATCGGGGCGTGGCCTTCAACACCGAGAAAGCTCCGTTCGACGACGTGCGCGTGCGCCGGGCCGTGGCTCTGGCCATCGACCGCGAGGGTATTGTCCAAGAAGTAGGCTTCGGTGAGTACCAGCCCAAGGCCGACTTCCTCGCCGCTACCACCCGATACTATGACCCCGCCTTCCGCCATGTCTTGGACTACGACCCGGTAGCCGCCAACCGGCTGCTCGACGAGGCGGGTTGGGGCACCCGGGACAGCGACGGTTACCGGACCAAGAACGGCGTGCGGCTCGGCTCGGAGTTCGTCAGCACCTCGCTGTTCACGGCTTCTCCGGTCGTGGTGGCGCTGCAGTCCGACCTCAAGAAGGTGGGTTTTGAGCTGCGCCTCGTACTCCTGCCACAGACCGAGCTCGTAGACCGGCGCAATGCCGGCACTTACGAGGCAATCGCCGCCGGCGTGTGGCACACCAACACCCCGGATGCGTTGTACGTGGTCTACGATAGCCATGAGATCCCTTCCAAGACCCACGTCAGCCAGAACAGCTCGCGGCTGCATGATCCTGCCTTGGACGCCCTGCTGGAGCAGGCCCGGGAGTCCAACGACCCGGCGGTGCTCCGCCGCCTTTATTCCGACGCCCAGCGCCGGCTGACCGAACTGGTCCCGGCGGTGCCGCTCTACGACAACTATAGCTTTGTTGCCTACCGGCGGCGGGTGCGCGGGGTACTTTACGACACCTCGCACAACACGCCGATCTTCACCGCGGCCTGGCTGGAGGAAGCGCCGAAATGACGACGCCCCTGCCAGCGAGCGGTCGGGTGTCATTGCCAGGGGAGGGGAGTGCATGAAGGCGGTCCTGCAACGGATCCTCTGGCGCCTGCTGGCCGGCGTCGGCGTACTTTGGGGCGCGGCCACGCTCGCCTTCGTCACTATCAGCTTTTCGGGCGGCGACCCCGCGCTCGCGATCCTGGGCAATGATGCCCAGCCGACACCGGAGGTGCTGGCCCGGGTACGCTCCGACTACCATCTCGACCAGCCCATTTACCGCCAGTATTTCATCTATCTCGGCCGGCTCACCCACGGCGACCTGGGCGAGTCTTACCGGCTGCGTATCCCGGTGGCGCGGGCGATCGGCCAGCAGATTGGCGCCTCGGTGGAGTTGGCAGTCACGGCTGGCCTATTCGCCACTCTGGCAGCAATCGCGATTGCCGTCAGCACGGCGCGCCGGGCCAACTGGATCCGCAGCCTCTTTTCCGGCGCCGAGCTTATCGGTTCCTCGACCCCCATTTTCGTGGTCGGGATCGTCCTGCTTCTCCTCTTCTCCTTCCGCCTGCACTGGCTGCCGTCCTCCGGCCAACAAGGTTGGCGTTCGCTCGTCCTGCCGATCATCACCCTCGCGGTTCCAATGGTTGCAGTGCTGACCCAAGTGCTCCGCCACGAGATCGAGGAGGTGCTGGAACAGCCGTTCATCATCACGGCGCGGGCTCGCGGCATGTCGGAGGTCGGCGTGCGCCTCGTGCATGCCCTCCGTCACGCCCTGCTTCCCCTGGTAACCCTGGCGGGTAACTTCTTCGGTTTCCTGCTCGGCGGGACCGTAATCACGGAGACGCTTTTCGCCCGCGAAGGGGTGGGGCGGCTGGTGGCGGATGCGACCACCAACAAGGATGTGCCCCTGGTATTGGGAACCACCCTCCTGGCCGCTTCGGTGTACGTCGTCGTCAACCTGGTGGTTGACCTCCTCAACACGGCCTTCAATCACCGCGCCCGCCCCGCCTGAAGCCATCTTCTGCGCCCCCCTCAAACCTACCGCCGCCTATGCCTGCCACCGCCTCCGCCGAAACTTCCCAACCTGTCCCAGCCGTCCTGGGCGCCGCCGCGCCGCGCGCCATTCCTCGGGAGGTCGCGCCCGAGTCACATATCCGGGGTGAGGATGCCCCGACCTGGGACGCCTTGGCCGCCCGGTTCCGCCCCATCTTCGCGCGCATCGCCGAGGGCGCGGTCGCGCGGGAGCAGGGCCGCACCCTGGCCCACGAAGCGGTTGCTTGGCTGCGGGAGGCGGGCTTCGGCGCGCTCCGCATCCCCAAGGCCTATGGCGGGCTCGGGGCCACCATACCCCAGCTGTTCCGGCTCCTGGTGGAGCTGGCCGAGGCCGATTCCAACATCTCACACCTTTTCCGCGGGCATTTCTCATTCCTCGAAGCCCGGCTGAACCTGCCGGAGCCGGCTGTGCATGCGCGCTGGTTTCCGCTGATCGTGAAGGGCGCGATCCTCGGCTATGCGATGGCCGAGCTCACCGAGCACACGGGCGGGTCGGCCAAGCTCCTGAAGGAGGACGGCCAGCTCCTGGTCGATGGGACCAAGTACTACAGCACCGGGACCATCTATGCTGACTGGATCATCGTCGCGCTGCTCGAGGGGGAGGACCGGGTGAGCGTCGCCGTCCCGGCCAACGCGCCCGGGGTAACGCGCATCGACGATTGGGACGGTTTCGGCCAGCGCCTCACCGGCAGCGGGACGACCAAGTTTGACCGGGTGAAGGTGGCGGAGGACCAGATCATCCGCCGCTTTGGCCTCGGTGACCTCACGCAGAACTACCAGAAGTCATTTCTGCAGCTGGTGCTGTTGGCCAGCGTCGCCGGGGTGGGGCGGGCGGTGGCCCGGGACGGCGTCGCCTTCGTGCGTCCCCGCACCCGCACCTTCGGGATTCCGGGCAAGTCGAGTCCGAAGGACGACCCACTGGTGCAGCGGGTGATTGGCAAGGTCTCGAGCCTCGCCTTCTCGGCCGAGGCGCTGGTGCTCACCATTGCCCAGCAGCTGGAGGACCTCTACCAGCTGGCCCAGAGGGGACAGGCGACCGAAGCTGATTACGTCGGCCTGGAGATCCGGGCCTACCAAGCCCAGCAGATCGTGCTGCCGCAGGTGCTGGAGGCCAGCACCCTGGTGTTTGAAGTCGGCGGCGCGTCGGCGACCAGCGAAACCCGTCGCCTCGACCGCCACTGGCGCAACGCCCGTACTGCCGCCTCCCACAACCCGGCCATCCATCGCGAGGCCGCGATCGGCGACTACCTGCTGAACGGCACCCTGCCGGACCGTCCGTTCCGTGAGGCGCTGGAGAAGCGCCAGTTGGCCAAGGCGGTCGCCGAGCCCAAGGAGGGCGCTCCGGCCGCGGCCGATACACCGGCCCAGGGTCCTTCCACACAGGCTGCCGCCTGAGGCGCCGGTTCTCCCGATTCACCGACCCTTTTCCACCATGCCAACCCGTGAAGGTCAGATGAGCATCGGTATGAACATCCTGGGCCTCGGCGGACATTCCGCGGCCTGGCGCGTGGGCGAGGCCCCGTGGAGCGCGCTCCAGGACGTTAAGTACTTCCAAAACATCGCCCGCATTTCGGAACGCGGGGCGCTGGACGCCATCTTCCTGGCCGACGGCCCCGCGCTGGCGGGCAGCGTCGCCGGTCAGCCCGCCGGGCGCCTTGAGCCTACGGTCTTATTGACCGCGGTCGCCCTGGCGACCGAGCGGATCGGGGTCATCGCTACCGCTTCGACCACCTACAACAGCCCGTTCAACTTGGCGCGCCGCCTGGGCTCGATCGACTTCATCAGCAACGGCCGGGCGGCCTGGAACATCGTCACCAACGCCGGGGATGCCGCCGCCCAGAACTTCGGGCTGACCGGTGCGCCCCTCCACGTCGACCGCTACGGGCGGGCGGCCGAGTTTGTCGAGGTCGCGATCAAGCTCTGGGATAGCTGGGAAGACGATGCCATCATCGGCGACCACGTGGCGGGGCGCTATGCCGACGACCGCAAGGTGCACCCCATCAACCACGAGGGAAAGCATTTCTCGGTCAAGGGCCCGCTCAACTTGCCCCGCAGCCCGCAGGGGCGCCCGGTGCTGGTCCAAGCCGGCGGCTCCGAAGGCGGGAAGGCGCTCGGGTCCCGCTACGCCGATGCCATCTTCTGCACCCAGACCACGCTTGAGGATGGGATCGCGTTCTATAACGAGATGAAGGAGCGCGCCCGGGTGTGGGGCCGGAATCCCGAGCACCTGAAGATCATGCCCGGCCTCTCCACCGTGATTGGCAGCACTGAGGAGGAGGCCCACCGCCGCTGCGACGAGCTCGACTCCTACCAAGGTCCGGACGGGGCGCTGGCCCAGGTGGCACAGCGCATCGGCATCCCCATCAAGGAGCTGGACCTCGATGCGCCGCTGCCCTGGCACCGGCTGGGCGACCTGACCCCACCGGAAAAGGGCTCCCACGGCTTCTTCGAGGCCCAGATAAAGCTGGCCAAGCGCGAGAACCTCACCGTGCGGCAGCTCTCCAAGCGGATCCGCAGCGGCCACCGCCTCGCGGTGGGCTCGCCGGAACAGATCGCGAACACGATGTCGGAGTGGTTTCTGGCCGGCGCGGCGGATGGCTTCAACCTGATGCCGGACTACTTTCCCTCCGGCGCGGAGATCTTTGTCGACCACGTGGTCCCGATCCTGCGCCAGCGCGGGCTCTTCCGGCACGAGTACACCGGCGTCACTCTCCGCGACCACCTTGGCGTGCCTCGGCCGGTCAGCCAGTACACGGCCCTCCGATCCGTCTCCCCGGCCTGACCGGGGTACCGCCACCCACCTACCTGATCATGTCCAACATTATCCTCATTTCCGGCAGCCCGTCTGCCTCCTCCCGGTCCGCCGCTCTGCTCGAGTTCGTGCGCGCTCAACTCGCCGCCGAGAAGATCACCGGCACCATCGTCAGCGTCCGCGACTTCCCTCCTGAAGACCTCATTTTGGGAAAATACGACAGCCCCGCCTTCGACCGGCTGAAGAAGCTGATCGAGGGTGCGGCCGGACTGGTCGTCAGCACCCCGATCTACAAGGCCGCCTACTCGGGATCGCTGAAGACCCTGCTCGACATCCTGCCGCAGTCGGCGCTGCGCGGTAAGACCGTGCTGCCCCTGGCGACGGGGGGTTCGTTCAACCATGTGCTCGCGATCGACTACGCGCTCAAGCCGGTGCTGTCGGCCCTCGGGGCCACAGACCTGCTTCAGGGCGTCTACATCGTCGACAAGCAGCTGACGATCCAGCCCGACGGCAGCGTGGCGTTCACCGACGAAGAGCCCCGTTCACGCCTGCGCGACGCGGTCAGCCACCTGATCGCCAACATTCGCACGGAATCGGTCAGTACCTGAGCCAGCCCCATGCCCGTAACATTAGCTTCCTTTCCCGACCTTACCCAGCGGCCGCCGCGCTCCCCGCGGGTCCGCCTCGGCGGATTTGTGATCCTGCCCCGGCTGCTCGACAAGGGGCGCGCCAAGCTGTGGGGCAAGGCGGGTGAATATATCTTCAACTCCAGCCTGGACCGGCGCTTCTTCAGCTTCGTCAAGGTGGATGCTGACGCTCTGCTGGCTGAGCTGGCCAACGGCGCTGTCGACGGCGAGGTGCTCGCTTGGATCGCTGGGCATGGAGGCTACCAGCCAGGCGAATGGGAGATCGTGCAGTGGTCCGGCTTTCAGGAGAGTCGCACCGCCGCGAGCCTTAAGGCCCGGGAGCACGCCACCAAGCAGTTGGCCGCCCTCGCGCCCCTTCGCACCGACGTTGTGACCGCGTTCGATTTCCTCGATCTCGACGACCACGTCACTTTCGGCGGCCGGCCCTAAAAGCCCGACGTCCTCCTCCCTTGTCGACTACCACCGCAACTGGGCCGCATTTTCCCTCTGAAAGGGAGCCGACCGAAGTCTTCCCCACGGCGGCGGCCACCAGTGTTTCCGAACTGGCCTCCCGGGCTGCCGCTGAGTCCAAGCCGCCCAACGCGCCGACGGCCCGGCGCTCGCGGTGGGTGTTGCTTCGCCGGGCGCGTCCCAGCCTGATCCCGGCCGGTCTCTTTGTCCTCTTCCTGGTCTTGGCGGCGGTGGCGCCCCGATTGCTCACCGCCCGGGACCCCTTCGGCGCCAACGCCCGGCTGGCCTTCCGCGCGCCCAGCGCCTCCCACTGGTTCGGCACCGATGAAAACGGGCGCGACGTGCTCGCGCGGGTGATCTACGGCGTGCGACCCTCGTTGCTGATGGGACTCGGAGCCACCGGATTCGGCCTTGCCTGTGGCATCGCCGTCGGGCTCCTCGCCGGGCTCAACAAGCCCGCAATCAACGGTTTGTTCATGCGCGGGGTCGACGTGCTGCTGGCCTTTCCGCACATCCTGCTGGCGCTGGTCATAATCACTTTCTGGGGCCAGGGCACCTACAATTCCATCCTGGCGGTGGGCATCGCCAGCATTCCCCGCTATGCCCGGCTCGTGAACGCCCAGGTGCACCTCGTGCGCCGCGCGGCCTACGTGGAGGCGGCGGTGACGCTCGGCCTGCGCTCATCCGCGCTTGTATGGCGGCACGTGTTGCCCAACGCGATCAAGCCGGTCCTCATTCTTTCCACCATCGGCATTGGCGAGACCATCGGTTTCGGCGCGGCGCTCAGCTTTCTGGGCCTGGGCGCCCCGCCGCCTTCGCCCGAATGGGGTTCTATGCTCTCGGTGGGCAATGACTTTCTGGCCAATGCCTGGTGGCTGACGGTATTCCCCGGCTTGGCGATCACCTTCACGGTCGTGTCCGTGACCGCCATCGGGCGCGAGATGCTGCGGCGCAGCGAGGGGCGGCTTTCCCCATGAGCGACGCCTTCTCCACCCTGGAAGCGGAGGCGAAAGAGATCGCCCGCATCGCCAGCCAGCGCGGCCCCTCGCCCTTGCCGGTGCCGCGGCCCGTCGGCCCAGCCTTGGTGGAGGTGGAGAACCTCCGGGTGGGCTTCGGCCGCGACGGCGCCGCGGTGATCCGTGGCATTTCCTTCACCCTGCGGCGAGGCGAGTGCCTGGCCCTGGTGGGCGAGTCGGGCTCCGGCAAGAGCGTCACCGCCCGTACCCTGGTGGGGCTGACCGGGCGCGAGGCCCGGATTACGGCCGGCCGCCTCGCTTTCGCGGGTGAAAACCTGGCCGGGTTCACCGAGCGCCAGTGGCGGACGCTGCGCGGCAGCCGTATCGGTTTCGTCATGCAGGACGCGCTGGGTTCTCTCGATCCCCTCCGGACCGTCGGTGCCGAGGTGGCTGAATCGCTCCGGCTGCACACCCTCCTCACCCGGGCCCAGCGGGCCGCCAGGGTAATCGACCTACTGCGCGCGGTGGAGATGCCTGAGCCGGAGATCCGCGCTCGCCAGCACCCCTACCAGCTCTCAGGTGGCTTGCGCCAGCGCGCCCTGATCGCCTCCGCCATCGCCTGCGGCCCGGAGCTGCTAATCGCCGACGAACCCACGACGGCGCTCGACGCATTGGTCCAGGTCCGGGTACTCGACCTGCTGGCCTCCCTGCGGACCCCCGATAACGCCATGCTGATCGTGAGCCACGACTTTGCCGTGATCTCGCGCCTGGCCGACAGCGTGGCGGTCATGCACCAGGGTGAGATTGTCGAGCAGGGGTCCGTCGAGGCCATCCTCAGCAACCCGCAGCACCCGTACACGCGCCAGCTTCTGGACGCGGTGAAGTCCGTGCATGTGCGCAGCCGCCCTGCGTCGGCGCGCAGGGAGTCGCCCACGGTAACGGAGGAGCCGGTGCTGGCAGTCGAGGGTTTGACTAAGGCCTTCACCGGTCCCGACGGGGGCAAGCGCACGGTGGTGTCCAACCTGTCGTTCTTTCTGCGCCGCGGGGAGACCCTCGGGGTCGTGGGCGAGTCGGGTTCGGGCAAGACCACCGCGATCCGGATGGCGCTTGGCCTCGAGCGGCCGGACGCCGGCGTGGTCCGCCTGCTCGGCCGCGACTGGCTCACTCTGTCCAAGACGGAACAGCGCGGCGCCCGCCGCCAGATGCAGGTGGTATTTCAGGACCCGATCGCCTCGTTCGACCCGCGCTACACCGTCGAACGCGTCCTGGGCGAGGCCATCGAGATCGCCGGCATCACCGACCCGGTGGCGCGGCGCGACCGCGCGGTTGAACTCCTCGAACTGGTGCGGCTTGATCGCAGCGTGCTCCCGCGCCGTCCCATCGAGTTGTCGGGCGGCCAGCGCCAGCGGCTGGCGATCGCCCGCGCATTGGCGCCCAAGCCGGCGGTGCTGGTTTGCGATGAGCCGGTCTCAGCCCTCGACGTTTCGGTGCAGCGCCAGATCCTGGACTTGCTAGCCGACCTGAAGGCTCGCCTTGGGCTCGCCTGCCTATTTATCTCGCACGACCTGGGGATCATCCAGCGCATCAGCGACCGCGTGCTGGTGATGCGGGATGGCGTGGCGGTGGAGACCGGCGAAGTTCAAACGATCTTCGCCGCACCGTCCCATCCCTACACTCAAGCGCTGCTGGCCGCGATCCCGATCCTCCAGTTCGCCGGGAACGCCATCGACATTTGACCATGAGCACCACCAAGAAGCAGCTGCATGTTAACCTGTTCGAGATGAACACGGTGAGCCACATCATTCACGGGCTCTGGGTCCACCCAACCAACCAGCGCCACCGCTTCAATGACCTGGCCTATTGGACGGAGCTGGCCCAGCTGCTGGAGTATGGCACCTTCGACGGCGTTTTCCTGGCCGATGTGATCGGGGCCTACGACGGCTTCCGCGACGGACCAGAGACGGCGTTGCGCGAGGGTCTCCAGATCCCAAGCAACGATCCGCTGCTGGTGATCCCGGCGATGGCGTCGGTGACCAAGAATCTGGGCTTCGGTGCCACTTTCTCAACCACCTACGAGCCTCCCTTCTCCTTCGCTCGCCGCGCCAGCACCCTGGATCACCTCACCAAGGGCCGCTTCGCCTGGAACATTGTCACCTCGTACCTCCCAAATGCCGCGCGCAATTTTGGCCGCGAGGGTGAGGTTCCCCATGACGAGCGCTACGTCATCGCCGACGAGTACTTGGACGTGCTGTACAAACTCTGGGAGGGCTCCTGGGACGACGACGCCGTGGTCCAGGACCGGGAACACCGGATCTACACCGATCCGGCCAAGGTCAGGTATATAAATCACGTTGGGCCCCATTTCAAAGTGGCCGGACCGCACCTGTGCGAGCCGTCGCGTCAGCGGACCCCGGTGCTCTACCAGGCCACCGGCTCCAACGCCGGCAAGGAATTCGCCTCCCGGCATGCCGAGGCGGTCTTCACCGGCGGGCTGAACGCGAACGCGGTGCGCGCGAACATCGCCGACATGCGCGGCCGGCTGGTCCGCCACGGCCGCAAGCCAACCGACATCAAGTTCATCTCCGGCGCCGGCATCATCACCGGCAAGACTGACGCCGAGGTCGCCAAGAAACTCGAGAAGTACCGGGGGTTGATTAGCGTCGAGGGTCGGCTGGCCCACAGCATGTCGCGGATCGACTTCACTAAGTACCATCGATCGGAACGACTCTCGAGTATCATCGAGCGCCGCGATCCCGGCTACGACCAGATCGGCCCCCGCTTCAAGCCGGAGCAGACGATCGGCGAGGTCCTCGACCAACTGGGCAGCATCAACTACGGTCGCTATTTCGTCGCCGGCACCCCCAATGTGGTCGCGGATGCCATCGAACGCTGGCTGGACGAGGACGACTTGGATGGTATCAACCTGGTCCAATACCACAGTTTCGACACCGCCCGGGACTTCATCGAGTACGTGGTGCCCGAGCTGCGGCGCCGCGGGCGCTTCCGCGAGGCCTACCGCGACGGCGAGACCCTGCGGGAGCGGTTCTTCGGGTCCGGCCACGCGCGCTTACCCGACTACCATTTCGGCGCCCGCTACCGGGACCCAGCCGCCCTGCTCGCCCCGGCGCAGCCGCTGGCCTTTCCGGGCAAAGCCCCAGAGGGTACCGAACTTTCCATGCACGAACTGCGCGAAAAGACGTCCGCCCCGGCCCTGGCCTCCCGCTCATGAGCAAACTTGTCTTTCACTGGTTCCTCCCCACTTACGGCGACAGCCGCTATATTGTCGGCGGCGGCCACGGCGTCCCGGTCGGGGCAGCGGGGGGATCACGCCCCGCAACCCTCGCTTACCTGGGCCAGATCGCCCGTAGCGCCGAGCAACTGGGCTTTGCCGGGGCCCTCACCCCGACCGGGGCATGGTGCGAGGATGCGTTCGTGATCGACTCGATGCTGGCCAGCGTCACCGAGCGGTTCAAGTTCCTGATCGCGATCCGTCCCGGCCTCATCTCGCCGACCTTGGCGGCGCAAATGGCGGCCAGCTTCCAGCGCTTTTCCAACGGGCGACTCCTGCTCAATGTGGTCGTCGGGGGCGAGTCCCATGAGCAACGGGCCTACGCCGACTTTTCCGACAAGTCGGAGCGCTACGAGCGGGCCGACGAGTTCCTG
>Ga0116229_10007078_pt1 | contig 17875 bp, 17 predicted proteins | sample S1TSphgellanicum_3_FD_87313 | JGI IMG/M metagenome (GOLD analysis project Ga0116229, IMG submission 87313) | Host-associated microbial communities from peat moss isolated from Minnesota, USA - S1T2_Fc - Sphagnum magellanicum MG | ecosystem: Host-associated > Plants > Peat moss > Unclassified... | reverse complement strand
TCAATAGAATCGGTGATGAATGAGTTAATGGAAGAACAATACCCAGTACAGCAATCACTGATGTACTTATGACGAGTGTGGCACCAAGTCACACACTTGTAATTCGCAAAGTCAGGTATGATGACACTATGACCCTAGTGGGTATGCAGGTGGTGGTGGAAGAAACCTCAATGAGGATGAACGAAGATTATATTCCAGCATTCAGAAACAATCTTCGTTACAACCCGACAAACCAAGTTGATGATTATTGATGATTAGTCAAGTTGCTGGAATTTTGTGTGAATAATGAATGCAGCACACACAGCATGTCATGGGCATTTTGCGTTGCCAAAACGTAAATGCAAGAAGTGTAACAACTCAACCATGATGATACAAGCATAGACTCAAACGCTTAGAAAACAAAAGAATATATGATGTATAAAGTGTTGCACATAAAATGCCTTCTCTAACAACAAACAAGGCGTCACAAACACGCTGGCCCTGCCAATAGATAAGATGTTGTTGTACATGTGCATTTATGTATGTATACAAATACATTGTGAGAAAATCACAATTAGTGGAAAAATGGTTGCACACATTTTGTTGTCATTGTTGTGTGCAACAATATGCATTTGCAATCATGAAAAAAAAAAGTATTAAATATTCGAGATTTTAATAAGATAATTCAATTTTTTTTATGAAAATGATTTTACAAAAGCCTCAAGCTTTTATTGTGTGGTAATACAAATTGGGGAACATAATCAGGTAATTTGAAAGCAAAATAAATGGGTTCATGATTTGTCCAATATGCTTGTGTTGTTCTAGAATGATATTGTTGTATGGGTGCATTTGTCCATATGTGATCTATTTTTGTATCATTAATAGTGGTGTTGTCTATAAAAATGAGTTTTAAATTATATTTATTCATAAATGTTTGTAATGTTGATGATTGATTTGTTTTTGTTAAAGAATCTATATTCAAATCTCCAATTGTTGAAATTAAACAATGTGAAGGCATTTTTTGTATAATGTTTTTAAAAATGTGACCCTTGCATTTTGGGTGGTTTATATATTGCAATTATGTATAATGTTTCTCGTGTGTTGTCATTAAAAAGTGTGGTGATAAATTTAGCACCAGAATTTGTGATTGTTGTGTTTTTTATCAATGACACATTGTCATCTTAAAGTACCATAATGTCATGTTCATTATAACATGATAATACATGGAACTTTTGTGATAAAAAATTGTAAATTTTTGAGTTTAAATGAACATTTTTAATTTTTGTTTCATTTAAACAAAGAATATGTGATGTTAATAGATTTGGATCCACAAGAATATCTTCAAAATGTAATGTTAGAAAATGAGTATTAAGAAATTTTACAATTAAAAACTATGAATGGTAGGACTTTAAAGAAAAATAACAAGTTTGTAGTGCATTTGTTTTTAATCAAAACATTTCTTTTTGAACAAGATGATCCAATTGAAAAAAATTATTCAATAATGGCTAAAATAAATACAATTTTATTTTTCAATGAACCTTTGATAATGTAATATAAGTTAAATCATGTTTTGTCACACTAGTTGAATCAAATGTTAAACAATCAAAAGTCAACCCTTGTGAACTATGTATAATGCATGTCATAGCTAATTAAATTGGGAATTGGATTTTTGTGATAGTGTGAAAATGATTACTCCCTATTTGTATTTCAACAATCTTATATTCAATTGATGTCCATTATTTGTCAAGCCTTGGGAATTCTTCATAGATTTGTAAATTTTTATTTCGAACGTCCAATTTGAGAATTATGAAAATGTATTCAAACTAAATTTTTTGAAATAGTTTTTGTAAAATCTTCAAAAATTCCATCAACACCATTCACAAGACCATCTAATGTTTCATAATTCCTTGCACATAATTCCACCAACATTTTTTTAAAACTAGAATTTTGTAATGTAAACTAGTAATTTGAGATGATAAATTTAATAATTTAAAATGAGAAAGGCATGTTTTAACATGAACATCACATGCTAAGAATGTGAATGTTTGACCTAATGTGTTTCAAAATACATTTTTGTTATGCATAGCTGTTTTAACATTAGTGTAAAATAAATATGGTAAAAATGTTGTCCATCAGTGGGGTTCTCAAACAATTATTGTTCATACATTTTATGCCTTCACTTGTTTGTGATGTAGTTCGAAACCTATTTAATATGTTAATAAATTTTATATCATCCTTCTTGTAATTCATAACATTGTACGTATTCTAACCAATAATAATTTAATGCAATAATATTAAAAGTGTTTGTTATTGGTTTTAAAATCCATGAATTTTGAACAAGGGGTGCTTGATAGAAGTCACTAATCATTATTACATTTAAACCACCCATAAATTCATCATGGACTTGTTTTATAATATTTAATCTATGATCACATTTTATTGTTAATTAAAAATATTTCATTAATGACTAACAAATAAAGTTGATCATATGCTTTTATAAAAATTTCTTATTTTTCATGCATTAAGTTATGTTAGATTTTTATTTAATGGAATTGCAAGTGCAAAATGTATTGTTGTGCTATTAATGTTAAATGTTACTTTTCCTACGTATGTTAATTTCATGATTTTTGGTTTTTTAAAATCATCATTTGTAATTTGTTTAATATAATATCGTAACGTGTTTTGTATAATACACATGAAGGTGAAAATTTTCCCTATCCCTACACCACTTGTCAAAAAAATACAAAATGGCTTTGTAGGGTTTTTAATTTTTTGGTAAAAGAAATCATCAATAATAGTTTTTGTTCATTATTCAATTGTCTCATATGTGATGAAAACTCTTTGTATGTCATTTATTCATTTATTCATTGAAAAAATTATGTGTTAACAATTTATTTTAACAATTTCATTTTTTAATTGTGTAAAATTTTCATATGATACATCATATGATTCAATTTTTTTGGTATTAATGATATATTTTTATGTGGATTACTTGCATTATTAATTATTTCGTTCAAAATGAAAATTTTCCTTCCATTTGTTTGATGAATTTTTGTGTATTCTTTAACTTGTGATTTTAAATTGTCCCATTCAATATTAGAATTGTTGGATGGGTTAAAATTACATACAAATTTTTTTCACACTTTTTCTATATCATTTTTTTCCCCATATAAACATCTTTCCATGAATCACAATTATTTTGCAAATTGAAATTTGATTTTTGAAAGGTTTTAAATAGAAATAATAATTCTCTATAATGATTTTCTAGCTATTTATGTCAATTGATTGAAACCTAGCAAATTATTTTAGTTTTACTATGTTTTTTTTAAAAAGCTTTTGTATCATAATTAGTTACAAATTTTCTTAAACACAAATCATTTAATCCTTCATCTCAATTAATATATGTATCAACTAGTGATTTATAATTAATATGACTTCATTATTATAATTTAATCATACCTTAATAAAAATGGTATTTTTAAAATGAACCATACAAAATCAAAATGATTTTTTTCAATCTAGTATGCCCAGAATATGGTCAAATATATGTTTAATATACTATGAATACAAATTAAATGTCTTAACATAACATGAATACAAGTCAAATATGTTTAATATATTTTGAATATAATTTAACTGCACTTTAAGATGTTAAATAAACTTAATAGATGTTTAATATACTTTGAATAACATCTATATAATAGACTCTTAATGTAGTCCATAAAACCTTAATGTACATTAATAAATGTATAAACACACCATAATAAGTAACCAAATTGCAACTAATTTTGCAACTAAATGAATATAAAAGCCTATTCTTGGATGAAAAATCCAAGAAATTAGTGACTATGGAAGGATGTGTAATTTAATAATCACACCATAGTCACAAAAACAGTCGTAAACTTTAAAAGATGATGACTAGTTATAAAAATGATAAAATAAAGTTACAAATGATAGGTAATTGCATAGAGTTACATGGAGTTGCATGTAGTTGCAAATTGAATGGTTACATATTATAAGATTTTTTTTAGTGTGGTCATTGATAAAATTCTGCCAAAAAACTACATTTTCTATCCACTAGAAGTTCTATAGACTATCAATTACTTGTCAACATGTTTTAAACCATTGTAAAACTACATGTTAAGTTCTGTAATCGATTAGGTTTTAGTATAAGTTAGGTTACATGTTAAGTTCTATTACATGTTAAGTCACAGATAACTTATTACTTTTATTAACTTGTTACATATAATAACCTCTTAGGTCACTTATTACAAGTTCATGGGTAACATTATCCCCCCCTAAAACCAGATTTCATCCTCAAAATGTTAGTTCCAAGTCTCAACAAATTTTCAACATGTTGATGTAAAGTTCTTCAATAGGTATAATTCATCATCTTCACAGGTTTAGTTTAACTCAATCCTTAATACCTATTTTTTTGTAGATTTATGTTGGTCAAATGTTTCGTCAAAAATTACAATTAGTTTTGTGAAGACCTTTCATGCATGAAGTATCCTAAAAATCAAAATGATTCTAATCCTACACCTATCTATGGTGGTGTCAAAAATAAACTAGTAAATAAGAACTCAAATGGTTCTACTTTATTGCTAGTGGTTAGAGTATTAACAGGTTCAATAGCTTTCCCTACATGTTCAATGTTATCTTCAATAAGTTCAACAATGGTAACTTCAATAGGTACAATAGAGATCCTAATAAGTAGAAGTTCAATTTCTAAACTTGTTTCATTTTTAAGTGGGTTAATTGGTTTTGTAATAACAAGTTGTTATTTCTATTTAAAAACAAAAATGTGGGAAGTAGCACATGTGGTCCTATTACCAGTTTCAATTTCAATATTTAAAAAATCACATGATACATATTTGAATTTTGGGAAAGCAGTGTGATAAGCCTGCGACTCCAATTGGTAAACCTATTCATCAAATTGAACCAGTTCTAAACATTTTTAAATTTGATCTTTCACAAACTCTTAAATTGTTTCCCACCACTCCTTCCACTTTGGATTCTTGTCTCCAAGAACTTGGTTTTGTACTTTGAACAAGGTGTTATCCAACAACAACTCCTTAAACTCCAACTTGTTTTACATTTTGAAACGTAACTAAGTTGTTTTGTTCATTCGTATTGAGCACCTTTCAAAAGACTTTTTTACTAGCACGTCCATGATAATAAACAAAGTTGTGCCACTGTGGGCCGGTTGTAAAACACCTTTTTTCTTTCATAGTGATTATATCCCAGAGTGATTATTCCTTACTTTTTTAGTTATATCCTTTTCCTTTGTTTACTATAGACAACTATCCTACTTCTCCTTGTAACAACTTTCTTCCTTATTTTCTTAGTTATATCCTTTTCCCCTGTTTGCTACAAATAGTTATTCTATCTCTCCTTCTAACAACTTTCTTTCCTTGTTTTCTTGGTTATATCCTTTTCCCTTGTTTGTTGCAGACAATTATCCTACCTCTCCTTTTAATAACTTTCTTTCTTTACTTTCTTAATTATATCCTTTTCCCCTGTTTGTTGTAGATAATTATCCTACCCTTCTCTACCACTCCCTTCTCCCTAGACTTAATTAGTTACAACCTTAGACTTTATGCAAGCATCATCAAACGATAATTACAACAAGTCTTTACCAAAAAAAAGACGCCACACCTCTAAGAAGTGGTTTTGGTTTAGTCTTCCACTATTTTTTCCTTATTGAACCCTAACACTATCTCTACACTACTTTCCTCCATTTCAATCCTACCTCCCAACTACCTATATCTCCAGAACTCTCTACCACACCCCAAAATAATCTTCTTCCCACTCTACTTCTGTTGAATGACTTAAGTTCAAGTTCTTCTTTCTCTTGTTACATAAGAAGGCAAACCTTTAACTTTGTTCTTTAGGTCCCACAACCAACATTTTCCACTTTCCCTTCCTTTCTATTCTTCTTTTCTTGCATCAACCAGGTCAGGTACCTCTTCTTAACTTTTCCCCATTCACCTTCAGTCACCATGCTCATTATGTTCCTTCATTTGAACAAACACCAACGCCCTTACTTGATGATCTTACATTCATTCTCCAAGGTGACTAATGATTTGACTACCCTTGAGAAGCTTGTTCCTTCATGATGTTATAGCCTTCTCACCCCTTCACTTACCTTGCCCTCTCATGATGTGCCAAGATCCCCCCTCCATCCTTACAACCATCATCATAATTCCTTTTTCCTCACACCCCCTTAAGCCCCCACTCATCAAATGAAGAAGAAAAAAAGGGTTAACAATTCTTCTTCTTAGTTCCATGGAGGCACCACTATTATTATCATGCCCTAACCCTAATTAATAGAAGCTGTTGTGAAGCATCCCCCCATTATTTGTACCTCTTTATCCAACAATTTAACAAGTTTTGAACAAGGATAAAATAACCCAACCTTATTCTAATCCGACCAATCAACTTCCCCCGTTATCTTAATTTAGCCAACCTACTTCCCCCTTTATCCTAACTAGGCCACCTACCCCTCAAGTCCTACTAAGATAAGGTCACATGCCCTAATCTACCCCCCTTAAACTTAAGGTTAACCCCAAAACTTCCTTAATTGGCTTACTTAAACTTAACTAAAATTGAGTTAGGCTAATTAGGGTCAACACCAATAAGACTATTTTTGTTGTAAATGATATTCCCAAGATCTTTGAGAATTTCACATCTTGTTTCTTGCTCAATTATCTTTTTCATAACATTTTTTGCCCATGTTTTTTGAATGTGCCACAAACATACGAAAATGTGAAACCCTGGCCACATAATATTACAACAAAAGCAAGTTGTCACATCACAAAGTAAAAAATAATTTTCATATCAAATGAACCTAATGTCTTATGAATATTGAATTGATGTAAAATACCTAATTGCATTAAGCTCTACTTGTGCATTATCAAAAAAATTGCATTTGGGTACCAATTAGGTTCATGTTTGAGTAGCCTTTTAACTCCCTTGTTAATCATGTTCACATCATCATGAACACAAAGTCACTTGTTGAAAGTTGGGGCAAGTTTTTGGTATTTCATCCTTTTTCATCCAATCACATGCCTTCCTTCATAGATAGATTTTGAAAGCAAAAACAGAATCCTTTTCCCAATGTAGATTTTCATTTGTGCCAAAAAACGAAAAAAAAAAAAACTAGAAATGGAAGTAAACTTATACCCGCCAGTCCTGTCAGAATGGACTGAGTACCGATATTGATACCCGGAAGTCGATCCTTTTCTTTCCCGCCAAATACACACGAAGTGCGAAACACGAACGTCCAAAGCGCAAATCACGCGCCCCATCACCAGACTCCGAAGAGAGTGTTGCAAATTGCGTACGCGAATTTCACGCGAAGGATGCGAATGGGCGATGCATTTTCCGCTGCAATGCAATGCTGAAGAGCGCAGAATCGCATCTCCGAGAGCAATGTAGTAGTTGCAGAGCTGAGACTGGTGCATTGGAGGTGGTTTTTTCTTTTAGGGTTTTTCTTGGGTTGTGAGTTTTGAGGGGAACTCGCCTGGAGATGGCGAGACCGGTTCGAGTTTTGAATGTGGCGGAGAAGCCATCTGTGGCCAAGTCTGTAGCTGGAATTCTGTCGCACAACAACCTTCGAGTGCGCAATGGTCGCTCCCCTTATAACAAGATCTTTGAATTCTCCTACTCCATCGGCGCACAGCCTTGCGATATGCTCATGACTTCTGTCACTGGTCATCTTATGGAGCTCGACTTCGAAGACCAGTACCGCAAATGGCACTCCTGTGATCCTGCTGATCTCTACCATGCCCCTGTCAGAAAACGCGTGCCTCCGGTATGAGTTTCCATCATGGCTTAGGGTTTTGGTTTTGAGGCTAGTCGTTCTGTGTTGTTTCCAGCTGGTTTGCGTCCCATCCCGTTGTTTTTCGAGTCGAAATTGTGGTCAAGAAGAGAGCATGAATCGAAACAAATGCTAAAACACGAACTACACAGAGAAGAATAGGGACCCAATTGGGTATCTTCAGCAGACTAAAATTCTAGACCTCAAACCCCACATCCATCTGGTCTTCTGGATCACACATTTCCTCAATGAGTGTGTTTACAAGCCTTGAAGAAAAGATGTCCTCAAGACCCAAATACAGATAGGAGATTGTATTAGGCTTCTTTTGGGATTCGGGATGGGAGGTGGTAGACCTTGAGCATTCTTCTGTGGTGTGGAGTCTGCATTGCTGTTGAGGGTGTGTATACAACCAACTTGAGAACTAATGCACCCTAATTAGCAATGAGCAAGTTTCAAGGATTACATTTGACAAAAGGTGAAAGTGCTCTGGTTTGGGAGGTTGCAGGAAAAGACCGGTTTGCTGCAAACTTTGGAGGAGGAAGCTCGGCGGTGTCAGTGGCTGGTGCTATGGCTGGATTGTGATAGGGAGGGTGAGAATATAGCCTATGAGGTAGTAGATGTTTGTCACACCACAAATCCCCGGCTCAACATTTGGCGAGCTCACTTCTCAGCTCTTATTGAAAGGTCTGGAACAATAGACCCTCTTCTGTGTGCCTTGATTCCTTTTCTGGAAGGGATTCCCTGTCCATTGTTGTTTCTTCAGAGCATTGAGATGCTTCTGTTCTTGCATCCAAGTCTATGATGAGCCGATTTTTCATGTTCTACATTGACCTCATTTTTTCTGGAACTCATTTGCAGGGATATACACCATGCAGCACAGCATCTTGGTCGGCCAAACAAAATGTATGCTGATGCTGTTGATGCCCGCCAGGTACTACTGAAAGAGACAGGAGAATATAGTTGTGTCTTCCTAATTTTAGCTCGTTATCCCTGTTCAGGCTTGTTTTTCTGCTGCAAACTTTTAGTTTACTGAATACAAGTTCCCTCCAAGATTTGAGACATGCTTGCTTGAAGGGAAACTTTTGACTACCACCTGGCCGACATTGTCACACCCTACCTTCTATTGCAACAGGAGATTGACCTGCGGATTGGAGCTTCTTTCACACGCTTCCAGACTATGTTGCTAGCAGATTCCTTTGTGACACCTTTTGGTGAAGAGGACAAAAAGCTAGTAATTAGCTATGGCCCTTGCCAGGTGTGAGTTTCCCTTTTGCCAGAAATGTCCATCATTGTATATATGTGAGTTGTACAGATCTGAATATTATTATTTTTATTCTCTATGGGGTGTTTTAGGCTTTTTAGGATTATTGTGGTTTTGCATACTTCATTGTGAAGCTAGAATCAATTTTTAAAAAACTGGGTTTCAGAAGGTGTGCTTTTTGTGCACTGGTTGTAGTTTCCAACACTTGGGTTTGTGGTGGAGCGGTATTGGCAAGTGCAAGCACATGTGCCTGAAGATTTTTGGACCATCAATTGTCATTACAGTTCTGAGGAAGGCAATGCTAACTTCTCTTGGGCGTACGGTTCTCCTCCATTTCTGGTTTATTTTTATTTTATAGTTTCAAAAGATCAGACAGATATGCAAGAAAGGAGAATTTTACTGTCCAGATCAAGGAAGGATAACAAACCAAGCAGGATTTCTTTTTCCAATGTGCACATAAAGCCCAGAGAACTGATGGAATAAAGTCTGAACTGGGAAAATGCAGGACTCAGATGCTTTCTCCTGGATAGACAATGAAGCTTCAGTTGCTAGTCTAAACAACAGTAATTCTAATTCAGGGCATTAGGTACAGGTTATACCACAGTTGAAGCTTGACATTTGTCAAGTGTAAATGGCAGGCGAGGAAGGCTTTTTGACTATATTGCTGCTGTTGTCATCTATGAAATGTGTGCTGAGGAACCAACAGCAACTGTAAGCATTTTTATTGCTTCACAACAATATGGGATGAACCAGATGCTCCTTTTGTAACCTAATCTGCAGGTCTTTTTTTGTGTGGGTTCTGGTTGACATGGATGGTTTGTTTTCCATTGTTTCCCTTGATTCGATTCCTTGGACACTCAGCTCACATCATTCACAGTACCTCAAAGAAAGCACAAGCTCATGCCTTGCTGCTGGATTGAGTGTTCTGGAAATTTGCCATATAGACATAGACATCACTGTCTTTTGGTGGTCATGACAGGTTTGCCAGGTTACTGGCAAGGAGTGCCGAAAGTTCCCACCAAATCCTCTCAACACAGTGGAATTGCAGAAACGTGCCTCCCGCTACTTTCGTATGGGCTCAGAGCAAACCATGAAAGTAAATGGCCACTAACCCATGTAACCCATGACTCTAGCGCAGTAGGAATCACTTCTATTTACTGACTGTATGTTCTTTTGCAGTGGACCAAATGAGTATTTCAATGAGATTTGTGATTGAATTTAGGTGGCAGAGGAGCTATATCAAGCAGGTTTCATCAGCTATCCAAGAACAGAGACAGACAAGTTTTCAGAAAATCATGATCTGCAGGTTGTAATTTGCTCCTCAATTCAGTCTCAGTTTCTCATGGAGCTTTAATATCTTTCATTGTTCTCATGCCATTTCTTCTGCTGTGGCAGATGTTCTACACTTTTCAAACATTCCAAAAGCAAGAAACTTCACTGATTGGTTCTAAGTGTTTTGTGGTTTTCTATCATTTTTCTGCTGTTGCAGTTCCCAGTAAATGAACAAACAAGGCACCCTCTGTGGGGTCAGTATGCACAGCGCCTACTGGATCCTCAACAAAATTTGTGGCGCAATCCTGGTAATGGTGGCCATGATGACAAAGCTCACCCCCCCATCCACCCAACTCGTTTCTCTGAGGGTGAAGCTAATTGGACCAATGACCACAAGGTGTGTGCTTCCCATCATATAATTTTAGTGTCATTTCAAAACCTTACATTGTATACACCTACTCCAAATCCACTGCCATATCTCAACTTGTTTTAATGGACAGAAGACTCACTTTAGGGTGATGGGTCATGGGGTTTGCCTGCCAATAGATTGGTCCTTCCATGTCCATGACAAATCTAGGAGAAAATCTGAGGCATTACTATTTTCAGATTCCTGTTGTGATTCTTCACTTGTCTCACAAGTTCTTGGTTGGCAGAAAATATATGAGCTTGTGGTTCGGCATTATCTTGCCTGTGTTTCTCAGCCTGCAATTGGCTATGGAACAACTGCCACAGTTGACATTGCTGGAGAAAAGTTCACTGCTTCTGGCCTCATGATCACTGCAGTATGTGTTCTATATTTTTTTTGTATGTCAACTACCCCACTTGTGTGTTCCATAAATAGAATTTTATATGTTGGTTTGCAAATTGCTAGCTGTAAGAACAAATCGGACCTGATATTGCAGAAAAATTACCTGGAGGTGTATTGCTATGATTCTTGGGGCACATCAACCATTCCCAATTTTGAAGTCGGACAGCAAGTAAGCTATCCAGTTCCTGAACTTGGTGCTTGTCTACTGGTGGTGAATTCTGCAAGTTCTGGAGCTGTATTTTTGCACCTTCAGCACTAGTCTATATCATGATGGCTTTTTGTGTTTGAGAATGTGGGCAGTTTGTCCCAACAAGGCTTACCCTGGATGTCAGCAAAACACAACCTCCAACTCTCTTGACGGAAGCAGACTTGATCAACCTCATGGACAAGGTCTGGTCCCGATTGCAGCTGTATAACAATTATATACTAATGGCACAAATGTCTGATCCATCTGGGTTGAGGGTTTAGGCTTATGCAGTATGGGGTTTGGTAGGAAATTTTTTTCACTTGAGAGCTTAGGGTGTATTTTTCCTTTCTGGTCTCAACAGTGGTTGATCAGTTTATCAGGTGTTCTCCAATACAGGCAGGAATTGGGACAGATGCAACTATGCACGACCACATTAAGAAGCTTTTGGACCGCTACTATGCCACCAAGGATGCAAACACTAGGTTTTGCCCTACCACACTTGTGAGTCCCCTACTTATGAACATTCAGGCATATGTTTCCAATATGAACAAATTTAGCAAGGTTTGGAGGTGCTCTTTCTCTTTATTGAGTCCCTCCATAGATGATCATGCATTTGATATGCATCCTCATAGACATCTTTCTTCCTTGTGTTCTTGGGTCTTGGTGAATTCTGGGTTTGATAGACATCTGCTTGTTGCTAATTATGTAGTGCTTTTCTTCCTAAACAGGTGCTAAATTGATTCATCTTAGATGAGGAAAAAGCCTTTCTTGCTGACATGGGTGCTGGCAATGCAGGGGGAAGCTCTGGTCATGGGATATGATACCATGGGGTGGGTTTTGATCCAGAAATCCTTTGAATAGAACTGTAGTGCCCTTTCAATTGCAGAGTTTGTGCTCTCAGAGTTTTGTGGCCTGTGAAATTGCTTTGTTCTTCTTGGCATTGTTGCTTTCTAAGACATGCTTTTGTTTAAACATTGAATTGAAAACCTCATGTTCAATGTACCTCCCAGTGTTTTTGAAGTGATGTTGCTGTCACGAGCTTTGAAAACAGTTTCTCTGAAATGATAATTTTCAATCTGTTCTCTAGACATGAGCTCTGGAAGCCTGATTTGCGGGCGCTGATGGAGAGTGACATGAAAGCTGTGAGTGATGGGAGGAAAACAAAAGCCCAAGTTCTTGAAGCAGCGCTACATGGGATGAAGGAATGCTTCAATGATGTATTCTTTCTTTCTCTGTTTCTGCACACCCACAACCTGCCCTGGAAAATCTGGATGTTCAGTCATATCAAGCAATCATCACAATTTTAACGGAAGTCATGATGTTTTGGCAGGCAAGGGCACAGAAGGATAAGCTGATGGAGGCCATGGGTGTTTTCTTTGAGAGGTTAATTTTTCAGCTCAAGCTTCCTACAATACAAATACCATAGTCAGCGACAAAGAATCAAGTCTGCTTTTGCAACTTTGCTTCAATTATAATGGAATCTCCATGTTTTTTGTAGTTTGTTGTGAAACTGCACAACATTTTCTTTGCTAAAGGAGTTATGCTGTTTTGTTGGTTTGATTTCTTTTAGGTCACAAGGTGGTGGTGAGCAGAGACCTGCAGGAGAAAGAGTCCGACTGTGCCCAACATGTCAGCAAAGCCATATGGTCCTTCGGAAAAAACCGGTGGGTACTTGCATCCAATTCTTATGTAAATTATCCTTCCTTGGAAAGCATTCTTGGTAGGTATTCAAGGAGTTGAGTGACTGGTTTGGTGGGAAGAAGTCCTGAACATCCAAATCCTTGTTCACTTTCATGAAGTTTTTTTTCTTCATTTCTTTGGGATCCAGTTTCCAGCTTTCTTCATAAGCGAAGTATTTATGAGTTGGTTATGTGAATGCTCTTTTTATGTCAACAGGATGGCAAATTCATGGTTGGCTGTGCTGGTTATCCAAATGTAAGACTTTTCACTCAATTCTTTCATGACAGTTGCCTCATGTCTTGGTTTGTTTTCTGTCTTCCCTAGTTTGGTTCTTTCTATGGCTTCCTGAGGAAGTGTTAACCTTGCTGTTTCTTCTTCATTGTGAGAATGGAGATTTTTCTATTCTTATGAAAGATATTGTTGCCTTCATGTCTGTGCTCTTTTCGAACTTCTGCTTGAACAGACTAAAACCATGGAATAGTTGTTTCTTATTCAATGCTCTGTTTCTTCTAGACGGATGCTTATTCTTAGCCTAAACATTTTGGCAAATTTGTCATTAATTCTTTCTTCAGCAGGTTTAAGGTATCTGGCTCGGATATACTTGAAGAAAAATTCTGACCATCAGTATGCTTTTAAGCACAGTTCTGTGGACTCCTCGTTTCTTCTTCTTTTGTAGCCACTGATGTAGTCTGCAAGGAATCTGTTGATCAATTTCTTTTTGGAATAACTGATGGGGTGAGCTGCCAGTGCAGGAATGTTGTATGGCTACCAGGACCCATTTTAGAGGCAGCTGTCACCAATCTGCACTGCGATTCTTGTGGACCAGGTATAAGTAACTCATGTTCTCCTGCATTGGGAGGCAATACTGCTGAGAATGTCATCCAATACTGCTGGTGAAAATTGTGGGTTTGCCTCTCTTTTCTCCATTGACGGCATTGGTTTCCTGAGAGATGTAGATAAGAATGACAGTGGGACTAATAACACAGAGGAGGGAGGATTGACCTAGTCTTCCAAGACTTCAATCTGTGGGTGCAAAACTGGGCTGAAGCTATTTTCTGTACACATTTGCGATGAGCAGGGCAAGTTATGAAAATACATTTCAAGTTTCGAAGGGCAGAGATACCTCCTAATTTCAGCACTGAGCACACAGGTATGAGTCTCCAGGCTCCCCCTATTCTCTGGTCTGTACTTGTGATGTTATTCTTGTCACTGTAAAATGGGTGAATGGTGAAGTTAATGGTGAAGCTATCTGCCTCTATATTTGATGTGTGTGCCTTTTGCAGGGTGTGTTGGAGGCTGTGACCAAGTCTTGCAGGAGTTAATAGAGATCTGTGGAACAGGCACACGTTCTACAACAGGCATGCTTTTTCTTTTTGACACTACAATTGTTGAATGGAGCACACAGCAGCAGAGTCTTGTAGAGCTAGAACACATACAAATTAACTGCAAGATTTTGTGCACAAGTGTTCTGTTGTAAAACTCATAAATTTGGGGCCTTTCAGCTGGGTCAGGACCTGCTGCACAAACTGCATCCCGAGGCTTTGCTAATGTGAACAGCAGTGCCAATTTGGCAAGCACAAGTAGCTTTCAGAATGGAGATGGGTTTGGTAATGCTGGAGCACATCAGCCATCTTGCACAAATTGTGGACAGGTGGGGCACTATAATTCAAACTGTCCACAGCGAGTTCAGCCCCGTGCCCAAACTCAGCGACGAAACACTGCTTCAGTGCCACCTGCTTCAGGTTAAATTGGTCTTTTGCTTCTTCTTTTTTGTTGGTTATCCTGTCAACTGGCTTTTTCTAGATCCATGCTCTTGTTCCTATTTAGATATGAGTTCATCTCTGTCTTTTGCAAGTTTTCTTGCTTTAGGGAAGTATGCATTTTCTTAGGAGCTGTTCACTCTCTCTGGCTATTCAGGTTTTAATGTCTTGACCTTCCTGACAAGCTAAAAACACTATAAAAATGTTTACCCCTCTGACCCCTCTGGATTGTATCTTCTTCCAGGCGTTGAAGATGTCCGCTGTGAGTGCCAAGAGGTGTGTGTGTTGTTGACAGCCAACACTGAAGCAAATCGTGGAAGACGTTTTCATCGGTGTCGATCCCGCACCTGTGACTTTTTCCAGTATGTCTTGAAACTTTATTCATGACCTTTGCCAAAGGAAAATCTTTAGTGCTAATGGGGATGTCCAGGACTAACCATGCTCTGTAGAAAGTTGTGGATTAAACATATTGTATCACTTAGCTCTTCTCTTTGTTGGGGATTGAAAGCAAAGGTGTGATGTATTGTACAGGCTGAAGATATTCAGTTCCTTGAATTGTAGAACAATTGTTGCTTTTGTGAAGCAGAGAATTTGGCAATTGCTCGATCCTTAAATGTTCTCCAGTGTCAAGCATCTCCATCAGAGTGTTGAAAATTGTATACTGAAAACCAGTGGATAATGGATCGAGATCCCTGCTGATGAAAACATTTTGCTGCAGGTGGGAAGTAGTGACAGGCTCTAATGTGCCACTGCCACCGGATCCAGCTCCTGTACAAAGAAGCCAAGGAAGAGACCGAGGAGCCAGAGGGCGGCGGGGGGCATCAAGGGCTAGTGGAAGAGGGGCAAGTGGGCGAGCTGCCAGTTCTAGTTCAGGTAGCTCACGGTCAAATAGTTCTGGCTGGAGAGGACAATCTGATTTTGGAGGTAGTAATGTTGTAAGCCCAACAGGGGAGGCAGTCAGAAGTGGAAACTGCTTCAAGTGTGGACAACCAGGGCACTGGAGTAATGCATGCCCTTCGTGAGGTGGGTTCTTTGCTAGTACATTGCATTGGACATGAAATCTTGTAAGTGATTCTCAAGGAGCTTTTGGGTCACAGATTGTTTTGTACAGTGAAAATAAAACCATGGACTACTGACTAGTGGTCAGTGGTTATTACATTGATGAGAGAATCAAATTAGCTCTGTATGGGTATTCCATCAACAACAGCTGAATCGAAGAGTCTAGTGGAGAAATTAGTCCACTTTTGAAAGGACATCCCTCCTTATGCACTGATTTCCTTTCTGTTGACAAGGAAGACCACTCCCTTAACTGTGAAACAAGACTTCGCTGTAAGAATCAATTTGGACGATGATGCAAAATTCTGTTCTAAAAATAAGTTTTATAATGCATTGCCAGGTCCAAAAGGATTGAGACCTTCTAGTCGACCTTTAAAGCCCTACAGAATCACCATTGGTCCTGCCCTTGAATCAAGTAGCAGCTCTCTCAGCTGCCAAACATCGCATCACAGCTACTTCAACCCACAGAAGTACCTACAGTCATAAGGCTTCCCAAAAGATAGATCTGATTGACCACTGGTAGTCTAGAGTCTCAGGTGCTGAACAACTGGTGTACTTCTATCATACATGGGCATGCTTTTCAAATGTTCTTTTGGAAGGCCAGTTGGTAACCCATGTTCCTTGCTTGCAACCGCTTCCAACAGAATGTGCATGAAGCAAAGCATCCAGCCATGTTTGCAGCTACATCTGCAGACTTGGAAGCCTGGCCAGATTCAAGCTCAAATGTCATGATCCCACAAATCCTTGCCTGCACAGCAAATTCCTCCCAATTACAGACTAACATTCGGTTTTGGATTGCAAGCACACCCAGTTCACTAAAGTTCATAATTTATATATATCAAAAGACTGGATTACATAGCTTTGACACTTTACAGGTTTGCAACTTTCAAGTTCTTCCAAGTGGGTTGTTTCTAGCATTTTCATAAGGTACTAGAGTTCAAGGGTTTAGGGTTTATTCTCCCTAGTAAGTTCCGTTCAGTTCAGTAATATGGAGGTTCAGTACAAATCTCTCTCTCATGATGTGGTGGTACCTCTTGTCACAGTTGGGCATTTTGATAATCCCCAAATTGGTAAGAGACAAAATCTTGCAATGTCATTTTTGGAATTTGAGCTCACAAGTATTGCAACTTTCACAACTGCTCACAAAGTTTAATCATCCCCAAATTGATGGGAATGGGGGAATTATTATTCTCTAGGTTGGAGGTGGTAAACACTAAACAATTATGAAAGCTGGCACAGGGGGTGTGGCCGGAGACGCTCTTATATGTCATGTGAGGTGCAAAGCTTATCTTTTGGAATTTATCCTCTTACAAACTTAATGTGTTTTGAAACCAGTGTTGGGTGGTTCTTTGATTCTGGACCAAATCCCCCACTGAAGGTCAGACCAGGTAAATAGCTATATAACCAGTGGAGGCCAAAATTTCAAAGACTTGCCCCCGGCTCCAACCTGAAAAAAATTAAAAAACTCAAAGAACCAGCAAAGAAACTTGGCAGTTCTTTCTTTGAGGTTAGCTCATTCAGATTTGGTTTCAAATACTAGAAAGTGATGGTTCTTTGATTTTTTGAAGAACCATCCAATGTTAGTCAAAACATGGATTTTCTTTTCTAATCTTATTGATTTTGCCTTACATTTTGCTTGCAATCTTTGACATTACAAAAAATTATGTGTTTAGTGTGTTTAGTTATCGACCCAGAAACATGCAAATGACAATAAACCTGGGTACTAGTGCTATAATGGATGGTAACTTGTTAAATCTCTTTGCAAATATCATGTTGTATTGGCAACTCCATATTCTATCGATACTTCTTTGGACATAAGGATACATATTATTAGCACCCCTGAATAACTTATGGATAAAATATTCAGAAGTAAATATTCTAAGTAAGGGAATTTCCTTGCATGAAAACATCAAAGTACTAGGCAAAATAAATTTTTTAACTTGGAGAGACATCTACAACTACTAGGTGGACCTATTGGCCTCTTTTCCCAGTGGACTTGGCCCTCACCATGGGAATTGGTCGTACACATTGTTGCTCATTTATCCAAGAG
>Ga0116229_10007077_pt1 | contig 17876 bp, 11 predicted proteins | sample S1TSphgellanicum_3_FD_87313 | JGI IMG/M metagenome (GOLD analysis project Ga0116229, IMG submission 87313) | Host-associated microbial communities from peat moss isolated from Minnesota, USA - S1T2_Fc - Sphagnum magellanicum MG | ecosystem: Host-associated > Plants > Peat moss > Unclassified... | reverse complement strand
TTTGGTGAATTGGAAAACTTGGCAAGCAAAAAAAAAATTTCTCAAAAAATTAGAAAAAAAAGTCCAATTACCATGAGAAAAAACAAAAAAAAAACACTTTTTTTCTAGAGTTTTTTTCCCCTTTTTTTTTGGGTCAAGAAAATGAAAAATAAAATTGTTGGAAAAATAATTCACTGGGAGTCCCAACATCTTTTTGTAGGTACTCCCCAATTTGGAAAATTAATGAAGTTACCCATAGAAAATGATATAGAGAAATTTCTTTTTTTAAGAGTGTTGATTTTAGTTTTTGTTGTACATCTATCCCCCCAGATGTTAATTTTACTGAAATGTTAATTCCTATATAGCAATGGGTGTGTCTAAATATCAACAAAGTATGTATCTTCATCTCCTTCCAATTTGATAAGAATGAGAAATAAAAGCTGATTCTCTAAAATTCAATGTCTTTGGGATTTTAAGGTTGTAGGCTTCCAATGTGTTAGAAATCTATTGCTTTTGTCAAGAGAAATGTGAATGCTTGTGAAGCCCCTTCTTCTTCTTCTTCTTCAACACCCATGCCCATTTTGGCCTTAAAACTTGCATCATATTGGCTTTGCCTTTCATGGTAGGGTTTAGGGTTGGGAGGGTAAGTGTAATTTACACATATACCCATGGTGTAAAACAATTTTGGTCTTGTGTAAATGTTTGTGATAGAGTAAGTGTAAATGAACTATGTTTTGGAAAAGAAGTTGGTTCTATGGGATGCATACAATACCTTGTCCTCAAAGGTCTTGTTGTGTGCATCTATTGTTTTGTGACTTGTTGAATTTGTTTTGAAAACCATGACAAGTGCATTCTTTCCACAATCAAGATAAGTATAACACAACCAAAGTTGTTTTTTGAACATCAACTTTCAAAAAAACCCATATTGTTTAGGACCTTTGTTTTGGACCCATGGTTTTAATCTAAACTTCCTAAACCCTAAACCTAATAAGTTCACCTAATAAGTTTGTTTACTCAATCTCTTTTTACATCAAATTTTTTTTCTTCTTTTTTCATATTTTCATTTTGTTTTTATATTTACTAAGGAAGGTGACCTCAATGAAATTAAGGAAAATTTCTCACCTTCAAATTGATGCATTTTAATATATTTTGATCCAATTAGATTAATTGACAATTCTAAATCTTGAAAAGACAAACTTTTCTTTAAAACTTTTTAAATAAGTTTGCATTGATTTACACAATGGGTATGCATAAATCACTTACATTGCTAAAAGTGAATTTATATAATTTTACACTTACACATCCATGACGAAGCATTTAGTTACACGAATGTAGATTAGAATTTTTACACTTACACATAGTAGAAAAATTCATTACTTACACTTACATGACAAACATGTCTAAAACCATATACAAGCACAACATTGGTGAAGACATCTTGAGATTGGGCCAAAGTTTAGTATCCTTACATTCATATGAAGTCCACCATACTAACATTTCTAGCATAACCAAAGGATCCACTTAAGCTTCACCATGCTAATCACCACGTGTTTCCAATTTAATATGATGAATATTTATCATCCACATGGATGTCATAACAATTTTATCATCCTTATGGATGTCGTAAAATGTTGGTTCGACCCTCATTATTTTGAACAAATGGCACAAGGGGCCATGTGATAAATAAGTATTGCCGGCAACTACTAATTCACACATATGTGAAGACCAACTAAAACTTGTTGCAACATATCAAATGTGAATATCATCCATAGACCAAAACCCGCCATGTTTAAATTCATGGGCATATTGCTAATGCAACCTACAAATTTAAGCACAACTAGGGTTTTCTAAGTGAAATGTGGTGAATTTTTGCCCATTTTGCAATTTTAACACAAAAGAAGAACTTGGGGGAAATGTGTGTTTGTTTCTCAATGAAAAACATGTTTTTTTTTCCAAATGTGTTGTTTCACCCCCAAAAAATTATCAATAAATTTGCAAAATGAAAACAATTGGAAACAAAAGCACTAGTGTGCATTCATGTGCAACAACACACAAACAACAAAAATTGCCTTACAAACAGAAATGAATTTTTTTGCATTCAATCATTGATGTAATGACAAAGCAATTTAATGTGTAAGAAAACATAACATGCCAATCAAGGGTTTATTATGCTCAGTGAATTTAGAAAGCACAATCGAGAAACATAATGATATCAAACATTGTACAGAGACATTCTTAAATGTGTTGAGCAATTTAAATTGTCAACAAGTGTCACATGATACGAACCTTTGAATCTATGGCATGATAACAATTCATTACTATCAATGATGATAAACCCTTTCAACACACTTCGTGCAAGTGCACATGATTCATGAGCTGACCAACACAAACAGTGGGCAATGTGTGCATGAGCACAAATCCACATGAAAATCCCACTCAATTGTGCTCCACCTTGCACTACTACCATGTGCTCTCCACCTTACACTATTACCATGTGCTCCACCTTACACCACTACCATGCGCTCCAACTTACACCACTACCCATGAATCCACAAATGGCTAGTAGTGTAAGGTGGAGTGCAATTCGTTGTTGATGTATTTGTAGATTTTCATGGCAGCAGCATAAGATAGAGAGCAATTTGTTGTGGACATCGAAGTGCACCACAACTGATTAGATATCAGTTAGCAAAAGGCTTGAGATAATTTTGTAAAACTTGCAATGACACCAGTGTGCAAGAGTTTTTTAGACAAAAGATCTAATGATCTAAATATCCAATACATCCAATATCGAGAAAACCAAAAACCCATCCCACACTCGAAATTATTCACATAAACAAGCAAATGACTCTCTCTCTCTCTCTCTCTCTCTCTCTCCCTTGTGGGTGCACCCACAAGCTTCACCTACATTGGATTTGCTAATGGCATCTCACAAAGTCACTAAGATTCCAGTCTTGTCTTCTGTACCTTTTCTTCCATTCTTTCTCTAATTTTTGCAGTCTAGATTCTTCTAACAAAATGTATCAGGTCTCTCCATCATTGCATTTCAAGCACTTCACTTTGGATAGGAATTTTTCCCCCTAATGTATTCTCCTTTTGAAAAACATCAAGCTTGGGGCAGGGGACTTATCAAAAGCGTGGTCAGGACTCAGGAATTTTAAGCTCATGATGTATATCACTGATCACCAGCAATTTTGTTGAGAAATGTGTTCGAAGTACCTCAAGTGCACATTGATGGTGGCCAGTAAGAACCTGGATCAACAATTGCATAATTGTAAGGTGCTCATCAGGATCATCAGCAAAAGCATGACACTGGTCTATGGCTTGATGAAACCTAAATATGCCTACAGATGTCGAGGGCTTTCAGTGATAGTGCTTTCAAGTGAAGCAATGAACCTAAAAATTGATAGGAAAGTCTTACTATTTTGAGCCAGTTAGATCACTCCATTCCTCAATTATCTCACTTTTGCCAATATGCTTGTAGATAGCATCCACGATCTTAGCTTTGTCTCGTGTTGGGAATGACTCTACTAGTTCTTCATCCTTGTAAAAGTGAAATAAAGGCACCACCTGCTTCCACCCAAGAGAGGTTCAAAACCAAACAATTACTACAATTGTGGATGTTCAAAGGAGTTAAAACTTGAAACAAACTGACTTCTTGAGGAATGTGACAGAGTTCCCATCAGTTCTTGCAGTAATCACATGTGCTGCATTGCAGCACATGTGCTCTTGAGCAGGTTTTCAACAAAAAACCACCATCTGGGTCTATTGCCAATCCCCAGATAGCAATAGTAGTTATTCATACAACAATTAGCAAGTGTCCCTCAAATTGTCAACACAAGCTTTTTATTTATTTTTCTGTGCATGCTAGCTTAGTATACACAGATGTTGTGCAGACACAATTGTGCAGGGGTTCCTCACTAGAAGGTGATGACCTTATCTACATTCTTCCTTTAGAGCCATTTTACTATGAAAACTGTGGAGCCCTACCTTGAGTTTCATCAGTGAACACAAAGGTACAAGGACATACCCGAATGTTGTACTTTTCTGCTACCTCTGACTGCTCCTCATATTCATCCATGACCTACATGCAATTCAGCAAAATGATGAAGAAGGTTCAAGGTTGCAGGATATAAACAACTGTGACATCATAAATAAGCAGGCAGAAACCCTAGGAGAACACACATTGCCAATTTCAGGTAATATTGGACTGCAACCTCTTATACCAGTGGTGGAGGCTACCCAAGACGGCCATGTGTGTGATTGCTGTGAGGGATTTCTCAAAACTAGAAACTCATCCAAGCTGAGGCCCTCACAAGCTGTACGATACAGGAGCTTCAGAAAGAACCAAAAGTATTGGAAGACAAGAAAAACTTGATATGGAAACAGTTTCTTGGATGACCATACATTGTGTTTGAGGAAAATTACAGATACTGCACCACTCGCAGCCCCTTTGCAGAGCTTAATAAACCCCTTCTCTATGTACCGACAGCTACCACAAGCTGTACGATAGAAGTCGACAACAACAAGGGTATTTGTGCACTTGGCATGTTGCAAAATACTCTGCAGCTCACTGTTTGTTTTGAACTCCCGTACACATTCCACTGGACATAGTTCATCATCATCCTCATCATTTTCATCTTCTTCTTCCTTCTGTTCTGCTTTCCTTTTCCTATACTCAGCAGCATTCAAGAGTGCTGACGGTGGTCTCTTTAGGGCAGATGCTTCCCTTCCATATGAAGACAAGGACAAGCATCTCCTCCATTCACACCTCCTGCCTATATATCCATTTGAGAAATTGCATTGGTGTCTTCCATTGTGAGAACAGATTCGACTTATTGGAGTCAGGGGCTTGCTTGCAGTCTTCGCAGCCAAAATTGGTGACAAACTCCCCATGGTTTTCAGATGTTCTGTAGGATGGCAAAGCCTTCCTAGCAAAGAAAGCCTTAAAGGCGTGCAAAAAGGTCGATAGAATGGAAGCCGGGAATGAAATTAATTCACCAAAGGTGTGGGAACATAGAAGACTATGGAGAATTCCATGGTAACCTGCAAAGCCTAAAGACAAAGGAAATTCATCCATGGGAAGAGACAAAAGAGCAAAACAACATCACAACAAGGAAGACAACTTTCCTGCTGCGGATGATCATAATCTACACAAGAGAATTCCAAATTCAAAACAGATCTCGACTGCCATAAGAAGCAAAAAACGAACATCCTCTCTCCGCGCGTAATTGATGTTCCCGATGTGCAGAAGAAGATTTGCAAATACAAAACAGATCCTGACTGCCGTAAGAAACTCGAAACGAACATCTCTCTTTGCGTAATTGATGCTCCTGATGTGCAGAAGAAGATTTGCAAATACAAAACAGATCCTGACTGCCATAAGAAACACACAAAACAATCATCATTTCTCTTAGCGTAATTCATGAACTGATTGTGCAGAAAGATTAATACCTTTTATGAACGATTTATCACTTTGCAATAAATCTGAACACGTGACTAGTGTCAATCCTTCCAAACTCCTCTCCAAGACTCAAGTCCGTTGCCAATCGCTCGATTCCAATTCTCTCCGAGAAAAAACAGAATCACAAAGGCTCAGAACCACATCGCCGGATCACCTGAGTCCAACGGCTCCAAACGCGATTTCTCACTTCAGTCTGCCGAAATTTGCAAGGGAAAAAAATCTGATCAAAGTTCCAAATGACGCTTGAGAAAACACACAAAAAAGCACGGCCAAAAACACATGCTCTTACCAAATCGCCTGCAATCAAATGGACGCTAGATCTTCGCTCTTCCGCCACTGTAGAAAAGCGTCAAATGTTGAACTCGTTCACTAGAAATTTCCGGAGAGTGAGCTGTGGTGCGCATTTTGAAGAAAAAGCAGGCAAAATCTTTGTGATCTACGCAGATCCTCACAGGCTTCGGTGTTGTTTCTTCGCGGTGCTGTTCTCGGACTCTCTCCCTCACTGACGCTCTCCTGACGCTCTTTGCTGAGCGAGCTGCGAGAGACAAAGGGGTCAGCGATTCCGCCGCAGTTTCGCCACAGTTTCGCCAGCTTCGTTTGTGCAAAAGCTAAGGTTTTGCCAATCTTCCTTGTGGGGCCACTTAGAGGGATGGATGGGTAGATGGATGAATGGACGGATGACATTTCAACTTGGATCCAAAGTAGCCGCCTAGTCGCCCCAGAAGTCACCTGCCCGTACCCAAAGATTCCCACCAATGGCTGCTTTTTCTTTTTTTCTTTTTTTTTTCTTTTTTTTGGGGTCACTTTTGTTTTTGTGATGTAGCCAAAGTGGCCTATAATCCATAGGAAGGTTTAGCCAGATTTGGCTACAAGCTAAATAAGAAATCTGGCTAAATCTTCCTATGGATTAAATAAGCTAAATTTAAAGTCCATTTATATTTCTGGCTATTACTTGAACCATGTAATAGCAATCTTGTGATTTTTTTACATTTTGGTTAAATTCTGGCTATTGAAATTCTCAAAAAGAACTTGATTTTTAGCCACTTTTTCTTTTTATTTTTTTCAAAAAGGCCAATCCCCACCTCACTCTCATGGGTATGGAATTAAAAAAAACACACCCTGACCAATAACCATGGTAAAGAATCTACACCAATGTTACCATGGCAACTTTGACACTAATTATATTATTTGTAAAAATGTTGAAATTTTCATTAAAAAAATTTTTTTTCAATTTTTTTTTTTCGGGGTGAATGAAAATAGAGAATATTTTGAATATTCAGGATTTGACATGGAATATTAAAAAATTAATTAATTATTCAACACAAATGTCTTGAAGTTGGGCTTGTGCTATGGCATATTAAGATAGGTGTTTGTTTTATTTTGTTTTGTTTAGATAATATGATAATATCATAGTCCTTCCAAACCGTGGTTGTTGGTTTTGCAAAATATTTGAACCAATAGAGCCATATAGTTATGGAGCTTTTGGGACTGATTAATTTTCCAATTTAAAAATTAATTTAGCAAGATTTTCAAAAAAACTCTGAAGTTAAACCCACTTTGACCCAAAATAGACTCAAAAAACACAAAGGGCCCACTAGTAATCATTTTTGATTGGTCCATCAAAATAATAATAATAATAATAATAATAATAATTGAAACATTTAACATGCCCAAAATAAAATTATGGCCCAATTAGTTTGGGGGGATTTTTTTTTTTTAAATTAAAAAAAAGAGTTCCCAATGAATTTCCAAGATGTTCCCAATAGCATCACACTTTTATCCCATATGCTTTGCCCAAAGTTTTCCTCTTTCAAAGAGTTATGACCATAAAGAGGATGCATTCATGAATTCACTTTCAACTAGTTGCCTCTTATTCCCCTTTTGATGCTTTGCTTGAGCTTGCCTCAAAGGCGACTTAAAATTTCAAAGTTTCAATTGCTCCCTTGAGAGCAAGCTAGAAAGTAAAGACCTCTAAAGCCTGGAAGTAAAGGAGTTAACAAAAAGTAATAATGCTTCAATCAAAAGCTCTTTGTTTGTGTGCCACATGAATGCTTAAGCTTGGTAGGCTATGGAATACCAAAGTAGCCATACTTTCATATTAGCATGTGGAAGATTTTATTATTTCAAGATCATTTGATGGTGATCTTTTTCTCTTTTTTGACATTATTATCCCACACTTTTTTAGTACAATTTTTAAGAAAAAAACTCATCCATATTTTTCAATATGATGAAGTCCATCCATGTTGGAGCTAGATTTACATGAGATATGTGAAAGCATGATGGGCAATTAAAGTGTAGTTCCACCCACATCAAAGATTGCAAAGAACTAACTCTTGACAAAATTCCAAAAAGGAAATGAAAACAAATAAATATTAAGATCCAATTGAAGTTCAAAGGAGCCAAAAAAACAAAATTAAACTTAGAGGATCAATCAACAAAATTTCATGCTTGGAGAATTGAAAAAAAATAAAAATCACTAGCTAAGGGAAAAAAGTGCAAAAGTAAGAATTATAGTTCCATATATAATTAGAACATGAATAACATGGAAAAGAAAAGAACCATGAAACAAATTCAATATAAACCCATAACTAGCACCAAAACCCAATGCAAAATGTTAGTAGGAAATTCTAAAAGCCAAAAACTCACTCAAAGGGTGCAACAACAAAATTCTAAGAGCTAACAAGTTAAAACAAGAAATTGAAATTATTTTCTTGTAAGTTCTAACATTTATTCAATGACAAAAGCAAAATGAGGAGAAAATGGCCATAATGTGGTATGTGAAATTTACAATGTAACAGTTTACCCATATGCTTTAAAAGCATAATGGTACATATAATTGGTCCAAAACATGTTCCAAAAGCAATAAACCCAATAGCTAGACCCATTATTTTGAAATATTTATAGGATGTAAATATTTAGCTACTTTTGACCATATGGCACTCCAATATAGATTTAAAGGAAAGTCGATTGAAATATGCATGTGCTTGTATGTAGGGGCTCAATGTAATGGAGGAAACAATGTTTTGTTGAGTGGAAGAACTATCTACCACCAGGGAGTGTGTATTTTGATGTATTTAAAGAAAGGAGGCCAAAAGACCATTACATAGAAAAAATTACAATCTTAAAAAGTAAGCATTGCAATTTCAAATTTTAGAGACTTCAACCACATTGGTGGGTAGGGAAAACATGTTTTCCATTGGAAGAGTTTTGTTGTTTGATGTCATTTCATGCAACCATTTGAAAGTTTTGTAAAAGGAACAGACTCGATTAGATTCCAATGCAAATGATGACCCAACATGGGCAATTCAAAAATGTGGATGTTTGGGTGGAGAAAAAATTATGTTATAAACAAAATCTTTTACATTATATGGCATGATGCATAACATTTTTTTCATTGATATTTTCATTCAATTAACAATTCATACATAATCTCATAGTTGCATGTGTGTAGATATGTGCATCAAGGTGAAGGTTGTTGAAATTAGCCAAGAGCAATCAAATCCTTTCAAAAATAGGATTCCAAAATGGGAATGGGTTAGATGGCTTAGGAAATGCCATTCTTACTTGATCTTAAAGGTTGTGTAGGGTTTAGAAATAAGATGCATGAAAGGACTACGTTTGACAAATGTGTAAACTTTTTACACAAACTTAGAATCAGTGGATAATACACATGATTATCAATACATAACATGTGAATCCCTTTCTAAAATTTACCTATTCAAAAGTAAACAATTCAAAGGAATTTCATTGCAAAATGTGAATTTGGGGCTACAATGGGTATGCAACCTAGAAATTGGATGACATAAATTTTTATTTTACAAAGGGATTTGCAATTCATTGTGTTTATTCAAGCTTGTGGCAATTTGTGTGCATCTAATCATCACCTATTTATCCTAAATGGCCATAAGTCCCATGCTATAAGAAACATTGTGCACAAAACAAAGGCAATGGGGTTGGAAATAATTACTCTACCATCACACACAAGCCACATTTTACAACCTTTGAATGTTGCATGTTTAAACCTTTCAAATTTTGATTTCAAACATATAGACATGTATGGACATTGGCTAATCACAAAATGAAAGGTGTTGGAAACCCAGTTTTACAATGCAATCCAACTAATACCATGATGCTGATTCCAACATATCTATCAAAATCACCTTAACCATGCAAGGCAACAAAATTAGGATTATTTCAACCTCCCCACTCAACAAAATCAAGGCACATGCCACCAAGTTTCAAGTTCAACCTTCATTGACATCATTTCACTTAAGATGTAACAATCTTGTAACTAAAGGGTTTTTCACATGATTTGTAGGTTTTTCTCTTTAAGGATACTCAAAAAATAGGTTTTTTGATCCCTTGCACCACATTCACCCAAGAATGTTGGAAACTTTTATAACCTATTTACCTTTCAATGTATGATCACAACATTGACATAAACCTCAAAACCCTTGATACCCCACTATGAACTTTGTCCTCCTTATGTTGTCCTCATTTTTAAGCATCAACCCATTATATGCATGATGGAAATTACAAGTGTTACACTACCTTAATTGCATAATGGAAAATGAATCTAACAACCTTCAAGACAATCCAACATTACAACATCTTGTAACATATTTCTACTTATGATAAATTTTTACCATGCCTTGTCCTTAATATACTTAATTTTCCAATCTCCAAGTGATTTTGTTGCTATCTATGATTTCAACATTCATAAATCTTCATGTCCACCAAGTTCCATAATGTTCCCAATCCAACTCCCCCTATATGCACCACAAAAACTTACCAAACACCAAAAAACAAATGTCATCAAACATCCATAATCACCATAGGCATCCTCTAGCAAGGATTTCCAACATTAAGTCCAAAATGGAAATTCCAACCACCACACATTCACTCCATTGTCCATTATTAGCCACCTAGTGATTCCTAAAATCAAAATATTCCTATTTTGCACACATAACAAACAAAGGAATAAACGGTCAAAAGTAGTTCAAACACATGATCTCCATATGTTTCCAGAAGTATTTCATCCCATTCCATAGCCAACCCTAAAAGTTGATGTGACCTCCAAACACCCTAATTAAAACCCCTCACCAAATGATGATTACTCATTAAAATTGAAAAGCCATATTTTAGGGTTACATTGGAAAGGAAGATTTGGCACAATGGGTGTCCTTGGCTTTTAAAAAAAACATTAAAACAATTAAACATTTGCAAGGGCTTCAAGACCACTAAAATCTAACCCCATAATCTAAATGTGATGGTAAGAAATATGCAATTTAACAAGTAGTTTATGGAACTTGAACCATATGTTTAAGCAATGGATTTGCAAATACTTGATAAAGTAGACAACATTAATAGCAAGTAGTGGCTACCTTCATTTATTAAGATCCTTAACCATTATAAAACATGACAAGTATTGGAAATTATCCATACACTGCACAAGTATGCATCACATCCTCTTTGAGTACAAAGGGGCAAAACACTATGTTGTCAAAACTAACAATCAAATTGTTGACGATTTTATCATTGCAATAAAAACAAGCAATGTATATGTCAAAGAAACAATGTTTATTGGAGATGCCTTCATTAGTGATATTAGCCATCATGCAAAGATCTCGACATCACCTTCACCGTAACTTCATCCATGATAAAAACCTGCAATCAAACCTCACAACAATGAAGCACACCACATGAAACCTCTTGATCCTGCTCTTAGAATTCAACTAGGTTATTAAGCTTCTCCTAAATTGTATTGGAAGGGTGAAGACAAAGTAATGTTTTTTCCTTTGGTGTTTTACAACTTGACGTTTTATATAATTTAAACAATGGAAGGAGATTAATTCATAGCTCAATAAATTGAGGGAACTATGGGAAAGGAGTCAAAAAAAATCACATACACCTTCCATTTTGCCAATCCTTTCCCTTTCCTTGTTACATGCAACTTTTCCTATAAAAGATTTGCATCATCAAAGTTTCAAAACACAACAAATCATATAAGAGCTACAAATCCTTCAAGCTTCCAGCAGACCAATGACAATCTCCTACCATATCAATGGAAATTTTACAACATGACCCAATTGATCCAAGTATTTCAAACTATGATGTAAAGAATTGACTCAAAGAAAAAGAATCCCAAGTCCTCAAGCTTGTCAAAAATTTAGTTACAATCCTCAAATCCTTCAAACGATCATGATGCATAGGATGTTGTGGTGAATCATCATCATCATCATCAGCTTTTTGCATTGATTTGATTTGTTTTGCAAAACCTTTTGTACCAAGATAGATATTAGAAGTTCAAAGGGGTTTAAGAAACAAGATAAAGGATGTAGTAAATCCAAAAGGGACCAACCTTCGCTTTCTTGTGTTATTATCCATGCCGTTCATTTTTTAGATTTTCTAAGAAGGGGGGGGAAGAGAGACTATTGGTTTTGTGATATTTAGTAGAAGGTGCGAAATCCATTGTTGTGCAGAGAATCCAAGTCGTTCATGTTTGCTTTTTGTTCTCATCCATTGCCTCCCCTCCCCCACTCTCTATGTGTCTTTCTCACAAAAGACATATTTGTTTATAACCTTGCCTTCCAAATTTGAAGAGCACGCAACTGCAAATTAATTCCTACTCTCTAAGATTCTTTGTCTCTATCTCGCTCTTTATGCCCACAAAGCTCCTCAAGTTAGTCTCTTGGATCCAAGCCCCAAAAATGGAACTTAAAACCTCTATCGCGATTTTGTGTCAAAATTTTTTTACCACAATGAAACTTCCACCATTGAGTCTTGAGAAATTCTTTTTAGATGACAATAGCAATCCGGTGTTGACAAAATTACACAAACAATAGTAGTAGTAGTGACAAAAGTCCCTTGCTTATTTGGAACCTTGGCAACACAAGACATTTTGAGAATAATTAGAATGTCTTATTCGTGAGCAAGAATGCAAGATAAGATTTCTGTGAAAGATAAAGATTAGGGTTTTTAGATTATGCATCCTTGTATATCAATCGTTCTAAGATGAAGATTAGGGATCTTACATTATGTGTTTTTTCATATTTCAAAAAATTAGGGCACACAAATATACATGGTTTTAAGCCATAGACTTTGGATAAATCTAGAGAACAAAGAATAATCTTCCATCAAAATTCTTTCAAATTGATTTAAAATTATGAAGTCTAAATTTAAATTAAATGTAAACCTTTGATAGTACATTATGTTATAATAATGATAATGATTATAACACATGTAAGTTGTAGAATGTTCTTCCATTGAGGATATAGGTGTCTTTGGTGTTATTTTTATTTATCCATGAAATTGAAGTTGAGTTTTTTAATTAATAAAAAATGATAAACTACTGCCAAATAGAGTGTTTCAAGCAATTTTTATAATGTAATTGGTGTACATTTACTAAAAGAAACAAACATGAAGCAATTTCATATTCAAGTTTGTATTGATTTATTTTATTTTTAAGGCCCATGTCAACTTAATGTAATTTCTATAAAATTTCAAAATAAAATGAATTTAAAGTTGTAATATTTTAAATATTTTATGTACATCTAGGTTTGACTACATTTAGGTCCACCATAACATGAAAACACCCTCCAAAAATGGTTCTATGAGCTCCATCATACTTTTATTTGATTAAGCAAAATTTTAATTTACATTTTTTACAAGAAGTCTTTACATCATATGTATTAATTTATACATTTTGGGAGACATGGTACAAGCTTGGACAATGTACTTAATCTAATTTAAAGTTCCAATGTGCATAATAATAAAAAAATTTGTAGTAAAATTTTATTCATTGGGTGGGCCCTTTATGTACGCACCAAAACAAGCGAAACCTCCAACAAATAAAATTAATGATGTGACTTTGACAAAGTTTATAGAGTGCACGAAGTGAAGGTAGTAAGGGAGGTTGTAAAAATAATAATATAAGAAAAGAGCATCTCCATCCACACCGCCTATTTGGGCCTCTACCATCGTTTATCACATCCAACATAGAATACTAATTATCTCCCCATCCCTATCCAGAAGCATGAAAAATTGAACAACATATAAAGTGGTGGACTGTTTAGATGCCATTACAAGCCAATAAAAAGCAGTCACATTCTGTTTATGGGCACTTCTGGAGATCTCAAAACTCAGATCTCAAAACATTATTTAAAAGTTGTATTTACTTCATCCAAAACATTGCGCGTGTGCGCACACACACACACACACACAATTTTGCTATTATTTCCTAGTGGAAATGCTCTAATTTTTCAACTCCTCTAGAACTATTGGGCTAAAGTGAAGATGGGTATAAAACAAAATGGGTTTGCAAGCAACTTATCAAGCACTTTGGTGAAATGAATTTGTCATCCATGCAACATGACATCTTTCTTCATATTTGCACATGGCCCCCTTTTGTCAAGAATAAAAGGACAAGTTTCAAGGTTTTACTTCTTTTGAAAGCATCAAGTTCCACAGAGTTTACTACAGAGTCACAAAGATGAACTCAATAATAGTAAAGCTATTACAAGCAAGTGCTTTTCTTACTGGCAAAGTTCTTTACAAAAGATTTTTCATGCAAATAATGGGCCAAATTATTCATCAGATTTCCAGAAAACCAGAGTTTCACCAAATTGCTAGATTTTTATAATAAGTTCCAATCGGTAGCCAAGAATATAAAACGGTCATTTTTTATAAAGAAAATTCATATATAGACTATAGCCAAATTTGACTAAATTCTTTTTATGAATGATCACCACTTCAGCTCAGTGTTTTTTTTCGACAAATTTTTGCCAAAGTTCGACCTGAAAAATATGATCTCGACCTATACAAAGGATTTTTCATGGAAAAAAAAAGACCCAAAATGACCAGATTTTGATTTTTTTTCCAAATCACCAGATTTTTATGATAAGTTCCAGTATGTAGCCAAGAATATAGAAATATTATTATTTTTTATACTTTCATATCTAGTACATAGCCAGATTATTTTAAAAAGAAAATTCATGTACAGACTATAGCCAAATTTGACTAAATTATTTCTGGATGATCGCCACTTTGGCTACACCACAAAATCCTTAAAAGAAACCCTGCTTAAGCTACACCACAAAATTGGCAAAGGGCCATCCCTCTGGCTTTGACCCCTTCCCTCCCCTCCCCTCGCCCCCCTTCACACCCTTTCTTGGAGAATTTGGAATGTAGTGTGTTGGCATGTATCAAAACAGAGATCTCTGGGTGGTCTCATACTTGGTGAAACCAATATTTTAAAAACCAATATTTATAATAATTATAATTATAATTATAATTATTAAATTAAAATTAAAAATTTGTGAAGAAAAGTTAGAGTGTTATGCTCCTCCTTTCATAGTTTGACTAACTCCATATTAAACCATATTATGGTCTTGGTGGCCATATTAAACCCAAAGAAATGTTAGAATTGGACTCACAGACCCTGATTTAGTCTAAACATGGGATATCTATAATATTTTAAAGCAATTTAAATGAATTTTGAGGTTTTTAATCATGGTATTAGTGTGAGTGTTGGTAATTAACCCCAGATCTCTTCCCTTCTTTCATCTTGTGAATGAAAAATGCTTAATTATTGTTAAATAGGGTGTTTTAAACAACTTTCCATCAAATTATTGGTGTATAATTACATAAAAACATAATTATGAATCAATTGTATATTCATGATTTATATAATTTTTTAAATATTTAAAACCCAAAACAACTATATGTGATTTTTTTTAAAAATCAAAGTGAATGAAATATTATATGTACTTTCAGTTCTGGGATAAATTATTACATCCTACAATGGAAACATCATGTAATTAATACTAGTCAACATTGTTTTGATTTCAATGGTCAAAATGATCAATTGATTCTCTTCAACTTGATATGGTGAAAACCTCGGCTCTAACAAACAATCATTAATAATGTTGATACAAGGAAGCATGATTGAAAAACTTGCACCGTAACAAAGTTGAAATCTCATATGCAATTGCCATACTGATAGACATCCCCAATTCAATAGTTATTTTCATGATTTCTTCTTGCATACCAACACATCCAATGTATCACCAAACACAATATTTGCTCCAAGATTAACCAATTTTCACAAATTTTTTTAATCAAATGTTTCATATGCTTTTGCAATAAATAATAATTTAAGACCTAAGCCCATATTAAGATTCAATATAGATCAACAAATTGTCAATCCACGACTAAAAAAAAACTTCTTGAATACCTTTGAAACAACTAGATCACTTCAATGAAATACAACCAAATAGTTTTTACTTAAATTATACTCTTGCACAATTAGAATTGAAACACGATTGGGCATGCAACTTTTTTCTAATGAGATTTGCCAACAATTCAAGTGAACAATTTTGCATGTGGTTTTTTGAATTCCAAGTTCTCACAATACACATAACCAATACAAAATCCATATGGAAATCTATTACAAAGAAGGAAGTTATCATGTCTATATAAACATAACTCTATGGACTCAAGGAACCACAATATGCCCTTGATATTGAAATTCAAACCCTCCAAATTTGGGGCTATTATACATTTCAAAGTTTTCATAAGTTGTGATGAAAAAAAGTGGATGCCATCCTCATCAACAATTTTAATCTTTGGATATATGTACCTACAAGGTTTTACAACATGGTTACAAGCATACCTTCAAAAGAAAAACATTCACCCATTGTTCATATATGGTTAAATATATCCCCTAAACCTTAAACCATATGTATCTTATAGTTTATACATCTTATGTTGTGATTCTCGTTCCCAATAACATCATTAATTTCTATTCCCAAACCTATATACTACATAAGCAAACAACATGATTACAAGCATACCTTCCAAGAAACATATGTTCTCCCCAAAGCTTGTTCATATGTGGTTAAATATATCCCTTAAACCCTAAACCATTTGCATTAACCAATCAAAGTTTATACATCTTACATCATGATTTTTGTTGCTTCCTCAATTAACATATCAAATGACTCCATGCTTTCATTCAATTGATTGATTTGGTTCAAATGATGAAAGTAAAGGTGTTGAATGTGCAAGGTGACAATAATGTGTAAGAAGATAATGCAAATGAAAATGTTACCTGGTGAATGGCATAGATTAAACAAGGTAGAATATGATTAAAAGAATGATAGAAATTCAATAAAGTAAAATGCAAATGACTAATGAGTTAGATAGGATGAAGACATTTCATAAGTTTAAGGATTCAAATTACTTTTGGAATGAAAAGACTTAAAATGTAGTTATGAAAATTGATAATTTTTGGGAGATTTTTTTTACACACAGAGAAACTTAGATAATTGCTGAAGAATATAATAAATACATGGAATATTTAAAGTTCTATTGGGTTTTGAACCACAAATTTTTCCTTTTTTCCATTTCTAGATGTCTACATTTATTATTACATATGTTTGGTATATTCAATTCTCAGTAAAAAAAGGTAGAATATTGATGAGAAAACAATGAAATTAATTTGAACTGTTGTGTTTTTCTAACTATATTATAAATCCTAATCACAAATTTTGATTATTAAAAATAATAAAAAATCTAGGAAATAACGAAGTAATAATTGTATTTCAAAAAATGTATTATAGAGGAATTAAAATGAATAAAACCACAAATTGTGAATGTTGTAAATGCTTTTGAGAATATAATTTGTATTATTTTCTTAGTAGGTAGAAAACAATTTTGGATATAATTTGCGCCTATTAGAAAACATTGCATGTTGTCCTTTCCCTTTAATGTCCCCTTCACCTATGCAGCATTTCAAAGTTGACAAAGACCTTGTGGAAAGGTTGGGATTGTGAATATAATGGGCTTTCATGCACTTTAACTTTGAAATCAAAGGAGCCCCAAGTTTTATGTGTTAATGAGGTTAAAAAGGTCTTGAACATACAAGCCTTCAACATGTTTAGTCCACCTTTACATACATTCAAAATTTTGAAAATAATGTGTTGAAACAGATGATGCCCTATAATTGTTGTTTTCATTATGGGAAAAATGACTTACAATAGAAAAATCATTTTGATTAAAGGAAACCTTCATGTAAAAAACAATGTGATACGAACGTTGACATGTTAACATTATCGGAAAAAGATGAAAACATTTATTGTATTTGATTATGGATTGAACAACCCACAAGGAAGGAATTCCTTGTCTATGGTCATGCTTTTTGCATCAATGGGTAATTGAAAGATGCATGTTATGTTACAAAATATGATTACATTCAAAAAATAGTCCCAAATTTAATGACTACAACTATGAATGACTCCACAAATGCCTTTTGACTTTTATTTAAAACTATTTAAACATACAACACATAGGACATGAAACACACAAAACATTATTTGTGCATTCGTGCACTTGCAATTTCAACATTACAATATTGCCATTATCAAATACCTTAAGC
>Ga0116229_10007076_pt1 | contig 17877 bp, 10 predicted proteins | sample S1TSphgellanicum_3_FD_87313 | JGI IMG/M metagenome (GOLD analysis project Ga0116229, IMG submission 87313) | Host-associated microbial communities from peat moss isolated from Minnesota, USA - S1T2_Fc - Sphagnum magellanicum MG | ecosystem: Host-associated > Plants > Peat moss > Unclassified... | reverse complement strand
AAGAAGGCAAGAGAGTTTGGGAGGTCTGACCGTGACCTGAAGGCACTGGAGCTAAAGCTTGCTGAATGCCAATCAGTGGTGGACGAGGTTGGTGATCCACCATTGAAGTTCCTCAAGGCAGCAAAGCGAGTGAAAATGGTTCCAAACACCACCCACAGGCTAGGGCAAGGTGGCATTCCCGGCCTCAAAGCAGCATTTGTAAGTACCTTAAACCCTTTCCTCCATTTCTTTCCTGCAAAGACTCACATGCTTGTGAGTTTCTGTCGAATCAAACTGGACTGTTTGCGATACCTTTGCGATGCGATACCTTTGCGATATCTTTGCGATGCGAATTGCATTGCAAAGACAGGTATATGGAGTTTTGGCCTTTTGGGTTGTGATAGTAGATACGATGCAATTTGTTTCGCAAGCTGCTTCACAAGTGTTAGTATGCAAAGGTTTGCGCTTCGCAAAAGTGGTCGAAGATTTGAATAGATTCTTTATGCATTTTTTTTACTTGTTGTATTATGGGGATAGTACAAGACATACAAGAGGAAGATCACATCTGTAGAAATGAATATGGGCTAGGAGCATGGCAAGGAGCATCTTTTTCAACATGTTGATGCACTATTGGTGAGTGGGTTTGGTTGGGATTCAATTTCTGTTTGTGTTAAAATTGTTTTCAATTGAATCAAAATTTTCATTTATGGTGTTGACTAAGCTTTGCATGTTGAAATGCAGGCATCTGAGGGTGAGAGTGAGAGCTCCGAAGGCAGCAGTGATGAGGAGGAGAGAGGTGAGGAGGAAAGAGCAGGTAGCATTGCTCCCAGTGCTACCACTAGCAGTGGACCCAGTTCATTTGCTAGTCGAAATGAAGGTTCTGCAGGGGGCAAAGATAAAGAGAATAGGGAGGAGGAGGAGGAGGAGGGGCAGGGGGACGATGAAGAGAGGGAGGAGGATGAATAGCCTCCCCCTCCACCAGATAACACTAGGAAGAAAGATTCAAGGAAGAAATCCAAGAGGGGAAGGAAGTCTAGATAAACAGCTAGTGTGTTAGATACCCAAGGGTTGCAAACCCTTTTACATTGTAAAATTTGAAATTTTGATATAGATTTTTTTTTTTGTGGCCCAAAGTGACCCAAATAAACCCTGCTTCCAAAATAAGAATACAGTGCCATGCTCTTGCGATACACAATGCATCTCAAAACAATTTGCGAGTCATAATTCTTCGTAACACTACAAAAGCCAAAAGACCAATAATACCATGTCACAGACATCGCTACACTCTTGGGGGTAAAATCATTCTAAAACACATTTGCGAAATCATAGATTTCACAAACTTTTAGCGGCATTCTGAGAATCCCAAAAAGTTTGCGTGAGATCTTAAAAGCCTATCCGGTTTTCGATATAAGATCTAACGCAAACTTTTTGGGATTCTCAAAATGTCGTTAAGGGTTTGCGATAGATCTTATTTTGGAAACCGATAGACTTTTGAGTCGATTCGCTAAATCGTTGCAACGATGGGTTTGTTGCAAATAGTTTCCGATGTAATGTTAATTGCAAACTATATATAAAAGCAGTTATAATCGTAAAAGTTTTGCAATTGTATCAAGTTTGGGAGTTGTGAAGGACTTGCGATTGTACGTGTGCGAATGTTATGGTATCGCAAAGGCTTAACAGTTTGCGAGGAGTTATGGTTTGCAAATACGGGTTTTCGGAAACTTCTTTCTTTGTTGTTTGTGATGATATGTGGATCGCAAAATAGCCCCCTGTTGTTGTAGTGAAGTAAGGAAGAAATATTGCACCTAGGATTTAGGAGCCAATAATTAGGGTTCAAGGTTCTTGAACAATTTAATTAACTTGAACAAAAACAACAAGCTAAACAAATAAAGAATCAGAAAATATTGCAAATAGGGCCCAACAATTGGGAATTAAGGTTTAGTGTTCTTGAGTGATTTAGGAGCTAATTGTTTTGAACAAGATCGAATAATAAGTAAAAATTCATTGAATCTTGAGTGTGCAATGTACATCGTAACACCATATGTAGAGGGCAACATTTAATCAAAAGAAAAGATTAAAACACATACATGAACCTTGGTGGTTGGAACTTAGAACTTCATATAATGATGCAACTTCAAGTTTCAATGTTCATAACTAGACTTTAAAGCACCATCTTCCCTAGTGCCCATTGTCCACCAATAGCCATTTCATCATTTCTCAAATCTCCATTAAAGTTCCAATAGCCATTTCACCACCTCCATTGCAATTTGCTACAAATTTGATTTTCGATAGTAAGTTGCAAGCTACAACAAATCATCAAGCAGGTTGCAACTTTAACCCTCATCATTAAAAGCAATAATGAATTACAAATTAGCAAACTTTTCTTTGGGTGGTACCACTAGAAACCATCTTACCAAAATCATAGGAAAATTAGACCTAATTATATATAAAAAATCCATCTACTTATACATTAGTTTATTTGATTGGATTAGGTGGGCTATGTGTTCCCCACCTATGCACACATTCATGAAAAATAATGAACACCTAAAAACATATAATATGCATTAACATTTTGATTTTTGAACCATTTTTGACCCATTTCTAACCCAATTCTTGACTTTTTAAAAAGTGTCCTTACACTTACATAGTAGATATTTTTTCTTGTTTATTTGGTACATGCACAAGGGAATGATCCAAACTAGTCATTAAAACAACAAAAGGAGAAAATAGTTATCATTTGTGTTCTTGACATCAATGGCCCTTTGGGGCTTCACAATCTTGATTTCAAAAATTCATAATTAATTCAAAATTGATTCAATAATTATCCATAAAAAACATCAAGTAGGTTGGCATTTGACGTATTTTAAAAACTAACATCCAAGAAAAATTCCTAAAAAATAGATTCTTTTTGTGTTATTGATAAAAAAAAATATTTTGTGTGACATTCCTAAAACTTTTTCCTTATGCATTCATTTTCCACATCAAAACACATTTTTTTGTAAATTTAATCCAAATTTTGAATTTTACATGACTTGGGTAGCCTTTTGATAAATAATTTGGATTGAAAAGCTTTTTTTATGTGAGTCCTATGTTGTTATGAAGTTGGATGGGTCATAGAAATTTGAGGTGTGATGTTCCTAGTGGTACCACTCAAGGATAAGTTTGCTGAAATGCAAGTATTAGGTCCCAACAACTTACAAGTTGTAATTGCATCTCGATTCTCAGTCAGATTTTCAAGGTAAAAACCTAATCTCTAAATGGAAACATTAATGAATTGAAAAAACAAGCTTTCAAAGCTTGCACCTTGTCACTTGTTCCTAACTCCTAACTCTTCTAAGTGCTTAACAAATTAGCCTCTAAGGATTAAGTAACAAGTTTAGCTCAAGGTTGTTCAAGATTCATGAATCACAACTTATACAAGTCATAGAACTTCAAAAGGCAAATGGGGTTTTTGTGGCATTCTCTTGCAAGCAAAAGATGAAATGGGTGAAAAAAAAACCAAATGGGGAGAGAAAGTTCACAAATGACCTAGATTCAACCGTGACAAAATGACAATCAATTGATGATGGACATGGGCAAAATGATGACATGCAACAACATTACGACACAAGTTGATGATATACAACAATTTTCTCATTCACGTATGTAATTAAGCAAGGCATGCATTGCCCTAATAAGTTTTTGGCGAAAAAATTCAAAATTATATTAAAAATCCAAGCTTACAAGTGGACAACCTATAATTTTTAAAGAAATCTGACGATTTCACCAGAAAAAAGACAATGGTATGGAGTTCAAGAACTAATTAAAATTAATATTTAACTATATAGTTCAGCCTACTTGTCAAGTAAATTAAAAAAATCAGCTTTCCTACATAGGAACGTGACCCTGTGTTCAAAAGTGTTTTCTCCTGTTTCTGATTTTGATTCTAGATATAGTAAAAGACTAGTTCCTCAGTTCGATTCTTGTGCTGGTTTCAATAAAAGGATGCCTATTCAGATCTAAATTTCAAGAACTTAAACCCTTAGATTTAACATTGCAAACTGGATATCCTCACAACATTGGTGGACACATCTACACCCCATTTTCTTTTTCAATTTTTTTGATGTTGCATCAATTGCAATCATCCCAACACAAATATAACATTAAATGGTAACAGGTTTCTTGAAGATGCCCAAAAATTAAAAACTGCTTTTATTATGTCCTGGCCAATTAGAATTTGAGTCAGAATGTGGTGAAATTTATTTTGATTGTTTCAAAATTTGGCAAATTTTCTCCCTAAAAAGGGAAATGTGTCACCAATTTTTTTAAAATTCACATTTGCACAATATTTCATCCAAGAAAAGGATAGTTTGCATCAATGTTGGGAGGGTAAGTGTACTTACACATATACCCACCATGTAGAACTGGGTAAAATTACATTGTCAAAATTTTGGCATTTACACACTTACCTTGCCCATTGTGTGCTTTTTCTTTTTGCAGTTACACTTCCACAGCCCCATGAAAATTTGTCTTTGGCAAGGTAAGTGTAAATGGACTAGGTTTTGGAAAAGAAAAAAGAATTCCCCTCCCCCTCTCTTCTCACCTCAATCAAGCAAAGGGGGCACTTATTTTAGGAACACCTTAGCTGAAATAAAAAACTGACAAAATTTTCAATTTTTTTCCAAGTAAAACATAATAGATATCACAAGGAAAACAGAATAAAAAGAAGTAGGCTGTTACGAGCTAGTTCTTTGATTCTTTGTGTTTTCCAAAGTCATCAAGAGGTTGAAGGTCGTCACAGATTTATACAAATTTGCACAAATATACACAGTGGGGTAACTGTGAATCATTTACACTTAACAGGATTTTACACTCACATGGATCATAAATAAGTTTGTTACTTACACTTACATGGTATGTCTAAAACCATATACACGCCCAATATTTGTCTCCACATATATGGTCTGCACATCCCTTTTGAAGACAGAGCCTGCCAATGCCTCGAAGAAGTGCCTTGGGTCAACCAGCACCGACATTGATACCATGGTAAAAATCACTGTTGTGCAGGTAAGGTGCGGGTAGTGAGTTTTTGAACATACCAAGTTGGTACTGATATTGGATCTTTTCCCAAAAAAAAATATGATACCAACCTGGTATTGGTGGTGGATTGTTTTTAAGTAAGAAAACATAGCAGGCTGGTCATGGTATTAGGGTCCAAGGCTGATTTTTGCCTCATATGAGGCAAGTATGTACCTGGTATTGAGACCGATACAAACTTAATATGAAGTTGGTATTACCTCAGGTCCCTACTAGGCATGTATTGGTACGAGGCTGATCTTGCCTTAAGTCATAGATAGCAGTCTGGTTGGTTCTTTGATACCAGTACCAGTGTATATTCCAGGATTCTAGACTGGTACCTGCCCAACACTGATAAAAACCTTGAACTCTAAATTGTATCTGCATCTAATCTATGCATTATAAATAAGCCATCATCCTTGGTCTAAATCAGGGTCTGCAAGTCCAATTTTAACAGTGCCAGGGTTAAATATAACCACTAAGAGACCTCACCCAAGAAGGTGATGAAGGTACCCATGTAGGTGTTGGTTCACTCTGGGTCCCCCAAGCAACCGCCCACTGTATGCTTCCTGCCTGCAGCAAAAGATGTGCAGAGGGACTCACTAGCTCACTGCACCTTTCTCATGCAGTGTGCCAAAAAAGTCTAGCTTGCAGCCAAAAGACAGAGAGATGTGCCTGCAAAGAACCAACCCACTGTTTGCTGGAGTAAAGTGAGTAGCCTGGCCTAGATCTGCAAAAAAACTATTAACAAATCCTCTTGGTACTGATCCCGAAGGGATACGTCAGCTATTCTGTATTCCACAGATGACATCAGTAGATCATAGAATTTGCATGTGTTCATTCCTTAGTTGGTCATAAGATGATTGAAGGAACCAGATCTCCAGATTGGGGAGATGATGCCAAAGCTCAGATTGGATGGCAACACTTGAGACGAAGCTCTTTCTCAGGTCACCAAAGTATGAGAATGTAAGAGAGGGCTGGGGAGGGGGAGGGGGGCAACACAGATTTCATTTTAAAATTTAAAACTGGAATCAATGGTTCTTTATAGATTCAAATAAGTGCATGATGTCGGATGAGACTCTCCCAAGTCTCTTATTGTGGATGCATAAAGATTATGTTATTTGCCTACAAATATCCCATTAACCTATGTTCACACTAATCCTGACATCCTTGAGGTTCGTTGGCATATATGTTGATATAGGGCTCGAAGTGAAGTGCCCCTGAGCCAGTGAGCACTCATGTCAGAAATCATGATATTTGCTGCATAAGCTATAATCATTGTATGCTTGTAGAACTTAACACCAAAGAGCAAAACCTTAGGCAGATATTCTGGTCCAATCTACCATGAATGGGATCACAAAACCACCCATTGGTTTCAAAGTTTACACATCCAGAGTTCTTTAGTAATCCAGCAAGGGATTATGGTGACTCATGAGATACACATGCAGAATCTGGCAACTACTGTAGAAAGCTCAGAAAAGGACTTCTAGCATGACACTCATGCTTGCATTGCAACATGGCACTGACAATAATCAAGTTAGGCACTGAAAAAGAAAACTTTGAGCCAAATATGATTCTTCAAACAAGAATGACTATTTGCAATTTTTGGAATGTGAATGTGAGAAACTTTGAGAATGGGCAATCACCTCAAATAGAAGTCACATTGATCCAATTATGCTAGAAGTCCTTATTCAAAGTTTGTATTTTTTGAATTTGAATTTAATTTGAAATTAGATGTCATCAGAATTTTTATAATAATTCCAAAAATGTCCCTCTTTTAGCACATTTTCACACCTTCATTACAATGAAATGTGTCTTGCAATTTGGGCATAGCATTTTGGACTGTTTTATCTTAAAATGCATTGCTAGGATTCAACCATTTGGATGGGAACAAGATGATGGAATCCTCCACATTGACAATTTGGATTTGGTGCCATCATGGCTGACTTCCAACATTTCTTCAATGTCAAATGCTTCCCCTCGTATTGCCTTTGTGCCTCATTTGCACTTTTACCTCTTTCAAAGCTCACTACCATCATCTATTGGGTCGATGAATTTGAGATCACTGTATGTATGGATTACACATTTTGTGTGGGAGTAATGTTAGTAGGATGAATTTTTCATTCCAATGTGCATTAGAGCTACAATGACATCTAATAAGGCTTCTTGCATCTTTGAACGTTAGGAGCATTGTGGTTTTCCTAAAACTACAATCAAAGTTTTTTTTCAATTTAAATCCTAAATTAGAGCTTAGAACTATTGAACCAAGGAAGAAGCCAAAAAAAATCTAAGCGGGAGGTCAATAAGTTTTATCAAGATTGGTGGCCTATAATGTTCTATTCATCAAAACCAATTTGTAAAGAGATGTAAAAATGAAAAAAATGGTTAGATGCAAGATGTGCTATGATATCAAGGGGAGGGATAATTTATTTTTAGTGCCAAGATTGGACTCCTTTATCAAACTTTCAAGAATGAGGAAAGGCATTGTGACTAGACCCAAAGTTGCTATTAGGCAATATTTTATTTGTTGAGCTAATATTACACATGTGAGATTGTTAAGGGTAGGTTAAGGGGAATTTTGGTAGGATATATAGTAAAAGTATTTAGTACATTATTGGTTTTTATTTTTAAATTGAAGTTTTGGAAGGATATTTTTAATACTTGTTTTAAAAACAGTTTCTTGATTAGTACATTTGTATTCTCTCATGTAGTCTTGGCATTTTGTAATTTTATGATTTTAGAGTACCAAATTAGCATGGTATTGTGTTTTTGGATTGATTTTTTTTTGGTAAAATCATACTTGTTACCATGCATGGTTATGAGGAATAGTACCTATTAGCATAGTGGGTTAGTATAGGTTCAGTTTGCAACCAAAAACATAATACCAAAAGAACTCAATTGCATGAAATTTACAAATTTGAATGAATGATTTAAAAACACATTTTACCAAAGACATAAAACTAGTATGGATCCATAAAACATGACATAATTGTTGTAGTTTAAACATGACATAATTGTTGTTCAAACTACAAATGATGGAAGGTAGAAACGAAGAAGTACATGCAATTTGTTGCAATCTAGCACTTCTTGGGGCTACCCAAAGAAAGAATTCATAGATTTCAAAAATTATTTTCAATTTCTCAAGATTAAGAATTGCCTCTGCAAGCATTGATCACATTCCATAGGTTGGACCATGGTAGAGGCAATGTACAACAATATTGTTTTGTGAGCCATAAAAGTTGGTGTGCAAAAAGTTTAGTACATTTTGATGACTTATGACAAAGTCACCACCGGCATTGACAACTAACATTGCTTATGTATCCGTGTGTACCTATGTGATTGAAGATTGGAAGAGGGCCCACTTTACAACTGCTTGATTAGGTAGTAGATAGAACAACTATTGACTATTTGACATCCGTGGTTGTGCATTATCTTATTAAATATGGAAGTTCAAATGAAACTAATATTTGGTCAACAAGCCCATTTGTTTTGAAAGAGATTCAATTTGAGTTTTTAAGGGTGTCCTACCTTTGACCCACTATGTTGATGGAATTCTTTAGAGCTTTTTCATTAGAAGGTTATTGGTGCAAACACTTAGAATCTATATTGAAGGATTGAGAAAGTTGTTGGAAAAATGTCATATGAAATTTGACAAGTGAGTTAATTTGTTTTTTTGTGATCCAAGTCTTTGGACACTTGTGCATATATATTCTACATGAATTTTCTTGAATTTAAATATACACATTGGCTAACATTCAAAAAAATAATTTGAGACTATTATGGTGACATCATGATAAAAAAGACATAAAAAGTAGTCTTTGAAAAAAGGACTAATTTTTACACAAGTAAAAGAAAGTAATCTCAAAATCAGTTTAAGTAGCATTATGAAACCATGAATGCCTCCATTGAGTTTATGATGAGTTAAATACACAATTTGAAAATCTTTAGAACAATAAAATTAAATAAAAAATTTATTTGAATTTGGGTAGTCAAAAATTGTGTTCAAACATTATTTTACATTAGAAGTTTGATGTATTATGCTTAAAGTTGAAGATGGATAAAAGCACATTTTAAGAGTTCATTAACTTGAGGATGGAAAGAAATCCAATATTTCATCTATTTGAAACCATTGTAAATTGTTTTTTCTTAAATTTTGAACATTTAAAAAAAAAAATTGGCATTTTGAAAAAACCTCTGCTTGAATGCAATCATATATTAATTTTTCATGTGACTATTACATGAAATCATGTCATTTTTACATGCAACTATAGAAAAATTAATAAATATTTTATATTTTTTTCTTTGCTTAGAATAATTACAGATTACCTTGTATTGTATCCAAGAGAACAAAAAATAGTAAAATACCACAGCAATTTTTTTTAAAAAATAGGCAACATTAGTAATGCATTTGCTTGGACCAAAAGTTTCATGTGTTTGACATAATGCCATTGTGAAAGTAGACACAAAATTGCAATGTCATGTTTGTTTTATCAACTCTAATACCAATAGCAAGCATTGAGAAGGGCAATGGTGGGCACTAAGAAAGACAATGGCACATGTCAAGAACGACGATGGGGAGGAGCATTGGGAGATATGTTGGGGGCATCGAGGACATTGAACACACCTTCAATGACAACCCTCCAATGATATGTAGAAAGTTGAAGCTGCCCCTCTCTTGGTCTCTCTCTTTGCAGCCTTGTGTCAATGACCCATCCCTCATAAATCTTAGAATGCAATCTAGATATGTCTTCCATGCACCGCTTCTCGTCCCAGAAGTTTCTTAGATTGTACTGGTCCAATGGAGGCACCTTGCGCCTATACAGAGAAACCTCATGTGTAATTCATTTTAATTAGGTCACAAGTGCACTCACACCTTACACCTTTACAAAGAAACCTCATGTATGATTCATATTAATTAGTTCATGGGTGCACTCAAACTTTTTTTCCTTTTTTTTTGGAAGGGGCCATATACTAATTGATTGGCCCATCACCGAGTTTTTTGGAACATTGGGCACTCCCCAATAGATGCACCTCTTTGGACCCCAAGTCGCAAAAATAGAAACAAATGTGCTGCCCTATGGCTCACCTTTTCAGTTTATATCCATGAGAGTTGAACTTCGGGCAAACCATATGGGATAAAATTGAGGTGCCATTGGCGAGATAGGGCATTGGGCTTTTTTTTTAATTCCCATGATCCGCTTTGCAATATACCAATGCCAGGTATCATTAGAAAATTTTCACAATATTCTGTTTATTCTTAAAATTTCCTTTTTAAGTTGAAAACGTTAAATGGCCTACTAATAATATGTCTGACACCAAAAACATTTCTTGAAGAATGAAATCCAAACCAAAATACATAATGGGAAAGAAAGAAGCCTTGAGTGAAGGAGCACTTTCTACACTAGCAACATCGGGCAAAACCCCAAAAAATCTAGAGAGAGTTTCTCGTAGACATTAGAGTTTTCCTTAATATCATCCTGTCTTCACCCTGTCTTTGGGCTTCTTTTCACCCCCTATCCCCTCTCTGAGTGAGGTCTGCAAAGTAAGGGAGTTTTATCAAATCTGGGTACGAAATGCTGAAACACTCAGCATTTAATGCACAAGGTTCGACGAGCACTGAAAATATATGTAGCAGCAGTGGAGGCGCTCAGGTAAAATGTGCCGTGCGTTCCTGACTTTACGGAAAACTCTATTATAAATAGAAAAGTACCGCCTTCTGTACTCAACAACATGAGGGTCCTCCAATCCAAATTCAACATTTCCCAGCATAAATATATAGCTTCTATGAGGCATCACTCAAGAAGGTAAAAGTAGAAGGGTAGCGAAGAAAATTATACCTATTATTATTCACACTGCACACATACATGCCACAGGTAGGACCACTTTAAGCTTTCTGAACACCCAAAATTAAGTACCAGTTAGCTTTAGTTGGATGCTTATCAATTCTCAACCTATTGCTCTTCAATTATGTAATTTATGTGGGATTTGGGTTCAATATGGTCAGAAGGGTCTCAAACCCTAGAGCTTTTGGGGATTTGAGATCCTATAAGAAGAAACTTACAAGCTTGGTTGTTGGTTCTCTGACAAACCTGGCAAGGACCCCATGAAAACACCCATTAGGTACTATGGAATGGTCAAGCCCCCTTGCCTACTACTATGGTTGGTAAGGTGGTGTCTCGGGCCAGCCAAGTGCTTTCGGGCGAGCTCCACAAGACACCACCCAAGATAACAGGTAAGGGTGTCAGATTAAAGTTTGGGGGTGAAAGATTCAACGATTTCAAAAGAATTTTTCGGTCACTATTTATGTGTATGGTAAAGCCCTAGGGTGAAGGCATTCTCAGAATAAGGGCCCCAAAAGCCGAGGTGGCCCTTTATTCGGAGAATGCCCTACCCAAGGGCTTTTACGATGGCAGTGCTTTATGAGTATAGGATTGTTTAGTCACCGTAAGATTACGTAATATAATGTGGTCAAGAAAATGACATAATCTGATTGTTTAGTCATTGTAAGATTATGTAATATAATGTGGTCAAGAAAATGACATAATCTGATTGTTTAGTCATTGTAAGATTATGTAATATAATGTGGTCAAGAAAATGACATAATCTTTCACTCCAGACCCTTAATGTATTATGATAAGTTTGCACGATATAATCATCCCCAATATATTCACTAGGCAAAACTCAAGATAGTTTTTACTGAGCTGTAATGGCTTTTTCTGCATATTCCTAGCTATTTTACAAAAGAAAATTCAGATCTTGGTTTTTATTCTCATTATCCATCCATTTAGAGCTCCGTGACAATTAACTATTTTATTTTTTCTTACGTTTTCATTCAATTTTCAATAATTCATCATTATTTATGTCAATGTCAAATTTAATTTAAATTAATATACATTTCATGGACATGAAAACACACATGTTAATTTGATTTTTTATATCCATGTTGGTAGATAGGGGAAAAGAGTGAGGTAGTTATAAAATGTAGGTATCTATTAGAAAAAGTGGGAGATAATTATTAACAAAGCTCATAAGGAAAGAAAGCAGTTTATTTTTTAGAAATGAAATAGTTAGGCTTGAAAATAATGTAATTATTTTTTAAATTGTCTTTCTAAGGGTCCATACAAAGGATTCCCAAAAATCCCCCATATACCAGTTCTGATTACTTGTCATGCATGAATGACATGCATGTTTCACATTAATAATATGTACAAGGTTTTAGCTAAAGAACGTGCAGAGCATAGTGTTAATCGGTGTTGGGTGGTTCTCACTTTTTTTTTGGGAGGGGGGAACTATTGGTTCTAGTTTTTTGGATAAATTTTAAAGAATCAACTTTAATAGTTTTTATTTTATTATTTTCAAATTTACAAAAATTAACTGGAGAATCGAGGTTTTGATCGAGCGTTTTTTAAAATGACTAAGTTAGTTCTCACAACCCAGTTATCAAAATTAAATTTTTTTTCAACCAAACTGAAATTTTGAGACATATTCTACAAAAGGATTAAAGATAATTAATAATTAATTAATTTCATAAATGTTTCTATTGTATTTCTTGTTTGTTTCAGTGTTGGAAAGTATTGGCACAATTCAATGAGCCTCCACACTTCTCCTACAATAAAGTATTTTATCTTTTCATTACACTCCTTTATGGCACTCGAATTTGTTATTCAACAAAGCTTCCCTAAAATCTTACCATTAGCCCTACCTACCTTAGACCCCTAGCCTTGAGAACCCAAAAGAAATAAAATTTGGCAAAATAATCTTTTAGTGATGCCACTCAGAATGTCACACCATCATTTTATTGAATCCATCAAATTTTAGAAATATATAAGAAATATTTTTAAAAATATTTTCATTATTTTTTTTGGTGAGTACATTTAAGGTTGTACATTTGTGCTCACCAAAAAAGTTGTATAGACTTTGAAACTTTAATTATGTGTAAAATATCTGTCATTTAATGTTTTAAACTATTTCATTTTTAAAAAAAAAATCAAGAATGTAATAATGTTTCCTTTCTTTTGAACATTTTGGTTAGAAACACAAGTTTGAAATATGATTTGATTTTCTTTTTGAAAAATAAAGTTTTAAGGTATTTTGGATGGTATCTATTTGATTTTTTTTAATGTAATTAATTGAGTAGGCATAATTTGAAGGTTATCCCAAGGTAACAACTCTCAAGGTGCTAATTCTCACTCAAATGAGAACCATTGGGGCAAATTTCAAAACTAAATATCACTAATGATGATACCTGCAATTTTTTGTGGTGAGAACCAGCCTAAAACCCTAATTGGTTCTCACCCCCTTAGTGAGACCCACCCACCATTGGTCTTAACATTAAGACATGCAAGTTGGAAATTGCATATTCTACAATTGATGAAATCTTTACCACATTTAAGCATTATTATGACCCCCAAAAAAAGGTCTTAAGTGACCAAGATTTGATCATAATGTTTTTTAATAAGACAAAAACAACCAAAGACAAATACATTATACTTGGTTAAGAAGTGTTATTTAAAAGCATGTTTAAGATATGTGACATAATATTTCAAGATGACCATTTTGCTTTATGTTATATTAATTATTTAATTATCTACTAATTATATTCAGATACATTGAATTGTAAATTATAAATTGACCACTTAATATAGTCTAGTTATCCAATCAACTAGTAACAATGTGACAACTACACATATATAGCCCACATGGCATAAATGTTTCAGAAGTTTCTATTGAATAATGCTTTTATTAATTGCTCATGAGAATGCACTATGGTTATAGTGATCAAATGACTCATGTGATTATATTAGATAAAATCTGAATTCCCCTTTCCAGATTTGTGTAGTCAAGTATTTAGATAACCTCTGCATAATATGCCATGGAATTATTGAATTATGGTTATTGAGGATGTTGCTGATAATGAATATGTTTTCCCATATTATGTCATAACTTAATACATATCAATGTGGAAAAATGGTCATTCCCCTACCCGGTTCCAGATTTTTTGAATATTTCAGAATTAGAGAATTGTCAATTTTGATTCTTTGAAAGATCAAAATCAAAGAATTGTTGGTCCCAATTATTTCAAAAATCTTTAAAAGCTTATGATTTTCATGAAAGAACCTGGTTTTTGAATGGTTATTTGATTTTCATTCTTTGAAAAACCATGGTTATATATTTAAAACCAAATCTTTGGTTTTTTTGAAAATTTTACTTATGAATCCAAAGAACCACCTTGATATTCATCATGGGTATGTTCTTGTTTCTAATAACCATGCAACATTGGTCCAAACTAGTGTTAGGTAAGTATCATTGTTGTTTAATTATTTGGTTTTTCAAAGCACTATCGAACTTAGGTATTTCTTTAAGAATTGAAACTAAAGAACGGTTGATTCTAAATATTTCAAAAAAATCAAAATCAAAGAGCTGGCTAGTTTTGGGTATTTAAAAACAACATAATTAAAGACGCATTGTAGTCCTAAATTAAGGCTTTTTCATGTTTGAAGCATGATGAGTATATGGTTAAAGGATCACATTAGTTCTCAACATTAGAGGTTTAAGTGTTGATTAATGATTAGATATGCAAGGGTTTAGGGTTTAATTTTCTAATGATGTTCTAATGCAAGGCAAAAGGAGATGTCACATTTTTTGAAAGCTTATGAACAAGCTTTGTTAAGGCCACAATGAAGAATGTATTAATATGACGCACAAAAGAAGTAAGATGATCACTATGTTGTGGAATTTGGTGTGATACAATTGTCTTTGTTGTTTTTGGAAATGAAACCTGTGGTGGAAGTTAAGGCCATTTTGATGAAGGAGTTATGTCACAAGTGGACAAGAGGGGAATGCATTATAAAATAAGAAGAGATCAAAAGACAAATGACAAGTGTGGGGGTGTTTTGTAAGATGCCCAAAATGTAGGTTGGAACTAAGAAATTTCTCTTTATCTTTCTACATTTGGTTCTATGTTGTGTGTGTAGGAGAATGGTCATGAAATGAAATCCCATGTCACATTTCTGATTTTGTCAAAATTTTCCAAATTGGTTCCATTGCACATGGCGAATTAAAGGACTAGATATTTAGATGCTTCAAGGTAGAGACACATGTGGAAGTGCTAATAATCTCTAGGGGGTTTATGAATTGGTCTAGTGGGTTTTCTTTATCTCAAGTTTGGTATACTTGAAAAATTATTGTTTTGTGTCTTCTAAAGTTGAATTGTTGAATCATGGGAAGTGAAACTTGTGAATATGGGAATTCCAAAAGAAGCATGGATCTAATATCAAAACTTCAAATGTAATGGGATTAAAACTAAAATATTATCTACCTATCTATTAGGTGTGAGATTATTAATGAAGTAATTATGTGTGTCAATAAATGCATGATATTGGACAAGGTGTAAAGGAATTTCCCAAATGTGGTTGAACTGTAGATTGAAAATTTTGATTACCATATCCTAATAAAATATATGGTGGGAGTTGATGTTTAAAAGAAGCCACATAGAAGATTGTTAGGGTTATATGTTATATGTTCACAAGGTTAAAACAAAATAAAGTATACCAAAAAAGTAGACATCTTCACTTTAACCTTGCGCCTTTCATATAACTACCATAAAGGAGCATCAAATTAGGTGAAAGTATGTGTAAACTAGCATTAGTTGGCTCTATTAAGTTTATAAGAATCTAATTCTAAGAAAATTAAAAGAAAATGAATTTTAAAAGTAGGTTAAAAGTACATTTGAAACTAATTGAAAAATTTGTGGTCAAACCTACTTTTTGGTTAGAAAAATTAATGAAATTGATTTGTAATAAGTTAGAAAATGAAGATTAACATATGTTTTAGCAAGTCATCCGAAAAAAAATCTATTTCCTTCTTATAAGAACCTACTTGACACCTACTTGAAACCAAAAGCCCACAATGAAAAATAGAGCCAAAAACTACTTGTATTTTTAAAAAACCTAGTTAAAACGTATTTTTACATTTTGAAATATGAAAATCGATGCACATTAGGGTAAACATATATCACATTTTGTCAATGAAATGTTAACATTCAATGTTTCACAATTCTATAATGGGTTTTGTTATTATTTTAAATCTACTTATTCCAATTTTGACAAGGTAATCAAGTTGTGTTCTTTATCTTGATTACACCCCATGGTGGAATGTCTACAATGTTCATGGCAAGTTTCTACCATACAATCAACATTTGTTTTGAGTTTTAGTTTTTAAGAAATTATTATTAAAACATTTCTAGATTTCACTCCCTTTTTTTTGTCCATACCACTAATTCTAGTCATTTAAAAACCCTCAAATATCCACATGTTTTCATAATGAATTGTTGGTTCTTTTTCGATATTTTTTAAGTTCTTGACTTTTAAAGTTTATTTCAAGTTAGTTGAAGGGTGTGTTTAAGATTGGTTTTGGGGCTAACAAGTTTCATAAAATCAGAACCATCAATGATATACTTATATAACAAATTTAAAATTTGACAAAAAATTGGCATTACTTGAAAGAATCACCCAACACTAGTGGGGATCTATCATACATTTTTAGAAACACAATCAATTTTGTATATCTAAAATTTTGAGTGATACATTACCAATTGAGTTCTAGTATGTCAAAAAAAATTCAAATACCTTTACAATTAAGTTGGTATAAATACCTTAATGATTAATATACCATTTGTTGGTAGCAATGGGGTTGGTTATTGAAGTTTGATATTATATAATATCAATATTGGTCACCTATGGCATGATCACATTTTACCTTTATTGAAGAAATTGATCATATTTGAATAATTTTCTACAATTTTGGGAGGAAAAAAAGTGAAAAGTGCACACATAGAACTCAAGGGAAAAAAATAAACTTCTTGAGTTCCAAATTTTTTTTTCAAAACGTATTTTGCGCAACAATATTGAAGGTTTTCATTTGAGGTCATCAACATAAGCATCAATCCTCCAACAAGCTTTTAAACCTCAAATAAGAAATAACTTTGTAAGCTTCCCAATCCACTTTTCCAATTAAATAATCAAATAACCATAAAGAAATATGAATGTTCCTAGGTTTTTGAAACCTTAAAATCCTCTATTTGAGGGGAGAGGTTTTATAAGTCTCAATCCATATGTATTCAAACATAATGTACTTGACATGTTGGGTTTCAACAAAGGTATCATTGTACTACCACATGTGGCGCCATATGCGATAATAAGGATATCATAAGAATATTATTACAACAAGCTTCTCCCAATTTCATTGTTTTCTTGACATTGGGACTAGTACCAATCTATATACCAAGGTTTCATTGATATATTTTAAATTGCATATGAGAACTTTGGTGTTGGTCTTTTTTTTGTAAATTTATACAAGGGGTAGGGTAAACATGCCTATGGTAGAACACTTAGTGTCTCAATGGTTGCCAAAATGCAAGGGAATGTTCCTTTCATTTTGGTGGCCAAAAAAAAATGTGCCCCTCTTTATGGGCACACCCATTGCACTTTAAATCGTCAAAAATAAAATAAATATGGATGAGATATGGCAATTTGAAAGGAGAGTCAAAAATTAAGAAGTGTAGAACACATGGTAGCCTTGACTGACAACTTTTTCACCCATGTACAAACAATATTCAATGTATGAAGGTTCACTACCTACTATTTTCAATTCATACATGAAAAATGTCCAAATAGTTTTTCATCCTTTAAATGTTCACTTTATAACCCATGGCCAAGATCCTCCCAAAGAAAGGGCAAAAAATCCAATGGCCATGGGCATAGCCAAGTTCAATTTAGGGTTTAGGGTTGCATACACTTGGGAGCAACACAAAGTTGTGGGTGGCAATGTTTTTTTTTTTTTTTT
>Ga0116229_10007075_pt1 | contig 17877 bp, 15 predicted proteins | sample S1TSphgellanicum_3_FD_87313 | JGI IMG/M metagenome (GOLD analysis project Ga0116229, IMG submission 87313) | Host-associated microbial communities from peat moss isolated from Minnesota, USA - S1T2_Fc - Sphagnum magellanicum MG | ecosystem: Host-associated > Plants > Peat moss > Unclassified... | reverse complement strand
CTTCTCGACGTTGATCGGCCGGTACAGTGATCCGTTGTACCGACACGCGCTTGGCATGACCGGCAGTCCGGATGTTGCGGAGGACATTCTTCAAATGTCCTTCATCAAAGCCTATCAACACCTCGCGGAAGTCCGGGGACGATTCGATGCATGGGTCTTTCGCATCGTCGCCAATGGGTGCAAGGATTGGCTGAAGAACATCAGACGGACGCACCTCAGTTACGACGAAGATGATCAGCCGTCCGGGTATGCGACCCCGGAGGAAGATCTCGATCGAACCGAGTTGCGAAGCGACCTGGACCGTGCACTCGCGGCGCTCGCCCCTTCCCTGCGGGAGGCGTTCGTCATGAAGCATGTCGAAGGTCGCTCATATGAAGAAATGGCCGACTTGCTGGGTACAACGGTTGGAGCTCTCAAGATGCGCGTCCATCGTGCGCGCGAGGCGCTCCAGGTCCTTCTCGAGGAGAAATACGCGTGACGCATGACGACCTGAACGCGAACGAGCGGCTGGAGTCGATCGAGCGGCCGACGTCGCAGCTGCCGAGCCGGAATCCGCGCGCTCGCCAGGATGCGCCGGCGACGCCGCTGACGGATCGCGAGGTCCCGATCGGCGTGGCCCGCTCGAATGATCTCGTCCACGCCTGGCTCGATGGCGAGCTCTCCGAAGCCGCGCTCTCGGGCACCGAGTCGGCGCGTCACGTGGATTTCTGGAAGCGGCTCGACCGCGACCTCGAGTCACGGCGCGTGATGCAGACGCCGGTACACCTCCAGCAGAAGATCATGGATGCGCTCCCCGCGACGACCGCCTCGACGGCGACCGAGTCCGCGTGGTGGAGCCGGTCGATCGCCATGAGCCCGATCGCGGTCGCGGCGGCGGCCGCCGGCCTGCTCGCGCTGGGCGCCGTCGTCGGCGCGTCGGTGCAGGCCCGCTAGGCGAGCGACCCGCCACGGTCGGCCGCCCGGGTCCGCACGTCGGACCTGGCCTGACAGCAGACGAACCCCCGAGGGCATTGCCCTCGGGGGTTCGTCGTGTACCGCGATGTCAAGGGACCGCCTACTCGTGCGCCGCCAGATCGAGCCTGAGGAACGAGAGTCCAATGCCGTCGCGCACATAGTCCGCGATCCGCGACTCCTCGACGAACCCGCACCGCAGCAGCAGCGCGCGTCCGGCGCCGAACGCGTCGGCGTCGGCGCACTCCACGACGACGAGCCGCGCGCCGCGCCGCCGCTGCTCGGCGACCGCTGCGGCGATCAGCGCGCCACCGATTCCGCGCCGTCTGACCGCTGACGCGACGGCGACGGCGTGGAGCCGGGCCGCCCCGATGGTGCCGGCGACCGCGCCGTGGACCGCGACGCCCACGACCGCATCGGCCAGCACGGCGACGATCCCGCGCGCCTCGGCCGGCGCGTCGCCGGCGAGCGCTCGCGCCAGCGCCGCCCGCGGCGACTCCGCATGGAGGGTCTCGCCAAACGCCTCCGCGAGCAGCGCATTGGCGATCGGCGCGTCGGCTGGCGTCAGCGGTCGGGTCGTGACCGACTCCACGACCGTCCGACCCGTGCTCAGATGTGCAACGCCCGGCCGTCGACGGCGAGCGCCGCCTCGCGCGTCGCCTCGGCGAGCGTCGGGTGCGCGTGGATCGTGGCCGCCAGGTCCTCGGCGGTGGCGCGATATTCGAACGCGAGGACGACCTCCGCGATCAGTTCCGACGCCGTCGGCCCGATCAGGTGCGCGCCAAGCAGCTCGTCCGTCTCCGCGTCGGCGATGAACTTCACGAAGCCGCTCGTCTCCCCCGCCGTCCGCGCGCGCCCGTTCGCCGAGTACGGGAAGCGACCGACGCGGAATGCACGCCCCGAGGCGCGCACCTCGTGCTCGGCGAGACCGACCGTGGCGATCTCCGGCCACGTATAGACGACCCCCGGCACGGACCGGTAGTCGATCGCCGCCGCGTGCCCGGCGATCACCTCGGCGGCGACGATCCCCTCCTCCTCCGCCTTGTGCGCGAGGAGCTTGCCCCCCGCCACGTCGCCGATCGCGAAGACGCCGGGCCGGTTCGTTCGCATCTGTGCGTCGACGAGGATCTCCCCGCGCCGGCCGAGATCGAGACCGAGTGCCGTGGCGTCGATCCCGGCGAGATTCGGGCGACGCCCGACGGCGACGAGCACCACATCGCCGTCGATCGACTCGGTCGCGCCATCGCGCGCCGTCTCCAGCCGCACGCCGTCGGCGGTCCGCGTCGCCCCGGTGACGGTGACGCCGGTCCGCAGGTCGAGGCCCTGCTTGCGGAAGATCTTCTCCGCCTCCTTCACGATATCGGCGTCGAAACCGGGGAGGATCGATGGCGCGAGTTCGAGGACGGTGACGCGCGCGCCAAGGCGGCGCCAGACGGAGCCGAGCTCGAGACCGATGGCGCCGCCGCCGATGACGATCAGGTGCCCGGGCACGCGCGACAGCGTGAGCGCGCCGACGTTGGAGACGATGCGCGACTCGTCGAACGGCAGAAACGGCAGCTCGACCGCGACCGACCCCGTGGCGATGATCACGTGGGCCGCCTGGTAGACGGTCGGCGCGCCGTCCCCGCTCGGTGTGACCGTCACCACCCGGTCGGCGCCGAGGGTGCCGCGACCGCGGGCCCAGGTCACGCCATGCTTGCGAAAGAGGAACTCGATCCCGCGCGTGTTGGCCGTCACGACGTCGCGCTTCCGCGCGAGCATCCGATCGAGATCGAGGCCGACCGTGCCGAGCACGATGCCGTGGGCCGCCGCGTCGTGCCGCGCGAACTCGTAGTGCTCGGAGCTCGCCAGCAGCGCCTTGGACGGGATGCAGCCGACGTTGACGCAGGTGCCGCCGAGGGTCGTCTCCTGCTCGACGCAGACCGTGGTGAGGCCGAGTTGGGCCGCGCGAATCGCGGCGACATACCCGCCCGGGCCGCCGCCGATGATCACGACGTCGGCGGCCGTGGCGACCGGCGGCACTCAGTCCACCAGCATGCTGGCGGGATCCTCGAGCAGTTCCTTGATGCGCACCAGGAAGAGCACCGCCTGCTGCCCGTCGACGATCCGATGGTCGTACGAGAGGGCGACGTACATCATCGGGCGAATCACGACCTGTCCGCGCTCGGCGATCGGACGATCCTGGATCGCGTGCAGGCCGAGGATGCCGACCTGCGGGTAGTTGAGGATCGGCGTCGAGACGAGCGAGCCGAAGACGCCGCCGTTGGTGATCGTGAACGAGCCGCCGGTCAGGTCGTCGATCGTCAGCGTCCCGCTGCGCGCCCGCCCCGCCAGCGCCGCGAGCTCGCGTCCCACGTCGACGAGGCCGCGGCTCTGTGCGTCGCGGATCACCGGCACGACGAGCCCCTGCTCCGAGGCGACCGCGATCCCCATGTTCACGTAGTGCTTGTAGATGATCGTATCGCCATCGAGCTGCGCGTTCACGACCGGATACCGGGCGAGTGCGAGGCAGGCCGCCTTGATGAAGAACGGCATGAAGCTGAGGCGGACGCCCTGCTCCTTCTCGACGCGATCGCGCAGCCGGTCGCGGAGCGCGGTGACGGCGGTCATGTCGATCTCGTTGAACGTCGTCAGGTGCGCGGTCGCGTGCTGCGCCTGCAGCAGATGCTCGGCGATGCGCCGCCGGCGCGTCGACATCGGCTCGCGCGTCTCGCGCGCGCCGCCCGCACCGCGACCCGCCGGTGCGAGGGCGGCCACGGGAGGCACGGGCGCCACGCGCGACGGCGCGAGCGGCGCCGTCGGCGTGGAGACGATCGGAGATGCGGGCGCCGGCTGGCGCGCGAGATGTTCGAGCACGTCCGGCTTGCTGATCACGCCGCCGCGCCCCGTGCCGGCGACGGCGGCGAGGTCGACACCGGCCGCCGTCGCCACGCGCTGCGCGGACGGCGACGCGCGCACGGCGCGAGCGGGTGTCGGCGCCGGTCCCGCACCCGATCCGGCGGCCGCTGCCGCCGGAGGCGGGGCCGCGGGCGTTGGGGCCGCGGGCGTTGGGGCCACGGGCGGTGGGGCCGCGGATGTTGCGGCCGCCGGCTGGGCAGACTCGTCGAGCTCTCCCAGCAGATCATCGACGACGACGACATCGCCCTGGCGCTTCGCGTGCGTGCGGAGGACGCCGGCGCGGAGGGCGGGGACCTCGACCGTCACCTTGTCGGTCTCCAGTTCCACCAGCGTGTCGCCGGCGGCGACCGGGTCGCCTGGCTGCTTGGCCCAGCGCGAAATCGTCGCCTCGACGATCGACTCGCCGAGTGGTGGGACCTTGATCGCGATCATGCGGGGGTCGCGGAGAGTCACTGGCAGCGGTCGGAGTCGCCCCGTACCATACGCGTCAATATAACCGCGAGACTCTCGGTGCGAGGATTGGCCATCGCCGCGCACGGCGGCGTGGAGCAGCTCCACTACCACACGGACCTGCCGACGCCCGAGGTGCGGGAGCCGACGGATGTGCGGGTGCGGGTGCATGCGGCCGCGCTGAACCACCTCGATCTCTTCGTGCTCGCGGGTGTGCCGGGTGTGCACCTCGTGCCGCCGTGGATCGCGGGAGCGGACGCGGCGGGGACGATCGATCGCGTCGGCGCGGCCGTCGCCGGGCTGTCGCCCGGCGATCGGGTGATCGTGAATCCGGGGATCAGTGACCGGACGTGCGAGTACTGCCAGGCCGGGGAGCAGTCGGAGTGCGTGCGATTCCGCCTGATGGGCGAGCACCTCGGCGGGACGTTCGCCGAGTACATCGTCCTGCCCGCGGCCAACGTGCGCCGGATCGGCCCGTCGATCGCGATGACGGACGCGGCGGCGTTTACGCTCGCCACGCTGACCGCGTGGCGCATGGTCGTGACGCGGGCGCGGGTGGTGGCGGGGGAGACGGTGCTGATCCGCGGGATCGGCGGCGGCGTGGCGACGGCGGCGCTGCAGATCGCGCGATCGCTGGGCGCGCGGGTCTGGGTGACGTCGGGCAGCGATGAGAAGCTGGCGTGGGCGGCGACGCTCGGCGCGGACGCCGGCTTCAACCACCGGACCGGCGACGTCGGCCGGGCGGTGCGGGAGCGGACCGCGAAGCGTGGCGTGGATGTCGTGATCGACAGCGTCGGGACGGCGACCTGGGCGTCATCGCTCGGCGCGCTCGGTCGCGGGGGCCGACTCGTGAGCTGCGGCGGCACCTCCGGGCCGGTCGTCGAGACCGATGTGCGCCGCCTCTTCTGGAACCAGTGGACGATCATGGGGTCGACGATGGGCAACGATCGGGAGTTCGACGCGATCACCGCACGACTGAACGACGGCACGCTCCGGCCGGTCGTCGATTCCGTCTACCCGCTCGCGCGCGGCCGCGAGGCGTACGAGCGCCTCGCGTCGGGCGCGCAGCGCGGCAAGATCGTGCTGCAGATCGCCGAGGAGGCCTGACGTGCGGGTCCGGCTCGAGACGCGGTACAACGACTACGACTCGCGCGGCCACGTCAACAACGCGGTCTACCTCACGTACTTCGAGGTCGCGCGCCACCGCGCCTGGCGCGTGCTGACGGGGCTGACGGCCGACTTTCCGTTCATCATCGCCGAGGCGCGGGTGCGGTACGTGAGCCAGGCGAAGTTCGGCGACCCGCTGGCGATCGAGGTCGCGACGACCGAGGTGCGCACGAAGGCGTGGGTCTGGTCGTACCGCATCATCGACACGCGCGACGAGCGGCTGATCGCCGAGGGCTCGACGGTGCAGGTCTTCTACGACTACGACCAGCAGCGGACGGTGCCGATTCCGGACGTGCTCCGCACCAACCTGATGCGGGGCTAGGGGCGCCGGTGGAGACGTCCGACCCGGCGGCGGCCTACCGCGAGGCGGAACTCGCGGCCCTTCGCGCGGCGGTCGCCGCCGGCGTCGCGGCGGTCTGTCCGCGCGATGGGGCGACGATGCGGCGGCGCGCGATCGGCGGCGGTTCGTTCGGCCTTGGCTATGCCCGGCGCCGCGAGTGGCTGCTCTGCCCGACGTGCCGGCGGAGCGCGCTCTTCGATGTCGCCCGCGGCACGCGCACGTGACCGTACGCACGCGCGGCGTCCTCACGCCTGGGCAGGTCGATTCGACCGGCGTCGCGGGCACCTTCCCCGCGCGTCTGCAGCACGGGTTCGCGCAGCTCGGCGACTATGTCGTGCCGCTGCTCGGCGCCGCGGTGATCGTCTTCACCGGCTATCTCGTCGCGGCGCTGCTGGAGCGCCTGACGCTGCGCCTCCTGCGGCGCGTGCGGCTGAACACGCTGCTCGAGCGCGGCGGCGTCATGGAGGCGGTCGACCGGTCCGGCGTCCACTTCGATCCGACGCGGGTGATCGCGCTGATCGTCTTCTGGCTCACGATGTTCGCCGTGCTGCTGGTCGCGGGGGTCGCCGTCGGCCTCGATTCGCTGGCGACCGTCTTCTCGCAGCTCGTCGGCTACCTGCCGAGCGTGATCGCGGCGCTCGTGATCATCGTCGTCGGGATCGTGCTCGGGGCGTTCGTCGGTGGCCTGATCATGGCAGCCGGCGGCGGCGTCTGGGGCGGCCCGTGGCTCGCGCGCGTGGGGCGCGGCGGCATCCTCGTCCTCGCCATCTTCATGGCGCTGCAGGAGCTCGGGGTCGCGACCGACATCGTCACGACGGCCTTCGCGATCCTCTTCGGCGCGGTGGCGCTCGCGCTCGCGCTGGCGTTCGGACTGGGGAACCGCGAGCTCGCCGGCGAGGTGACCCGCGCCTGGTATGACCGCTACCGCGCCGAGCGCGATGCGATCGCGGCCGAGGTGGCGGCGCGGGCGGCGGCGGACGCGGCGGCGGATGTCGTGGAGCCGTCTAAGTAGCGGATTTACCGCCGCTTACGACGCCGTCGGCGCGTTGCGCCGCGCGTCCGGTACGGGTAGATTTCCTTCCTTATGACATCCCCGATGCGCGACCGCGTCCTCCCGCGGCTGATCGACGACGAGATCAAGGAATCGTTCATCAACTACTCGATGAGCGTGATCGTCTCGCGGGCGTTGCCGGACGTGCGTGACGGGCTGAAGCCGGTGCATCGCCGTGTGCTGTACGCGATGAACGAGCTCGGACTGGTGCCGGGCCGCCCGTACAAGAAGGCGGCGACGGTCGTCGGCGATGTGCTTGGCAAGTATCACCCGCATGGCGACTCGTCGGTCTACGATGCGCTCGTGCGCATGGTGCAGGACTTCTCGCTGCGCTATCCGCTGGTCGACGGCCAGGGCAACTACGGCAGCGCGGACGGGGATCTCGCGGCGGCGTATCGCTACACCGAGGCGCGGCTCACGGCGATGGCGATGGAGATGCTGGGCGACATCGACAAGAACACGGTCGACTTCGCGCCCAACTTCGACGACCGCCTCGAGGAGCCGAAGTTCCTCCCCGCCGGCTTTCCGAACCTGCTCGTCAACGGCTCGTCGGGGATCGCCGTCGGCATGGCGACGAACATCCCGCCGCACAACCTCCGCGAGGTCGTGCAGGCGTGCATCGCCGTGATCGACAACGCGGAGCTGACCGCGGCCGAGCTGCGGCGCATCGTCAAGGGGCCCGATTTCCCGACCGGCGCCTACATCTACGGCCGCCAGGGGATCAAGGACTACCAGGAGACGGGGCGCGGGCGGATCGTCATGCGCGCGCGGGCGGTGATCGAGGAGCGCGAGTCGGGGAAGTCGCAGATCGTCGTCACCGAGCTGCCGTACCAGGTGAGCGGCTCGAGCCTCGAGAAGACGATCGTCGAGCTGGTGCGCGACAAGAAGCTCGATGGGATCACGGCGGTGCGCAACGAGACGAGCGGACGCGAGGGGCGGCGCATCGTGCTCGAGCTGCGTCGCGATGCGATGCCGCGCGTCGTGCTCAACAAGCTGTACAAGATGACGCCGATGCAGACGACGTTCGGCGTGATCATGCTCGCCCTCGTGCCCGACGCGCAGACCGGGCAGCTCGTGCCGCACGTCCTCTCGATGCGCGAGCTGATCGATCACTATCTGGCGCACCGACACGAGGTGATCGTGCGCCGGACGCAGTTCGACCTCGACAAGGCGCTCGACCGCGAGCACATCCTCGAGGGGCTCAAGATCGCCGTCGACAACATCGACGCCGTGATCGCGCTGATTCGCGCGGCCGAGGACACGCCGCAGGCGAGCCTCCAGCTGCAGGCGCGCTTCACGCTCAGCGAGCGGCAGGCCGAGGCGATCCTCAACATGCGGCTCGCCAAGCTGACCGGGCTCGAGATCGAGAAGCTCGAGGCCGAGCTGGCGGAGGTGCGGGCGACGATCAGCGACCTGCGCGCCCTCCTCGCCTCGCGCCCGCGGCGCATGGAGGTGATGAAGGCGGAACTCGGCGCGATCGTCAAGACGTACGGCGATGACCGGCGCTCCGAGATCACGAGCGACGAGGGCGAGTTCACGGTCGAGGACCTGATCGCCGAGGAGGACATGGTCGTGACCGTGTCCCACTCGGGCTACATCAAGCGCACGTCGGTCTCGACGTACCGGCGCCAGCGGCGCGGCGGCCGCGGCCTCTCCGGACAGGATCTCAAGGACCAGGATTTCATCGAGCATCTCTTCATCGGCTCGACGCACGATCACATCCTCGTCTTCACCGATGACGGGCGCTGCTTCCGGATCAAGGTCCACGAGATCCCGCAGGCGGGGCGGGCGACGAAGGGAAAGCCGATCGTCAACCTGATCAACGTCAGCCCCGAGACGACGATCCGGACGCTGCTCCCGGTGACCGAGTTCAGCGACACGCAGTACCTCCTCTTCAGCACGCGGCTCGGTACGGTGAAGAAGACGGCGCTCTCGGAGTACGCCAACCCGCGCGTCAACGGGATCAAGGCGATCAAGGTCGAGGCGGGCGATGAGCTGATGGACGTGCAGATCACGACCGGTACGAACGACGTGATCCTCGCCACGCGGCACGGGCTCTCGATCCGCTTCCACGAGTCGGACGTCCGCGAGATGGGGCGCGACACGACCGGGGTGAAGGGGATCGAGCTCGGGGCGCGCGACGCGCTCGTCGGCATGGTGGTGATCAAGCGCGAGGCGACGATCCTCGTCGTCACCGAAAAGGGAATGGGCAAGTGCTCGCCGCTCGATGAGTACCGGGTGCAGAAGCGCGGCGGCAAGGGGATCATCACGCTGCAGCGCACGGAGCGCACCGGCGACGTCGTCTCGCTGATGGAAGTGCTGCCCGAGGACGAGATCATGCTGATCACCAAGCAGGGGGTGATCATCCGCTCGTCGGTCGCGCAGGTGCGGGTGACGGGTCGGATCGCGCAGGGCGTCAAGCTCGTGCAGCTGGACAACGGCGATCTCGTGACCGCGGTCGCCCGCGTCGTCCCGGAGGATGGGGACGCCGGGGACGCCGACGCCGCCGCCGACGCTGCCGCGGGCGAGGATGGCGCGGGCGCGGGGGCGGATGCGGACGGTGAGGGGGAGAGCGACACAGGCGAGGCATAGACGCCACGGCCCGCTCGGAAGACGCCGAGGTGGAATCATCTGTTCCGCGCCGAAAGACGCCGTCCACCGGCTCGCAAGTCGTTGAATCCCATCGCGATGGAAGCGCGAGTGCCGACACGAGGCGAGGGGTGCCCGCGTCGGCACTGTCCGGCACGCCACGTGTATCATGTGGAGGGCCGGCGCCCGGGTCCGCAGTTCTGGCCGGGCCGGCCGGCGGCAGGCCAGGCGACGACGACTCGTCGTGGTTGCCGCGTCCTCACTCCCGGAGCGCCGTCGTGAGCGTCCTCGATGTCGGTGCGCCGCGCGATGACGCGCCGGACGCGATCGCCGTGACGGGCCACGAGTGGCCGGTCACCGATCCGCCGCGCCGGGAGACGGGCGTGGCGAAGGCGGACGATGCGGCCGCGGTGCGGGATGCCGTCCTCTGGCAGCGCCGGGTGCGCCTGCTCGCCGCCGTCGCGATCCTCGTCGCCGCGAGCGTCAGCCGCGCGGCCACGGTGCACGGCCTGCGTCCCGCCGGTGCCTGGATCTCCCTCGTCATCCTCGGCCTGCTCTACGGCGGCTGGACGCTCGTGATCGGCTGGTTCGTCGAGTCCGCATCGGCGGAGACCGTGCCGCCCGGCCTGCCGGCGGTCGTGCTCGCCGGCGATCTCGTCGCCGCGGTCGGCGCGGTCTACCTGGGCGCGCAGCCGGCGGACTATCCGCGCATGCTGATGCTCGCGCTGCTCGCCGTCCAGCTGATGGTCCTGCAGGTCGAACGGCGCGTCGTGCTCGCGGCCTACGCCTCGGTCGCGGTCGCGTACCTCGTCGCCGCCCTCGTCGTCCCGCCGGTCGTGCCCGGCCCACCACAGCCCGTCGCCGGGATCCTGATCGACGCGGCCGTCTTCCTCGGCACCGGCGTGGTGTTGCTCGCCGCCTACGGCGACTTTCGCGTGCGACTCGACGCGATTCGCCGCTTCTGCCGCGATGTCGAGGTCGGCGAACTGGGCGGCACGCTCGAGTCGGTCGTCGAGCGCCGCAGCGATCACCTGACGCTCGTGGCCCGGAGCGTCGACGACATGCGGCAGCGGCTGATCGAACTGATCGGGACGGACCCGCTGACCGGCTGTCTCAATCGCCGCGCGCTCGAGACGCGGCTGGCGCGCGAGTGGCGGCAGGCGCGACGCCGCGGCACGTCGCTCGCCGTGCTGGCAATCGACATCGACCGGTTCAAGCCGATCAACGACAGCTACGGCCACCCGTTCGGCGACATCGTGCTGCAGCAGGTCGCCGACATTCTCGCCGGCACCGTCCGCGAGACCGACGCCGTCGCGCGACCCGGCGGTGACGAGTTCCTCGTCATCCTCCCCGACACGGGCTGGCAGGGCGCGACGACGTTTGCCGAGCGCCTGCGGCGCAACGTCGACGATCATCGATTCGGTGCCGAGCCGGCGACGCTGGCCGTGACGATTTCGGTCGGTGTCGCCGTCGCCCGCGGGAGCGAGGGCGCGCCGCCGGGGACGGCGACCGGGGCGCCGCGGCTCGGGCCCGCCGAGTTGCTCGAGGAGGCCGACCGCAGCCTCTATCGCGCGAAGTCGGCGGGGCGCAACCGGATCAGCGCGTGATCCTGGTGAACGCGAGAATTCTCGTCGCCGACGACGATCCGGCCGTCCTCCAGACGATGGCGTGGGTGCTCAAGGAGCAGGGCTACGACGTGAGCGCGGCGCACGGTGGCCTGGCGCTCCTCGAGCGGCTCGAGCACGACCTGCCCCCCGATCTGTTGCTGCTCGATGTGACACTGCCGGGCGCCGACAACTACCAGACGCTCGAGCGGATCAAGGCCGACGATCGCTGGCGCGACCTCCCCGTGCTGATGGTCTCGGCGCTCCCGCCCGAAGAGGCGGCCGTGCGGACGCTCGGCCTCGGCGCCGCCGACTTCGTGCGCAAGCCGTTCCGCGTGCGCGAGCTGCTGGCGCGGATCCAGGCGCAGCTGCGCGTGCGCGCGGCGCTGCGCACGGCGCGCGAGGCGCTTAAGTCGACGGAGCAGGCGCTCCGCCAGGCGCGCGAGGAGGCGGAAAGCCGCCGCAAGCTCGTCGACATCCTGCACGAGGTCACCGGCGACCTCTCGTCGGACGAGATCTACCACATCCTCGCCCGCCGCGTCGCGCGCGCGCTGTCACTGTCGCACTGCTCGGTGATCCTCGCCCACGCGGGCGACGCGGCGGGGGTCGTCGCGACCGCCTACGAGAATCCCGCCCTCCGCAACCTCGAGATCGCGCTCGATCGCTACCCCGAGATCGGTGCGGCCCTCGACAGCGGCCGGCCGGTGCTGATCGAGGATCTCCGCACCAACCCGCTGTACGCCCGCGTCCGCGATGCGTGGCTCGCCGGTGACATCCGGGTGGCGATCCGCTCGGTGATCGCGCTCCCCTTCTCCCTCGACGGGGCGCAGGCGGGGGTCTTCTTCCTCCGGCGCACGGGCGACGAGCCGCCGCTCACGCAGGAGGATGTCGAGTTCGCCGACACGGTGATCAAGGCGGCGGTGGCGACGATCCACCGCGCGCAGATGATCGAGATGACGCGGGCCGACAACGCGCGCCTCGAGGCGCTCGCGCACACCGATCCGCTGACGCAGGTGCTCAACCGCCGCGCCCTCACCCTGCGCCTGACATCCGAGCTCGACCGCGCGCGCCGCTACAGCTCCGTCGTCACGCTGCTCATGATCGACCTCGATCACTTCAAGCGGATCAACGACACGTACGGGCACCTGACGGGCGATGATGCGCTGCGCGAGGTCGCGCAGCTCCTGCTCAACGCGATCCGCAGCGTCGACGTCGTCGCCCGCTACGGGGGCGAGGAGTTCGTCGTCGTCCTTCCCGAAACGGCCGAAGGGGGCGCGGTCGCGTTTGCCGAGCGCATTCGCGAGCGGATCGAGCAGCAGCCGTTTGCCGTCATCGGCGCGGAAGAGTCGAGTGGTGGGTTGCGTTTGACGGCGAGCATCGGGGTGGCGACCTTTCCGTCGGTCCGCGTCGATACCGCCGAGGACCTCTTTGCGCAGGCCGACGCGGCGCTCTATCGCGCCAAGGCCGACGGTCGAAACTGCGTGAGGACCTAGTCTCGCTTCCTGCACCAGGCCATCGCGTGACGCTGCGCTGCCCCACCTGTGGTACGTCGTTCGCCGATACCGCGCGGTTCTGCACGCGCGATGGGACGCGATTGCCCCGCCCCGCGGCCGCCTCACCCGCGCCGGCGCCACCGCCGCCCGCCGCCGGGGCGCCCGCCCCGACCGCCGTGCTCGGGGGGCTCTCCGGCCAGGTCCTCGACGGCCGGTACCACATCGACAGCAAGATCGGCGAGGGCGGCATGTCGTTCGTCTACCAGGCGACGGATCAGGAGACCGGTCGGCGGTGTGCCATCAAGGTGCTCTCGCCCGCCCTCTCCGCCGACGCCAAGTCGATGGCCCGCCTGCGACGCGAGGCCGAAGTCGGCGGCCGGCTCGCGCATCCCAACGTCTGCCACATCCTGCGCCTCGGGCAGACGCCGAACGGCATCGTCTACATCGTCATGCCGTACGTCGAGGGCGAGATCCTCGCCGACCGGACGTTTCGGCTCGGTCACGTGCCGCTCACCGACGTGATCGCCTACATGACGCAGATGGCGGCGGGACTCGAGGAGGCGCACGCGCTCGGCATCGTGCACCGCGACCTCAAGCCCGAGAACGTCATGATCTGCCGCGGCGAGGACGGCGCCGAGTACGCCGTCGTGATGGACTTCGGACTCGCCAAGGAGCGTCGCGCGGGCGCCGAACTCGAGAAGCTGACGGCGACGGGGATCGTCCTCGGCACCCCGGAGTTCATGAGCCCCGAGCAGTTGCGCGGCAAGCCGCTCGATGGCCGGTCCGACGTCTACGCGCTCGCCCTCATGACATTCGAAATGCTGACCGGTCGACTCCCGTTCGAGGGGACGTCGCAGCAGGAGCTGATGATCGCGCGCCTGCGCGCTGACCCGATGCCGCTCCGCCGCGCGCGTCCGGAACTCAAGTATCCGGCGGCCGTCGAGAAGGTGATCCTCAAGGGGCTCGCGCGGGAGCCCGACCAGCGCTATCGCTCGGCGAGCGAGTTCGCGAGTGCGCTCGCCGCCGCGCCGACCGCCGCCGCGCCGGCCCGACTGTTCAAGCTGTTTGGAGGGGGAGAAGGGGATGCCTCGTAGGTCGCACCGGATCGTCCGGCTGCCGTCGGCAGTCACGCACGTTCGTTCGGCGGCGTGGCTCGTCGTCGGATCGCTGCTCGTCATGGCGCACGTCGCGAGTGCCCAGCAGGCCGGGGGCGGCGGCACGCCGATGCCAGCGCCCGCGACGACGACGTCACCGACGACGTCCCCGACGACGTCCCCGACGACGTCCCCGACGACGTCCCCGGCGAAAGCGGGGGTCAGCGCGTCAGGCCTCCCCCCGACGATGGCGGGCCTCTTCGGCATCGTCGTCGATTCGATCCACGGGGGCGTCCTCGTCGGCGCCGTCGTCTCGGTCGCCGGGACCGATCGGCAGGGTATCTCCGATTCGACGGGCAAGTTCCGCATCGACAGCATCCCGCCGGGCAGCTATCGGCTCGCCCTCTTTCATCCGCTGCTCGACTCGATCGGCCTCGCGGTCGGCACCGTCCCGATCGACTTCGCGGGCGGGCGCTTCACGATCGTCGCGATCGGCACGCCGTCGCCGGCGACGCTCGGCACGAGCTTCTGTCCGCCCGAGAAGCGGATCACGGGGACCGGGCTGATCATCGGCCGCGTCCTCGATGCCGACACGGACGATCCGGCACCGGGGGCGAAGGTCTCCTTCGTCTGGTCGCAGCTCGAGGCGGGGCGTGACATCGGCCTGCGTCGGCTCCAGCGACTGCGCGAGGCGGTCGTCGATGCGAGCGGCTCGTACCACCTCTGCGGCATTCCCGCGGGCACGGTCGGATCGGTGCGAGCGACCACGCCCGTCTTTGCCACCGCCGACATCCCCGTCGACCTCGGCGCGTCGCCGGTGACGATCGTGACCCTGCACGTCGCGCGACCCGACACGACGCCGATCGCGGTCAGGGACACCGCGCAGGTCGCGACCGGCGTGACCGCGCCGGCCGCCTCGACGCCCGCCGCGCCCGCGCGGAGCGCGATCGGTCTCCGGCACGGCCATTCGATCGTCAGCGGCATCGTCGTCAACGCGGCGGGCCGCCCCGTGCCCGGCGCCGATGTCACCGTCCAGGGCGCCGCATCCACGACCGTCACCGACTCGGCCGGCCGCTTCACGCTGCGCGGGCTCCCGTCGGGGACGCAGACGCTGGTGGTCCGACGGGTCTCGTTTGCGCCGATCGGGATGCCGGTCGAGGTGACGGCGCGGGCGCCGCTCGACGTGACCGTGAAGCTCGCCGCCGCGCCGCCGCAGCTGCAGAAGATCACCGTCACCGCAAAGTGGGAGCAGGAGCTCAAGAAGATCGGGTTCACCGACCGCCAGAAGACCGGGCAGGGCCACTATCTGACGCGCGACCAGATCGAGGAGCGTCTGCCGCAGGTGATGACCGACGTCTTCGAGACGATGCCGGGGATCACCGTCGACTATTCGAGCGGCTCGCCCGTGCTCAAGGGGTCGCGCAGCGCCGGCGGCAGCTGCGTCAACTACGTGATCGACAACGTGCCGTATCACGAACAGACGCCGGGCGACATCAACGACTTCATGCACCCGAACGAGCTCGAGGCGGTCGAGGTCTACAGTGGCGCGACGACGCCCGGCCAGTTCTCGTCGGCCGGCAGCTCGAGCTGCACGACGATCGTGATCTGGACGAAGACGCGCGTGGGGGACCTGCGCTAGACGGCGCATCCCGCCGCGCGCTGTACCGCGGGCTGGTGCGCGCGCGCCGGGCCGACATGGCACTCGCGCGCCTCGCGAGCCGCGGCCTCGCGGCCCAGGCGTGGCTTGCCACCGGCGAGGAAGCGGTGACGATCGGTCCGGTGCACGCGCTGCGCCGAACCACCAGCGCGGACGACGGCACCCCGCACGACATCGTCGCCCCCGTCATCCGCAACACGGCCGCCTGCTACGAGATGGGGATGCCCGTCGCCGCACTGCTGCGTGCGGCCCTCGGCACGGCGGACGGGCCGTCACGCGGCCGCGATGCGCTCGCCGGCGACTGGTCGCGGGGCGTCGTGCCGCCGATCGGGCACCTGGGCGACCTCGTGCCGGTCGTCGCCGGGATCGCGCTGGCGGCGCGGGCGCGCGGCGAGGACCGCGTCGCGATGACGTGGATCGGCGACGGTGCGGTGAAGACGGGGGCGGCGCACGAGGGGCTGAACCTCGCCGCGGTCCTGCGACTGCCGATGATCGTGATCCTGCAGCACAACGGCGTCGCACTCGGTACGCGGACCGAGCGCACCCACGCCGCCGCGGACGGGTTCGCCCGCTGGGCCGAGGGCTACGGCGTCGCCAACGCCGTCTTCGATGGCAACGACGTCGCCGAGGCGCATGCCGTCGCATCCGCGGCAGTGGCGCGGTGCCGCGCTGGCGACGGTCCAGCATTTCTCGTCGCTCGGACGTTTCGGATGGGAGGGCACGCGGCCCATGCCGGCGCCGGCACGCCGGGACTCGTCACCGACGCCGAGCGGCAGTGGTGGGCGGCGCGCGATCCGATCGACCGCTGGCGCGCGCGGCTGCTGTCGGAGTTCGGCGAAGGCGAGGCGACGCTGGCCGCGATCGATGCATCGGTCGATGCGGAGGTGGCGGCCGCCGAGGCCGCGGCCCTCGAGAGTCGCGAGCGGCGAATGCCGATCGCGGGCTGGCGCGATGCGTGCGCTGGCGTCTACGCCTGACGATCGTTTTTTCCTTTTCTTCACGGGGACTCGAGATGCGGACGTCGATCCTGGCGGCGCTCGTGGCGGCCGCGATGTCGAACTGCACGGCGGGCGCGCGCGGACAGTCGCTCCCGGCCTTCGCCGCCGATACGGCGGGTGCGGACGGAGTACTCGTCGCGCCACCCGGCTTCGTGGTGACCCGGTATGCGCGAGTGCCGGACGCGCGCTTCATGGCGCTTGGCCCGGACGGCGCCGTCTATGTCAGCGCCACCGACGCGGGGCGCATCGTCCGACTGACGGATCGGCAACGGCGCGGCGTCGCCGACAGCGTGACCGTCGTCGCGGACGGACTCGACCTCCCGCACGGGCTCGTCTTCCACGACGGCGCGCTCTATGTCGCAACGCACGAGGCGATCCTGCGACTGGTGCTCGACGGGAACGGGCGCGCGACCGGAACACCGGTCGTCGTCGCGCACTACACCGGGGGCGGCGGCCACCGGACGCGCACGGTCGTCTTCGGCGCCGATGGCGGGATGTATGTCTCGGTCGGCTCGTCGTGCAATCTCTGCGTCGAGCGGGACTCGGACCGTGCGACGATCCTGCGGTTCGACGCCGACGGGTCGCACGGGCGCGTCTACGCGCGCGGCCTGCGCAACGCGGTCGGTCTCGCCGTCCAGCCCGGGACCGGCGCGCTCTGGGCGACGCAGAATGAACGCGACAACCTGTCGCCCGATCACGAGGATCTGCCGCCCGATGAGCTGAACATCGTGCGTGATGGTGGCGATTACGGCTGGCCGTACTGCTACGGCGACCGGATTCCGAACCCCGAGTACCATGACGCCGCCCGCTGCGCGCCGACGATTCCGCCGGCGCTGGCATTCCAGGCCCACTCGGCGGCGCTCGGGATCACGTTCCTCGACCGGGCGACGAGCTTCCCGGCCTCGTATCGCGGTGATGCGCTCGTCGCCATGCATGGCTCGTGGAATCGCACGATCCCGACCGGCGCGAAGGTCGTGCGCGTCCACGTCACCGGCGGGCTGCCGACGTCGTACACGGACTTCGTCACCGGCTGGCAGCGACACGATGGCAGCCGGTGGGGGCGGCCGGTCGACGTGCTCGTCGCGGCCGACGGCGCGGTGCTGATCTCCGACGATGCGGCGGGGATGATCTATCGGGTCGCCGCCGCGCCCTGAGTCGATCGCGGGCGCGCGCCCGCGCTACGCGTCGAGCCGCAGCACCTCGACCTTCATGCATCGGTCCTGCACGACGTCGATGCCCGCGGCGACGAGGGCCGCGGCGACGGCGTCGTGCCGGATGCCGAGCTGGAACCAGACGGCGGCCGGCCGCGCGGCGAGCAGGTCGTCGAGGTGGCGCGGGATGTCGACCGGCCGGCGAAAGACCTCGACGACATCGACCGGCGGCGTGATCTCGCGCACCGTACGCACGACCGGCACCCCAAGGATCTCGCGCACGTCGGGGAAGTAGACCGGCACGGGGATGATCGTGTACCCATGCTGCTGCAGGAACGCGGGTACGGCGTAGGCCGGTGCAGACGAGGACGCCGGCGATGCGGCCGACGATGCGGCCGACGATGCGGCCGGCGATGCGGCCGGCGATGCGGCCG
>Ga0116229_10007074_pt1 | contig 17878 bp, 17 predicted proteins | sample S1TSphgellanicum_3_FD_87313 | JGI IMG/M metagenome (GOLD analysis project Ga0116229, IMG submission 87313) | Host-associated microbial communities from peat moss isolated from Minnesota, USA - S1T2_Fc - Sphagnum magellanicum MG | ecosystem: Host-associated > Plants > Peat moss > Unclassified... | reverse complement strand
GCGACCACTCGTGTGCAAGGGTCTGAGTCCCCGACTCAATAGAATATTGAGTGGCCCGAATTCACTCTTGGGTCTAAATCCCATGCGTGAATTCATCATAGCAGCATAGCTGCCTTCTTTAACCGGACATGATATTATGCGTATGATCCATCAGGGTACTGAACGACACCTGCGAAGTGAACGGCGATTTTTCCATCGCGTAGCACCCAGTTATCGTAGAAACTCACCTCGCCAACATCGCCATTAATGCTTTTGGTTTTGAGACTTTCCACTATCATGAGTGTGTTCTCAGTTTCCGCCCACTGGTCAAGCTTGACCTCAAAATCTTCTAGACTGAAGATGCGACTTTCAAAGAACTCTTTGAGCGCTTGACGGCCACGCACGTAAAGCGGCTTGCGATTTTCGGTCAGGGTGCTAATGAGCAGGAGGTCTTCAGTATACTGGTTGAGGAGACCTTCGACATTTTTAGCTTTGATGAAGCCGATATGTTCTTTGTAGAGTTTGCCTATTGGAGATGTGGGTGCTTCTCCTTTTACTGCTCCTCCATTTGCATAACTTCTATCCGGATACCGAATCACGCCAGCAAAATGGATAGCGATTTTTCCATTTTGCAAAAACCAGTTATCGTAGAACTCGACATTGCCAACCTCACCGGTCTTGCTAGTGGTTTTGATCTCCTCCACCATCATGAGCGTGTCCTCGGTTTCGGCCCACTGGTTAAGGGTGCTTTCAATATCTTCTAAACTGAAGATGCGGCTTTCAAAGAACTCTTTGAGTGCTTGCCGTCCGCGTATATAAAGCGGCTGGCGGTCTTCGGTCAGGGTGCTAATGAGCAGGAGGTCTTCAGCATACTGATTGAGGAGACCTTCGACATTCTTCGCCTTGATGAAACCAATATGCTCTTTATAGAGCTTGCTCATTGGAGACACCTGTAGTTGTTCGATTGGAGTTTTCATAGTAATCCTTTTTGCAAGATATTTCTCCTTTACCATTCAAAGAATACCTATTGAAAAAGAGCTACAAGTGATAGTTTTAAGCGTTTCTCGATAGGTAATCTTCTAGTGGGAAGGGAGTAGAACTTAAGGAAGTTTCAGGGATAGACTACAGGATGGCCTAATTCCAAAAACCAAAGTGATAAGCAATTTGACCATTACGTATAGTCCAGGCATCTCCAACTGATACTTGACCAAGATTGCAGTTGAATTTTGCTTGGAAAAAAATAGCACCTTCAGATTCAGTAAAATCGAGAGACTTGATATCAATATATCCGATTGTTTTTAGGTAGTCGTGAAAAAAAGTTTTGATATTTTCTCGACCTACGATTGTGAGAGGTGGAGGTGTTTGAAAGCCATTAAAAAAGGTTATCAAAACGGCATTTTCCGCGTAATCTCTATCTACCATCTCATCAATTTTTCCCGCCATAATCGTCTCTATATGTGTGTCGAAAAATTGACGTCCTGGTGAAACTGTTGAAGCTGTCACTTCTCTATCTCCTTTGATTATTACGTGAAGTTTAACGTGATATCAAGTCCGTCTAATTGCTCATAATAAAAACCTCTCCCTTGTCTGGTGCGTCAGTCTTTACTATGGGTGTTCAACCGGACATAATATGACTAGTACCGCTGCGCGGAAGTCAAAAGTCAAAAGGCTTATAATGCAAGCTTTTCGTTGATTTGGAATGGTATCTTTATTTCCGCCGTGCTGTACTAGTGGCTCTCATGAGGGGGCTGCATAAGTGCCCAACGCTCGACAAAGATGCCGTTGGCTAACCTCCAAATCACCACGCCTGTAAATACGATCTTTTTCCCAGTCGCGCTGTCGGTTCCACGCCATGTATTGCGCACCCAAACTTTGTCATTCTCCGCAACCATATCCTCAATGGTGACGTGGAGATCGGGATACTTCTTGTACGTGTCGGCCATAAATTGTTTCGCGCCGAGGCGCCCCCCAGGCAACCCGGACGGCTGTTCATGGTCCAGAAAATCCACCGCGAAGTTCTTTTCGGCAATCTCCAGATTTTTCTGGTTCACAAACTGCTCGAAATGGTTTCGCACGAAGTCCTTGTTCTGCTGCGTCGTCATGTTTGTATATCCTTCCTTGTATGCTACCTTAACCAACTCAATGTACCAGCTTTCATCGTCGCTTTCCTGAATATGGTCGGCAGTGGACAGGCGTTTGTCTGGCGGCGGACCTTAGCTTGGTAGCGCACCGACCACTTTTACCTAAGAGTTTGTATGTCATGAGATTTGTTCTTCTTTGTAGTGGTCATGTGCGCCGCAAAACTTTATTGCCCAGTAATATCTGCAATCTTAAAGTCGGGCAGATCCTTCATAGTAATCGATGGAATCGACAATGTAGGTGGCAATCACTGGCTTCCCTGTATTGGGCGATCGCTTCACTACCCACGTTTGATAAGCATCCAAAACAATCCGTGCACTTTTGGCAGCAGGTGGGTTCCACACGCTAGCTTCCCATTTGACAATGACCTTCACATCTACCTGGTCACCTGAAAAGGTAGCATTTACTCGCTTTAAGGTATGTACCTCATCAAAGAAAATACCAATAACGCGCTCGTACCAACCTTTAAATCCCTCAAAACCGTAAACCGTAGCCTCAGGAAAGCGCATTTCTAGACCTTCTTCAGCAAGGAAAGGAATATAATCCTCAAGTGGAGCATGAACATCTAGTTTCAAATACCAGTCTGTTGCCAGTTGCTGTACTTCAGCTTCAGTCAAAGATTTGAGATTAGCTACTGTCATTGTTTTTCTCTCTTTTTTAATTGGTGAACATTTTTGTCTATTACTGACCACACTTGACGCCAATCTTTGTGCCCACAATTTCGTTTGTGAGTCGCAAGTCAATCAGAAAGGGTCCGTAGTGGTCCAATGCTTTCTGAATAGCTGGACCGATCTGGTCTGGCTTCTCAACCCGAATAGCCAGAACCCCCAAAGCCCGCGCTAACTCAGCAAAATCGATTTCCGGGTTGCACAGGTTGAAAGAAGATGGATAGTCGTGCTCTGGTATTTGACGTTCGCGCCAATACTGCAGAATGTTGAGCTTCAATATTTGATAGCTGTGATTATTGCATATGACGAATTTGGCATCGATGTTGTGGTGTGCAGCAGTCCAGAGCGCCTGGATGGTGTACATGCTGCCGCCATCACCTGTGAAACCAACCACGGTTTTATCTGGATTAGCCAGTTTGACACCAATTGCACCGGGAATGCCAACACCTAACGAGCCACCTCGCGTCTGGAAATAGTGTCCCAGCATTGTCGGTGGTATGTATCGACACAACTCAGGAGAATTAGTAATCGCTTCATCGAAAATGATTGCATCTGGCGGCAGATGGGCAGCTAGTTCCTCAGCAAAACGAGTCATATGCAAGGGCACTGAGTCGCGAACCGCCTTATCAGCATCAAGCTGAGTAGCCAATTTTCGCTTATGGCTCTCAGATATCTCGGCAACCCTTTGATTTGCCGCTTTCTTCTGTTCGGGCGTCGAGGCTTTTTCCAGCACGGCAGTCAGCTTGGCAAGCGTAGTTTTCGGATCGCCAAGCAGCCCGAGATCCACCGGAAAGTTCTTCGCTATTTCATAGGTATTAAGGTCAATGTGAATCACTTTTGCTTCCGGGGCAAAAACGCCAGACAGGGCAGGAAATACCTCGGGAAAAACGTAGGTTCCGGTAATCAAGATTACGGCTGCTTGCGACGTGATGCGGCGGCTATCATCCCCAAACATATGACCTAGCAGCCCGCCAAACAGAGGATGGGTGGCGCTCATATTCGGTTCAGATGAGTCTGCTCCCCAGACTTGCGCACCCGTAAGTTCTGCCACACGGGTTAATTCAGCCTGTGCATCGGAAAAAGCCACACCATCGCCCACAATGATCAGCGGGTGCTGAGCAGCCGCTAGCAAGGCAGCTGCCTTTGCAAGTTCATCGAGTTCGGGGGAAACCCGTGTCACAGGAATTGAAGTTGGAAAGACCTCTTCGTCATTAGGAGCGTCCAGTATATCCATCGGTAGGCTGACGAATACTGGTCCCATCGGGGGCGTAGCAGCTATTTTGATAGCTCGGCGCAGCACGCGCAACAGAGAAGAGGGATGGGCGACCCGAGTTGACCATTTGGTGACAGGCTTTGCTATACTCACAAGGTCGGCAGCCATTTGGGCATCCATGGCATCGTATTCGATACCAGCCTCGCCAGCGAGTACCACCAATGGCGCATGACCGCGCATAGCTTGGTAAATCATCCCAACCCCGTTACCCAAACCAACTCCGCTGTGGAGTTGGACGATGGTCGGTTTCTTGGTGGCGCGGGCATAGCCATCAGCTGTGCCCACAGCTATTGTTTCTTGCAGTGCGAAGATATATTCAAATTCCGGGTAATAGTCTTTCAACGTGTCTAGGAACCCCTGCTCGACTGTGCCAGGGTTGCCAAACATGTAACGTATACCATCCGCGAGAAGTTGTTCAATAATCGCAAAGCGACCACTTCTATTATTAGCCATAACTTCCGCTTCCTTAGGCATAATCCGTAAATAAATAATGATGCTGGTACTTTTTGGATGCCTGGGTAGGGTGTGACAACACAAAATTCGAGTGTTCAATCCCCTACACCCTTACACCCTTTCTTCACCACCCGTACCGTTTCAGTCCTTTCTCCAAGACTTCCACTAACTTTTGACCCGTCGTATAAGAGTCTGCGGTAGAGCGACCTGTGATAAACGGATAGTCAACAATCACGGAGATTTCTCTACCAAAATTGCCATGGTATCCCCCGTCTGGACCTGTGGCATCACGGAGAATGTACTCCAGAGGATAGGGAGGCGGACCCATATTAATGTCAGACCCTACAAATCCAGTTCCATCTTTGTAATCATATTCCTTGCAATGACCTGTGACGTGCTTACCCCAGATAATACTCTTGCGGTCTGCCCAGTCGCGAGCAAAGGCAAGACAAGTAACACCGTAGCATTCTGCACCAATGGGTTTGCCCAACTTATAAAAGCCGAGGATGAGGTCGTGAACCCGATGATTATTTGCCAAATCAACGATGGGGCCACTGCCACCTACTATCAGGAGGGCATCGTATTGTTGCAAATCCTTCTGCGCTTCGTCAACCGCATTGTTGTAGGCTTCCATTTCTCGCAGAAGTTTCTCAGCACTCCAGTAAGGCCGATCAGGGAACCACTGTGACAAAATGATGGGATTGTCTAGCCGTGGATTCTTAGGATCTTCCAGATGCTTGACCTTCTGAGCCATCTCCTCTGACACAACTGTCCGACCCAAAGGTGGATCGACAAAAGTCGCATCCATGCTCGGAGGGAGCGCTACTGGTCTTTTTCCTGTGGGAGTGGCAAAGTCAACCTGATAACCGGCAGCATCAAAGGTTTCCAAGGGACCTAGTAGTTCCTCACCCCAATAGCCGAACTCCGATAAAATTGTCAAAATCTTTTTCATGTGACTGTATCCTGGTTGTGAATTTATTTTGAGATAGTTAGCTTGCAGCTTTTACTGTTGAGACAGAGGTGGTAGCCCTTCTGCTTGAGAAGCGATTGGCACCAATAGATATTTGTTGGATCTGTTCAGTAATGGCATCGATAAATGGTTCAACCTCATGTTTCGAGCGACCAGTAACAAGGTCGCCATCCACCACAACACCTGAGGGTGATGGTGCATAAACTGCTCCAGTGTTGATGATATCTGCAAGGACTACCTCGTGGCAGATAACTCGTCGATCTTTTAGCAACTCGGGCATTGGTGTCAGTAACCACAGCCCATGGCAGAGCGCTCCTTTAACGATCTTGGGATTTGCCATTGCCTTGGCATAAAACTGCACCGCCGGTGAAGTGCGAACAAGTTCGCCACTGATTGGCTGACCCAGTGGTGGCTCGAAGTAACGCAGGCGCACGCTGGTGTAGTTGGCAGACATAATCACAGCCGCATAGTCGTTAACGTCTACGTTTTGAAAATCAATGCTTACCTCTATGGTTCGAGGTGTATTGCCTGTATCTTCATCGCTGAAGAAGCGAACACTCGGATTGCCCCAAAGCCTAGACATTAAATGTACGGTTGCTTTAAGTTCCGAGAAGCGCTTTTGATAAGCTTCAATTTCTTCAGGGATGAACTCACTTTCGACGAGAACTGCGATTTTCTTCCCACCAAGGGATCTAGGTATCATATTGGTTAAATGTCCTCAGGGGCACTAAATTCTTAGCTGGAAATGTTAGCAAGAAAGGCAGAGGGCAGAAGGCAGCTATGCTGAAGGGATTTATCCCTGCCCCTTATCCCCAAAGGGGACCCCACCTTCCCCAGAATGCCTGAACCGAATGTACGACTCCTTGAGAGCCAAGGGTTTAAGCCCCCCACCAAAATATGCAGATTTGGTGGCTCGCAATCAGTGTGGGCTTCAGACCCACACTGCATTGCAACATAGCTGCCCTCTGCCTTCTGCCTTCTGCCTTCTTCACGGACTTTTTTTAAGTCTTTGATTATTAAGTTTAGGGAGCGTTAACCATGATCGCAAGGGTCAATTTTTTGGCGCAAGTTTTCATTATTTTGTTTATACTTGTCTCATTCTTGTGATGTTAGTTTAGAAATCAGGAAGCACATTTGCAATGGTCAATCTTTTGGAGCAAGTTGGCTTTTTTTCGGTAACGCGTCTCTATAGTAGATAAATTATCTTAACTGAACTCTATGGCGGTAAAACAAGCAAAAATAATTGATATTTTTTCTGAAAATGGACAAAATGCCAACATTGTAAGATGCTTTTTTTGAATTATAATCTCCATTTTAAAATCTGTTTTTTTTAATTTATCTTAATAAGACAAGGAGTATTTTTACTACTTGCTTCGTCATAGTATGAATTCGTCTAATCAAGAAGTCTCCTACAAGCTGGGACTGATCCGGAAGGCATTGAGCGTAACTTTTTTGGTTCACGACAGGCCAATGCAGAGACGCAAAATTTCGCGTCTCTACATCGCCATGTTTGGGAAATTGAAGCTGGAACTGCGGCTTGATTCTTAAAGGATAGGAGATCGACCGTAAGTTTTAGTCACAGCCCCGAGGCGATCGCGAACTTCTGGCGTTAAAGCCGCAGACTGATATCGCCAACCCCAGTTCCCCAAATTTGTGCCTGGAAAATTCATCCGGGCTTCAGTGCCCAATCCCAAAACATCCTGTAGAGGAATAATCGCCTGATTGGCTACAGAACTCAGTGACAACTGGATCAGATCCCAGTGAATTCCCGATTGACTGGTACAACCTAAATAACGCAAGACTTCTTCTCGTGGTTGCGGTGACAATTGATTGAACCAGCCGACTGTTGTATCATTATCGTGAGTACCTGTATAAACCACACAGTTAGACTGATAATTGAACGGTAGAAAGCGCTTGTCAGCTTGTATGCCTTCACCAAAGGCAAACTGCAGAATTTTCATGCCGGGAAATTCAAATTGGTCTCGTAGAGCGTACACTTCCGGTGTAATTTCTCCCAAATCTTCGGCTATGATTGGCAGTGTGCCTAATTTCTCTTTCAGTACCTTAAACAAAGCCTCCCCAGGAGCTTCAATCCACTTACCATTGATAGCAGTTGTTTCGCCCTGCTTGACTGCCCAGTAAGCTTGGAACCCTCGGAAGTGGTCAATGCGAATCAAGTCTACATAATTGAGCATCGTCTGGAAGCGTTGCACCCACCACTTAAAGTTCTCCTGCTGTAGCTGCTTCCAGTTATAGACTGGGTTTCCCCACAACTGTCCGGTGGCGCTAAAATAGTCTGGCGGTGTTCCTGCCATTAGTGCAGGTTCACCCGTCTGTTGATTCAGGCAGAAGTTTTCGGGATGAGCCCACACGTCAGCGCTCTCATGAGCAACATAAATTGCAATATCTCCGATGATTTGGATACCTTGCTGGTTGGCATAGCGCTTCAGATCCGACCACTGGCAGAAAAACTCGAACTGTAGATATTGATAGTAAAAAATTTTATCTGCCAGCCGTTCTTGCCATTGCTTAATTGCTTCTGGCTTGCGTTGGGCGATCGCCAGTTCCCAAGCATTCCAACTAGCACCCCCATGGGCATCCTTAAGCGCCATAAACATGGCATAGTCATCTAGCCAGTAGGCTTGAGTCTGACAAAACTCTGAAAATTCCTGTTGCTGAACTGATATTGCACTGGCTTTAAAGTTCTCGCAGGCTTTTTGCAGCATTGGCATCTTCGTTTGAATGACCTGCGAAAAATCTACTTTTTCAGCCGAAAACTTTGGCAAATCGGCAAAGTTTTCCTTAGCCAGCAAGCCCTTTTTCAGAAGTAGTTCTGGGCTGATCAGTAGTGGATTCCCTGCCATCGCTGAATAAGATGCATACGGAGAATTGCTATTTCCGGTAGGTCCCAATGGCAAGACCTGCCAAAGATGCTGTCTACTCTCTATCAAAAAGTCAACAAAGCGATAGGCCTCTGACCCGAAGTCGCCAATGCCAAACTGACTAGGAAAGGAGGTAGGGTGTAGCAAAATACCGCTAGCTCTGGAAAAAGGCATAATAATCCTCTCAGATATAGAAATCAAACAATTGACAGAGTAGTAGGACATAATCAAGTGGTATGGCAATCCTATTACAAGAGTGAAAATTCCAGAAATACACGTAGGTAGGGCTATGCCGCACGTATCCGGATTTTGGTGGGCTAAAGGCCACCCTACAAAACTTAAAATTTTTCACAACTCCTGCGCGGACTGCTATATGGCATTCATAAATACTCTTTTGTCCCGCTTCATAGTCGTCTTAAACGTACGATTTTTAGTTAGAGACTGCGTTTTCTGAACTGAAACTATCGTCGGGTTGTTTGTAGTTAACTAACGAGTGCTTTTCCTCTTCATCAAATACTGTCAGTACATCAGGTTGACAGCGTTTAATGTTGATTACAATCCCCTGGGCTGATTCGCTTTCAATATCTTCAACATAACCGGGGTAAGCAGTCTCCGCTTCAAAGAAATTCTGAAAAGGTCCGAAATAGTAGATACAGTAAGGCTTTACTGTGCTAATTTCCACCCACCAACTAGTGTCTGGCTTTAACAGGAAGTCAGAAAAGTCTTGTTTAAGCTTGTAGAGTAGTGTCATAAGAAGTTTTGAAAAGTCGCTTGGGCGCTTTATCAATTATCATGTGCAATTAGATGGACTTGATATGACTTATTTGAGAAACGATCTAAGTTTAGGAGGCGGAGAAGACAACTGCAATGGTCTAATTTTCGTGGTAAGTCTGCATTATTTTGGTTTGAATGTTCTACTGGATGATATCATGTCCGGTTGAATACTTATAATTAGGACTGACGCGGGGACACGGTGACGCACTGAACGCGGAGAGGTTTGTATGATAAGCAATTAAACGGACTTGATATGAGATAACAATCCCAAATCATTCGCGAATCTAGAAACGCCCATAGGCTAGAAGCCTGGAGCTACAGTAGAAACGAAAGAATGCGTACTTGCACCGAAAGATAGACCATTGTCGTTGTCTTATCTGCGTTCCATACTAACAGTACAAACCCCTAAAACACTTCAGTAGCATCTATAGTACAAATAAAGTGTTTTCTAGAGTTATTGACTTAAGTGGTTGGCTTGGCAAAATTTATAGCGGAAGAACTTAAGTTAAACTTCACCCTCAATTTGGTTGTTGGTGTGATTACTAAGCTTGACGCGAGAAGAAGCCGTCTGTGAACTTGAGTACACAGAACCTTTGCCAACTGCCAGCCCTTATCTTTGTAGTAGCGAACGCTGACGTCGAGTTCATGTCTCATCAAAACTATACACCATGTTAAATAAGTCGGCGAGAATAATACCAAGCATGTAAAGTTTTGTAAAACGACTTGAAAGGCTTGTAGTTGCGCTTTAGCGCGCTAAAACGCAACTAGGAACCAATGATAAGTACCTGTGCAAAATTAATTGCATAATGACATCGCCTGAAATGCTTGTCACAAGGTCATTCCAGCTTAAATAAATGTGTAATTAATTTTGCGTGAGTACTTATGATGATTTATTTGTGCCGACCTACTTAATTCGTGGTATTTAGATGATTTGAGCGCAGCAGTTGAGTGGGCAGGCGCTTTTCAAAAAGATGTAACTTACTTTAAGAAAGAAAGCAGAAAAATATGTACCAAAGTATAAACTTTGCAGATGGCACAGCGGTCACGCCGGACGATATGCAAATTGCTCCCGGCAAGCTTTTTATCAATGGTGAGTGGCGCGACGCGCAGGATGGTCAAACCAAACCTACTATTAACCCTGCTACGGAAGAAGCGATTACCGAGATTGCACAAGCAACCGTAACTGATGCCAACGCAGCAGTCGAAGCTGCCCGGAAAGCATTTGATGAAGGCCCGTGGTCCAAAATGAGTGGTCACGAGCGCGGGCGGATTTTGATGAAAGTCGGCGATTTGATCTTAAAGCATGCCGAAGAGTTAGCTTATCGCGAAACCATCGACATGGGCAAGCCTATCGCTTTTTCCCACACAGTAGATGTGCCCCTGATGGCCGATTTATTCTACTACTACGGTGGAATAGCTTCACAAATCGAGGGCGCGGCGCGGCATGTGTCCCCCCCGCCAACGCACACACCAAATCTCGCTTATACGTTACGCGAGCCTTTGGGGGTGGTGGCGGCGATTACACCGTTCAACTTTCCAATGATCCTTTCTGGCACCAAGATCGCGCCAGCGCTGGCAGCTGGAAACACCGTGATCCACAAACCCGCCTCGATAACTCCACTCTCGGCCATCAAACTTGCTCAACTAATTGCTGAGGCTGGTATTCCAGAGGGTGTTTTCAATCTCGTCACCGGACCGGGTGGCAAGATTGGCGATGTATTGGTCAAGCATCCTGGCATCAACAAAATCGCTTTCACCGGCTCAACGGATGTCGGTATCGCCATTATCAAGAACTCTGCTGACACCCTGAAAAAAGTCACCATGGAGCTAGGTGGCAAGTCTGCTAATATCATCTTCGCCGATGCTGATATCGACTCAGCCGTTACGAGCGCTTTCTTTGGTATCTTCTACAATAAAGGCGAGATCTGCACTGCCGGCTCTCGGCTCCTCGTCGAGCGTTCTGTTTATGAGGAGGTTATTGAGCGACTCGTTCGTCAGGTTGAGCAGATGTTGAAAGGAGATCCCCTAGATCCGAACGTGCGCTTCGGACCATTAGCCGATAAATCGCAGTTCGAGAAAATATCGCAGTACGTTCAGTACGGTCACGAGGAGGGCGCGAAGCTGCGCATCGGCGGTAAGGCTTTCAACCCGAACGACAATGGTAATGGCAACAAGGGCTTCTATTACGAACCAACTATCTTTAGTGATGCGACTTATGACATGCGCATCGTTCAAGAAGAAATATTTGGACCCGTTCTTGCTGTCACTCCGTTCAACACAGAAGAGGAAGCCATCAACCTTGCCAACGGGACGAAGTTCGGGCTGGCTTCCGGCGTACACACGCGCGACATCAAGAAAGCGCACCGAGTCGCCCGTGCGATGAAGGCTGGCACATGCTGGATCAACACTTACAACTTGTTCGACGTCGCGATCCCATTTGGCGGCTACAAGGCTTCGGGCTTCGGACGTGAACTCGGAACCAACGTCATGGAGAATTACACGCACACCAAGTCGGTGTGGGTAGACCTTTCATAAGGGACATAGGTAAAGAAACGCAAGAAGTCGGAATGGTTTTGACCTGTTGACACTAATCATCACTTCAGCCCATACCGACGCTTGCTTTTTGCATTTCGAGGTCTGCTAAGCCTTTGCTATCCGATGTTTTGGGCCCATGACCCGTGGCGGTCAACTTGGGTCATCCTTGATAAAGAGGTTACTAATGACCGCAAAACAACGCTTAATTGTTGGCATCAGCGGTGCATCAGGCATCATTTATGGGATCAGACTGTTAGAAGTGATCAGAAAGGTCGGTATCGAAAGTCACTTAGTTGTATCAAAGTCAGCGGAAACCACCCGTGATTTTGAAACGGATATGACTGCTCAAGAGCTACGCAGCTTAGCTGATGTGACCTATTCAATTTCTGATATCGGGGCTGCAATTTCGAGTGGCTCATTCAAAACGATGGGAATGGTAATTATTCCGTGTTCGATTCGCAGCCTATCGGAAATTGCCAGTGGTGTTACAAGCAGTCTCCTGACCCGTGCTGCTGATGTCGTACTCAAAGAGCGTCGCCGTCTCGTGTTGGTAGTTCGTGAAACTCCCCTCCATGCAGGTCATCTCAAAAGTATGTTGGCAGTGACAGAGAGCGGGGCGATCATCGCACCACCAGTACCAGCATTTTACAATTGTCCCAAAACGCTGGATGACATAATCAATCATACAGTTGGCAGAGTGCTTGATCTATTCGACATTGACGCGGGATGTGTTAAGCGCTGGGGCGAACACAGCACCGCTGATCTGGAAATCTTGACAAATGGGAGGTTTGAGCGATGAAACATTTGAAGAGTCTCCGAGAATACATCGATGCCTTAAAGGAGATTGGTGAGATTCAAGAAATTGATCAAGAGGTGGACTGGAACCTGGAGATTGGCGCAATTATCCGTCGGTCTTACGACCTGAAGGCTCCAGCCCCGCTATTCAACAATATTAAAGATATCGAAAAGGGCTTTCGAGTACTCGGTGCACCCGGAGGCGTGAGCCGACAGCAGGGGCTTTACCTATCGCGTATTGCCATATCGCTGGGTCTGAACCCGCATGCCAGTGGTCAGGAGATCATCGAAGGTCTTGCTGGGGCTCACAAGAAGACACCCATTCCACCAAAACTGCTAGAGATTGGTCCTTGCAAGGAGAACATTCTCCTAGGCGATCAGGTGGACCTATTCCGGCTACCGACGCCGCTGATCCATGACGGGGACGGAGGCCGTTTTATCAACACGTTCGGGACGGTCATCGTACAGACGCCGGACGGGAAATGGACCAACTGGTCTATCGCCCGGGTCATGATCCTCGACAAGAATAGGATGGTCGGAATTGTAGCACCGGCGCAGCACCTAGGGAAGATACATGCCATGTGGAAGGAAATAGGCAAGCCGACGCCCTTTGCCCTAGCGCTGGGGGTGGAGCCGATCATCCCTTTTGTCTCTGGGATGCCAATTCCCGATTGGGTCAACGAGTCCGATTTCATCGGGGGCTACTTGGGCGAACCAATCGAAGTGGTGCAGTGCGAGACCGTGAATTTGCAAGTGCCCGCTACGGCAGAAATTGTCATCGAAGGGATGCTCTCGGACACCGAAACCGCTCCGGAGGGGCCGATGGGCGAGTACGCCGGGTACATTTGGCTGGGGAACGTGTCTAACAAACCAGTTTACCACGTGACGGCAATGACGTACCGCAACGATGCAATCTTGCCAGTCGTAGCGGCAGGAGAGCCGATCGAGGAGGATCACACCGCTTGGGGGTTACCGGCTGCAGCTGAGGCGCTCCACGAGCTGCGCGAGCAGGGTCTACCCGTCACGATGTGCTACATCCCCCTGGAAACCGCAGTCCACTGGCTTGTGGTTTCCATGGCGAGGGACTGGCGGGACAAGACCAATCTCAACACGGAGCAACTGATCCAGAAGATTGCCAAAATCCTGTTCAAGTCCCACCTTGGGTTTGGCATTCCGAAGGTCTTGCTGATGGAGGATGACGTGGATCCAACCAACACCGCTGAGGTGGTCTGGGCTTACGCGACAAGATGCCATCCGGGCACGGGTGAAGTCCTTTTTCCGAACGAAAGCATGGCTAATCTCCCCGTCTACCTGCGTTCAGACGAGAAACGGATTTTCATGGCCACCAAGGCTATTTACAACTGCCTGACCCAAGATGAGTGGACTGTGGGGCACACACCTAGCCGGGTCAACTTCCGGCGTGCTTGGCCGACAGAGATCCAGGAGCGGGTGTTGAGTAACTGGCATAGCTACGGTTATCAGTGATCAGCGCTGTCTGAAGCGCACTCTCCAGTGACCAAGAACGGGGTGTGGGGTGTAGGGGCAACATAAATAAACGATAAATGCTGCTCGACTCCGTGCGGTTGGCTTTCAAGCGCGGCTCGTACCAGCGCTCGCCTTTAACTACATGCCTGGCGACGACGGGAGCGGCGGCAGTCTCAACGTGTCTACTCAAAGGCCAGCCAAGCCGCCCTTTGAGGTGACCGGTTCTGTTATCGAGCCGACAAACCCGCCAGTCCCATACGAAGTGGGCTGGTGGGGGCGTGGGTATGGGGGGAAGGTGAAAATGGAAACGACCATACCCATGACTCAGTTTGGCAGCGCCCAGTTGACCCTTACGACAAATCCGGAGAACGACCTCGACAATCTCATCGGTGGTGGGACGACACAATTCCCTTAACCACTTCTCGGCGGCGCACATGACGGTACGAGTCTTGCCTCGCTGACAGTAAGTAACCCTCTAAGACCATCGACAGAAACGAAATCATACCGCCTATCTGTTTCATCGGCAGCACCAGATGGTGCGACTCCATCACTCAAGCGAAGTCTCGTTGTAGTACTGAAGTAGAATCGAAAAAATGCAACCTTGTTCCGAAAGTTTTGCCCTAGTGCTGATGTTTCCGACTCGATAAAGTTAAATCATCAGTATTTCAAAAATAAAGTAAAAAGGAACACCATAAAAAAACTTATTTATTTTAGTGTTCTCGCAGTAACAGGAAGGCTAATCTGGCAGCCAATGGTCGATGACGCAATTATGCTGATACTTCGTCTGTAAGCGGCGGCGCTACAGAAAACGAAACGACAAAAAGCAACAACCACGCATCACATCCCGTCAGCAGTTTCTGGCATGATCTGTGGGGATTGCACTACTGGCTGCGACTTTAAGGTACGGTTTTTAGACAGCACACAGAAGGAGACAACTGATGAAAATCATTGCGAGCTTAACGGGTACGGCAAATGCCTCTCCTACGGACTATGGAAGCTATCAGAGTGCTGAGGCGACACGGGTCTGGGATCTCTACACGAACGGGGTTCTTAAAGAGATCTACCTGCGAACTGAAACGATAGGTGCGGTAATTGTGTTGGAGTGTGCGTCCCACGCCGATGCCGAGGAAGCTATTCAGAGCTTGCCTATGGTGAAAGCCGGATTGTTCAACGTTGACTACCTCTCCCTAGGACCCACGCCCCCAATGAGCAAAATGTTGAAGGAACACAACCAGCCCCTGCCTTCGTGGTGGCCCAAGTAGCGCGATGACCAGATGCCAGGTAAAAGGTGCGTCATCTCAAATCCGGATGAGCACACATTGATACGGAGACAGGGAGACGCGGGGACGTGGGGAGTTTTTCCGCATGTCTAATTAGATGGATTTGATATCATCACCAGATCACTTCTTGAATACAGACAAGCACAGCAAAACGATGAATAGAAGAGGGAGACGACAATGATTCTCGTTATTGGATCGACTGGAACAGTCGGCAAAGAAATCATCCGCGAACTGGCTGCCCGCAAGGCGGACTTCCGCGCCTTGGTGCGCAAGAAATCTGACGCGGAGAAATTGAATGCCGAAGGCATCCAAACCGCGATTGGGGATTACGCTCAACCAGAAAGCGTGCGTGCTGCACTCAAGGGTGTTGATCGTCTCTATCTGCTGTCGCCGGTAGTCCTTCAGATGACCGAGTATGAAGGATCTGTCGTTGATGCAGCGAAGAACGCGGGCGTACAGCACATCGTGAAGCATTCTGTTATGGGTGCCGACAGCCGCTCCCCAGTTACGCTATTCCAATGGCACGCTGCAGTCGAGGAAAAGATCAAGGCTTCGGGTGTGCCATACACATTGTTGCGTCCGAACACTTTTATGCAGAACCTGGCTAAGTTTTACGGGAAGTCAATTGCCAAAGACGGGGTATTTTACGACTCGCTTGAGGATGGCCAGGTCAGCTATGTGGACACGCGCGACATCGGCGCTGTGGCCGCAGTGGTACTCACGGAAGACGGGCATGAGGGCCGCACCTATGAGATTACTGGCTCCGAAGCCCTCTCCAACACGCAGATCGCTGATCATCTGTCCGCTGTTCTTGCCAAGAAGGTGACGTACCAAAGCATCTCGGATGAGACGATGCGGCAGGGCATGCTGTCGTCCGGGACACCGGACTGGGCTGCTGATTACCTTGTTGCCCTGTATCAACTGGAACGCCTGGGGAAAGCCGCCACGGTGATGGACACAGTCGAGCAGGTCACCGGGCGTAAGCCGCGCATGATGGCTGGTTACCTCCAGGAGAACAAGGCGGCGTTTCAAACAGGCTGAACTGGTGAAAGGGTTGTGGCTGTGGGATCTGCCCCCTACGACGGTAGCGACGTCGGCAAGTGCCTATGTACTGCCGACCGTATTAAGGAAAGCGGCAATGAAAGCTGGTACATCAAGTTTGTCAAAACGGGTAAAGCTTAAGCCCACATTCCGTACTTCACCGTGTAATATACGTAGATTTCCAATATTTGGCTAATGATGGTTCGATTACTATCAGAAATTATCAAGAATTATTAGCAGGAAAGGCAGAGGGCAGAAGGCAGAAGGGATTTATCCCTTCTCATGAATGTCCGAACCGAATGTACGACCACACGCGCACGCCAAGGGTTTAAGCCCCCCACCAAAATCTCTGATTTGGTGGCTCGCTTGGCTGTGTGGGTCTGAAGCCCGCACTGCATTGCAACATAGCTGCCCTCAGCATAGCTGCCTTCTGCCTTCTTCACTGTTAATACTTGATAATTGTTTCCTATGAGAAATTTTTCTGGAAAATTAACATATTACATCTTGAAGTGTGGAATCTGGGCTTAAGCTCTACCCAACCTACACCTTACTAACTAAATTTGAGGAGGCTTAATGACTGGAAATCAGATTGCTAAGGCCACACAGCCATTGCTGAACAAACTAACGCGACGCCACGCACTAAGTTATTTTGGGGCTGGTGGATTTGCTACGGCTTTTGTGTTTGGATCAAACATCATAGCTAAAGCTTCTGACGAGGACAACTCTGCATCAAAACTTGTAAAAACATGGGTTAACGCCTACAATGAACTAAATGCAATCGCTATGGCTAACCTTTACACCAGCGATGGCATTTTTGAAGATGTTCCTAACAACTTTCAAGTCCAAGGACCGTCTAATATTCAATGCCTTATGCAAAATAATCAAAAGGCTTTGGGAGACATCAAACTTCAGCTAACAAGTGTTTTAGGTCAGAAAGATTTCGCCGTTGCCCAATATTCGTTCTCTGCAACAAATACTGGGTTTATTTCCGATCCGACGACAATTGGTAAGTCCTTCGAGGTGCCTGTAGCAACAATTTTTGTGATAAAAAATAAAAAAATTGCTCGCAGTACTGACTATTATGACGATGCTGCCATTTTTGTACAGGTTGGTTTGATTCCACCTTTCCCAAACGCTGCCCCGCCTGCCACGAACTGCTAATAACATAATTGTAGGTTGGGTAGAGCTTAAGCGTTACCCAACAAATGCCGATAAATGTTGGGTTTCGTACCTCAACCTAACCTACATGAACGTAAGTTTTTGGCTTAAGCGAACCGTCTATTATTGGTTTGTGAATTTTGTACTGCCTCACTGGAGTTTTCATCACGGCAATGCATGACTTGATTAACTCGCTTGACAACTCCACGCTGCCCTTCAATGCTAAGGCAGACCTCAACAAACTAGGGTTTGCAACTGGCTCCTTACTTATTGGGGCGAACGTCCAGCCCACGCACGCCAAGGTCTAGGCGCTGGATACCTCCATAACCGAATGGCACTAAGAAAACCCGAAAGGCCTATAAAATAAGTACTTTAAGCTTTTGTATCTGAAAATTACCAGAAAATAAAATAAACCTTCTCATAATAATGATAATCATTATTATTAT
>Ga0116229_10007073_pt1 | contig 17878 bp, 17 predicted proteins | sample S1TSphgellanicum_3_FD_87313 | JGI IMG/M metagenome (GOLD analysis project Ga0116229, IMG submission 87313) | Host-associated microbial communities from peat moss isolated from Minnesota, USA - S1T2_Fc - Sphagnum magellanicum MG | ecosystem: Host-associated > Plants > Peat moss > Unclassified... | reverse complement strand
TCGGTGGACTATCGGCTGGCGCCGGAGCACCCGTTTCCGGCCAGTCATGATGATGCTCTCGCCGCGGTCAAATGGGCGTTCGACCACGCAGCCGAGATCGGGTTTGACCCGGCACGGATAGCGGTCGGGGGCGATTCCGCCGGCGGCAATCTCTCCGCGGTCATCGCCCATGACCTCAACGGGGATCCGACCTACCGGCTGGCCTTTCAGCTCCTGCTCTATCCCGCCCTCGCCATGAGCGCTCTGACCCCGTCGCGTCAGGCCCTCGATGGGCCCCTCCTCACCAAGGAGGCCATGGCCTGGTTTGAGAAGTGCCTCGCCGTCATAGGCCATCCGAACGCGTCGCGCATGGCCTATGGCCCCCACTGGCGCCTCGAGGGCCTGCCGCCGGCGCTTGTGGTCACCGCCGGGTTCGACCCGCTCAAGGACGAGGGCATGGAGTATGCGCGGGCGCTCCAGGCGGCGGGGGTGAAGGCTCAGCACATCGAATTTCCGACCCTCGTCCATGACTTCTACGTCATGGCCGACGTCTCCCCGGCGATTGTCGAGGCGATCAATCAGACCGCGGACGCCTTAAAATCAGCCCTCCGCTGATCGGCGGTCCCCCGATCACGGCGCTCGGGCGAGCCTCAAGATTAAGTCCGAGATCTCCGCCCAGGCCGATGTCCCCGGGGCAATCTCCTCCACATGGCCGCCGGGCGGGTTCAGCACCTTGACCTGATCGCCCCTGGCCCTCGCGAGGGCGGCGTAGGCGGCGCCGACCGACGGAGGGACGGTGACGTCCTCGACCCCATGGATCACCCAGGTCGGGAGGCCAAGGGGCGCGAGGGACGCCGGCGAGGTGTCGGCATAGATATCTGCACGCCCCGGCCCAGGCGAACCGGCCATGGCGGCGACGCTATCCGGCCCGCAGGCGGTGGCGATGTCGGTCTTGAGGTTGGCGATCCCGGCGATATCGACCACCGCCTTCACCGGAAGGGGATGGGGCGTATAAAGCGCGCTTGATGTGGGCAGTTTCGCCCGAGCCCCGCTCCAAAGCGCCAGATGACCGCCGGCGGAATGGCCGGCCACGACGTAAGGCCCCGGCGAAAGGCCATGCGCGGGCGCCTCAGCCTCCAGCCGGTCGAGGGCCGCTCCCACGTCCTGATAGGTGCCAGGATACCCTCCGCCCGCCTCGCCCAGCCTTCGGTATTCGATGTTCCAGACCGCAACGCCCCTTCGCCTCAAGTCCTCAGCGGCGAAATCCATGATCGAGAGGTCCGCGATGCGGGCGCTCCAGCAGCCCCCGTGGATCAACACCACGACCGGGTGGGGCCCTTGGCCGTCCGGCAGCCAGAGCTCTGCGAACTGACTGGCGCTGCGCCCATAAGCCACTCGCGCCGACGCATGGGGATGGGGGCGCGAGAGAAGGTCGGACCATTGCATCAAAGGCATGCTGGCGGCCTCAACGGGGTAAAGGGGTCCGGCCCAGCCCGGCAAAAAAACGGCGAGGGAAGCCAAAGCCGCCCTCGCCCTTTTCCGCATCGCCCCGGAGCGCCTCAATGGCCGACGTTTCTCCAAATGGTTCGATAGGACCCGTAGAGAACCCCCGCCAGGAGGAGAAGGTAGATCATCACCGCCATGCCGGCTTCCTTGCGCTCGGTCTGCTTGGGCTCTGCAGCCCAGGCTAAGAAGGTCGCCACGTCCTTGGCTTCCTGCTCTGCGGTCGAGGGCGTGCCGTCATCGAAGGTGACCCGGCCTGGAACCAACTGGAGCGGCATGGCGATAAAGCCGCCCGGCGGGACCTTGTCCTTAGGCCCGCTCCAGGCGGAGCTGACATCGCCCGGAAAATAGGGATTGTAGTACTTGCCGTCCGGAACCGTCAGCGCTGCAGGCGCATCGGTATAGCCGGTCAGGATATTGTAGATGTAAAGCGGTCCGCCCTCACGCGCCCGCGCCATCACCGAAAGATCAGGCGGCGCGGCGCCGCCGTTGCCGGCCGCCGCGGCGATCTTATTCGGGTAGGGATTGAGGAAATGGTCCGCCGGCGTGGCGGGCCGCGTCGTCGGGTCCCCCGTGTCCTGATCCACGTCCGGCACTTTGATCGATGAGGCGATGGCCTTGCAGACCGGCGCATCGTTCGGGTTCGGGTGCTTGGGATCGAAGAACGGGCCGTTCGGCTGACACAGGTTCCGATAATACATCAGATTCATCGAGTGGCAGGCCGAGCAGACCTCCGCATAGACCTTATAGCCGCGCTGGAGCGAGGCCTGGTCGAAACGGCCGAAGATCGGCTGCTCAAACCCAAACCCGCCCGGAACCGGGCGGAACTCCGCCTGGGTGGTCCTGGCGAAGGCCGGGGCCTGCAGGCCGCCCAGAGCCAGGGCGGCGAAAAGAGCCGCGATCAGCGTTTTGCGAGCCATCGGGATCAGCCCTTCTTTTCCGCTTGCGCCGCCGAACCTGCGGGCATGGCCGCGCCGCCGAGGACCGGCGTTGAGATGTTCGCCGGCACCGGCAGCGGATGTTCGCGCAATCCGAGGAAGAACAGGATCGCGAAATAGCCGAAGTAGTAGAGCGCAAGGATGCGCGAGAACCAGACCACCGAGAACCCGGTCGGGTCGCCGGTCGCCGTGTGACCCATGGTGATCACCATGTCGTCCGGTTCTTTGCCGCCGCACCAGCCGAGGCCGATGGCGGCGGCCACGAACATCAGAAAGAAGATCCGCGCCGTCGGCCGATAGCGCATCGACCTCACCTTGGAGGTGTCGATCCAGGGCAGGACGAAGAGGACGGCGATGGCGCCGAACATGGCCAGCACGCCGAACAGCTTCTGCGGGATCGAACGGAGGATGGCGTAGAAGGGCAGGAAGTACCACTCGGGCACGATGTGCGCCGGGGTCACCAGGGGATTGGCCATGACCTGGTTGTCGACGTGGCCGAGGGCTTCTGGGGCGAAAAACACAAACCAAGCGAAGAGGATGAAGAAGACCACGATCGCAAAGCCGTCCTTCACCGTGTAGTAGGGGTGGAAGGGCAGGGTGTCTTCCTTGGACTTCACCTCAACCCCGATCGGGTTGTTGTTGCCGGGCACGTGAAGGGCCCAGATGTGCAGCACAACGACGCCGGCGATCATGAACGGCATCAGATAGTGCAGGGAGAAGAACCGGTTCAGGGTCGCGCCGCCGACGGCGAATCCGCCCCAGAGCCAGGTGGTGATGGCGGTGCCAAGACCCGGGATCACCTGATCAAACGCCGAGAAGAGGTTGGTGATCACCACCGCGCCCGCGAAGCTCATCTGGCCCCAGGGCAGGACGTAGCCCATGAAGGCGGTCGCCATCATCAGAAGGTAGATGACGCAGCCCAAAAGCCAGAGCACCTCCCGCGGCGCCTTATAGGAGCCGTAGTACATACCCCGCGCCATGTGGATATAGACCGCGAGGAAGAACATCGATGCGCCGTTGGCGTGGATATAGCGGATCAGCCAGCCGTAGTTGACGTCCCGCATAATGTGTTCGACGGAATTGAACGCCATGTCGGCGTTCGGCACATAGTGCATGGCGAGGATCACGCCGGTGACGATCTGGGTCACGAGGCAGACCGCCAGGATCCCGCCGAAGGTCCACCAGTAGTTCAGGTTCTTCGGGGTGGGAAAATCCATGAGGTCGGCGGCGAGCCGCACGATCGGAAGCCGGGTGTCGAGCCAGCGCTCGATACCGGTCTTGGGTTCGTAGGTGGAGGGGGGGTGTCCGCTCATCGGTGTCTTGCTCCGGTCAGCCGATCTTGACCTTGGTGGGGCCGGTGAAAGCATAGTTGGGAACCGCCAGGTTCTTCGGAGCCGGACCATGGCGGATTCGACCGGACGTATCATACACCGAACCGTGGCAGGGACAGAGCCAGCCATGGTACTCGCCGCCGCCGAACCCTGGAACGCAGCCGAGGTGGGTGCAGACGCCGATCAAGACCAGCCATTCGGACTTGCCGGGTTTGACCCGGGCCTCGTCGGTCTGTGGATCGGGCATGGAGGCATGGTCGTCGGCGACCGCCGCGGCGATCTCCGCCGGGGTGCGGTGGCGAATGAACACCGGCTTGCCGCGCCAGTTGATCGAAACCTGCTGGCCGAGGGCGACCTTGGAGAAGTCGTACTCGACCGTCGCCAGGGCCAGGGTGTCGGCCGACGGGTTCATCTGGTCGATCAGGGGCCAGGCGAGGGCGGCGGCGCCGCCCACCGCGCCGGCGACGGCGACGATGTGGATGAAATCGCGGCGGTTAGGGGTGTCTGGTAGGGGGGAGTCGGCGTTCGCGGTATCGACCACGGGAGGGTCCCTTGCTTCACTGGCGCTCAACGTCGCGCTTAATCAGGACGGATTAGAATGCGTCTGGCCCTTTTTCAACCGGACATTCCGCAAAACCTTGGCGCGGCGCTGCGGTTGACCGCTTGCCTGGATACCGAGCTGCATGTGATCGAACCGTGCGCCTTCCCTCTATCGGACCGGGCGCTCTTGCGCACGGCGATGGATTATGGGGCGGCGGCGCGGGTGGTGCGGCATAACGGCTGGGCGGACTTTCAGGCCTGGGTGGGAGCGGACGGCGGGCGAATCCTCCTCTTCACCACCGCAGCGGCCGAGCCGTTTCAGAGCTTCGCGTATCGTCCTGACGATGTTCTCCTGTTCGGCCGCGAGAGCGCCGGCGTCCCAAACGAGGTCCACGCCGCGGCGGACGCGCGCCTGATCATCCCCATCCGCGCCGAAACCCGCTCGCTCAATGTCATCACCGCCGCGGCCATGGCCCTTGGCGAGGCGCTGAGGCAGACGGGCGGATTTTCCAAAGCCGGATTGCGTCCCCAAGGCCTTCGCCCCTAAGAAACCACCCCATGACCGACCCCGTCCTCGAGGCGCGCAAACAAGCGGCCGAAGCCTGGTTCCGCGAGCTGCAGGCGCGGCTGACCTCTGAACTCAACGCCATTGAGGCCGAGGCGCCGCCCGATCTTTATCCGGGCGCGCCGGCGCAGTTTGACCTCACCGACTGGACCCGCTCTGAGGGCGGCGGCGGGACTATGGGCCTTCTGCGCGGCCGGGTGTTCGAAAAGGCCGGGGTGCATGTCTCGGTGGTGCATGGGACATTCACCCCGGAGATGGCCAAGACCATGCCGGGCGCAGAGGTCGATCCGCGCTTTTTCGCCACCGGCGTCAGCGTGATCGTGCATCCCAAGAACCCGCGCATGCCGACGGCGCACATGAACACCCGGTTCATCTGCACCACGGAGGCCTGGTTCGGCGGCGGCGGCGATCTCACCCCCCTTCTGGCTGACCAGAGGCGCGATGATGCGCCCGACACCCTGGCCTTCCACGCCGCGATGAAGCAGGCCTGCGACGCCCATGACGGCGGTCAAGGCTGGTATGAGACCTATAAGAAGGAATGCGAAACCTACTTCTGGCTCCCGCACCGCAATGAGCCCCGGGGCACCGGCGGGATCTTCTACGATCGGCATCGATCAGGAGATGTGGACGTCGACTTCGCCTTCACCCAGGACGTGGGAAGGGCCTTCCTCAAGGCCTATCCTGCGATCTGCCGCTCCCGTCTCGGCGAGCCCTGGACCGACGCGGAGCGGCTGCAACAGCGCATTCAGCGCGGCCGCTATGTCGAGTTCAACCTGCTTTATGACCGCGGTACGATTTTTGGCCTGAAGACCGGCGGCAACATCGAATCGATCCTGAGCTCCATGCCGCCGGACGTGGCCTGGCCCTGAGCGTGTGCGCTTGGCACTGGCGCAGCGCCGGGGTTGACCGCTAAAGAACGCGCCATGACCCGCCTGCGCCTACATGACACCCTCGCCGGTGAGAAGGTGGAGTTCGAGCCCCGGGCGGGATCGGACCTGATCACCCTCTATGTCTGCGGGCCTACGGTCTATAGCTACGCCCATATTGGCAACGCGCGCCCGGTGGTCGTGTTTGATGTGCTGGCGCGCCTGCTTCGCCGGCTCTATCCCGATCGCAAGCTCGTCTACGCCCGCAACATCACCGACGTCGACGACAAGATCAACGCCGCCGCCCTCGACGAGGGGGTCGAGATCTCGGTGATCGCCGACCGGTATACCGAGATCTACGATCGCGATATGGCGGCGCTGAACGCTCTTGCGCCGACCCACGCGCCGCGCGCGACGGCGTTTATGGCGGAGATGGTGAGACTGATCGATGAGCTTCTGGCCCGAGGCTCCGCCTATATCAGCGACCAGGAGGTTCTGTTCGACGTCGTGCGATACGACGGCGATACGGGCCGCTACGGCCGCCTGGCCAAGCGCGCCTTGGAGGACATGATCGCCGGCTCCCGGGTCGAGGTGACCCTGAACAAGCGTCATCCCGCCGATTTTGTGCTGTGGAAGCCGTCAAAGCCGGGCGAGCCGACCTGGGAGGGCCCGCAAGGGCTTTGGGGCCGGCCGGGCTGGCATATCGAGTGCTCGGCCATGAGCGAGGCGGTGCTCGGCCTGCCGATCGATATTCATGGGGGCGGGCATGATCTGATCTTTCCCCACCACACCAATGAGATCGCCCAGTCCTGCGCCGCCCACGGGGCTGAGGACCCGCACGCCTACGCCCGCTATTGGATGCACAACGGGTTTCTGGATTTTTCCGGCGGGAAGATGAGCAAATCCCTCGGCAACGTCGTTCTCGTGCACGATCTTCTGACAACCTATCCTGGGGAGGTGGTCCGGCTGGCGCTCCTGAAAGGCCACTATCGCTCGCCCCTCGAGTGGACGAGCGAGCTCCTGGAGGAGAGCCGCCGAGGTCTGGACCGGCTCTATGGGCTGATGCAGCGTTCCGGCGAGCAGACGGTCGGGGGCGATGAGGCTGTGCTTGAGGCTCTCGCCGACGACCTCAACACACCCCGGGCGATTTCGGCCCTGTTCGACACCGAGGGCGGAGCCCTGCGCTCGGCCGGCGCGGTGCTCGGCCTTCTGCAACAGGACCCCGCCGCCTGGTTCGAGGGCCGGGCCGACGCAACCCTAAAGGCCGAGGTCGAGACCCTGATCGCAGAGCGGCTCAAGGCCCGCCAGGCCAGGAACTGGGCCGAGGCGGACCGGCTGCGCGATCGGCTGAGCGCCCTTAACGTGGTGGTGATGGACAACCCCACCGGCGCCACCTGGCGGATGAAGGACTAACGCCTCCGCGCCGCAATACGACGCCCTTTAGCGCCGGTCACTTGGGCCTGCCAGAGCTCATGGCGTTGCTGCTCATGGCGTTGGCCATCATCGGATGGGCCTTGGCCTTCTTGGCCGGCTTTTTCGCCTTCATGGCCCCCATGTGGTCTGAGCTCATCGGATGGGCGGCCATGGGGCTGGCGGCCATCTTGTTGTCCTGGGCCAGGGCCGGGGCGGCGAAGGCGAAGGCGGCCAGGGCCGAGAGGCTGAGCAGGGTCTTCATGTCAGAGGTCCTTTCGAGGTGCGCACCCGTGAAACCCCGGGCGCAGGGGGTGTCGCCGCCCAACGGCGGGCGATGGTCTTCCGGGCCGGGGCGCCGGCCGGATCGGCGCGAAGGCTCAGCCGCGGGCGGCTGCGAGGATGGGTCCAAGGCCTTTCGACTGAACAAGAATGGCCGTCGCTAGACCGGGCGCGTCTGGCGGCAGAGGGAAACGCCGGGCTTCGCCGTGCCAGTCGCCGAGCCGGGTCAGGCGTTTTACGACATTCTTGATCGGCAAGGTGCGGCCGGCGTTCTCACCGGCCCTTATCGGAACCTGCAGGGTATGCGGGTCATAGCGGACCAGCCAGACGTCCGCCGGCGCCCGCGGCGCGGGGCCGGCGCCCACATCAACCCAGGCCGCGGAAAGGCTGACGCTGGGGCCTTCCCGGCGGCCGACTTGGATCAGGCGCTCTATCCCTCTGAGGTCATTGCCAACCACGTCCGCCCGGCCGTCGACCACGACCTCGGGGGTGAACGGGCTTTGATGATGCAGGGCGCGGGCGTAGGCGAGCTGGCGCTCGGTGAAGGCGGGCTGGGCGAAGCTGTCCTTCCAGCCGAGCGGGTCCCAGTAGGTCACGCCGAACGACAAGGCCAGAACGTCGGGCCGCACCGAAAGGGCCGCGACGTTGTCGTCGGCCGGCGGGCAGGACGAGCATCCCTGGGACGTGAAGAGCTCCACGACCGAGAGCCCTGGCCCCGGCCGGGCGGAGGCTCCGCCCGCGGCGAGGAGTCCGCCGCCCGCGAGGGCGGCCAGGATGACGGCGGTTTTGGCGACGGCGGTCTGGGTTTGTCGGGGTCGGCGGTTCATCAGGCTCGCGATCTCGTTATCGGTCGTCGAGGGGGAGTTCGCCCGCCGGCCGCTTTGGGTTACACGCGACCGGCAAAGTTTTGCGTGCGCCCTGGCCTGAGCCGTGTAACCAAAGCCCGGGGCGGACCGCATTCATCGGGGACGTGGTGATCGAGGCCGAGCCGGCATTGCGAGCCTTGATGCTCGAGGGACTGAAGGGCGACGCGCGCGCCTATACGGCGCTCCTTGCCGAGCTCGCGGTCCGGCTCCGCGCCTACTATGCGCGCCGCCTTGGCGATGCGCAGGACGACGCTGAGGATCTGGTGCAAGAGACCCTGATCGCCATGCACCGCCGCCGCGACAGTTACGATCCTGGCCAGCCGCTGACGGCCTGGGTCTACGCCATCGCCCGCTATCGGCTGATCGACCACTTCCGCCGGCGAAAGGTGCGCGCCGCCGTGCCGCTTGAGGACGCGGGCGCGCTCTTCGCCGCCGATGAGGTCGAGCCGGCCATGGCGCGGCGCGACGTGTCGCGCCTCCTGGACCGGCTGCCGCCGAAGAGGGCCGCCCTCATCCGCGCGACGCGGATCGATGGGCTGACCAATGCGGAGGCCGGCAAGGCGGTCGGGCTGAGCGAGGGGGCGGTGAAGGTCAATGTACACCGCGGGCTGAAGGCGCTCTCGGCCGAGACCACTCCAGGGCCGGGCGCCTCGGGGCTCGGTGCGCCAGCCGAGGATGGCGCGAACGGGGATGTCGCGCCATGAGGACCCAAGCGCTGATCGAGGATCTGGCGAGCCGCCTTGAGCCTTCATCTCCTAAGACCCCGCGCCTCAGGATGGCGCTCCTGATGGCCGGCGGCGGCGCCGTCTCGGCCCTGGTCATGCTGGTTCGCCTCGGCCTTAGGCCGGACTTTCTCGCCGCCAGCCTAACCCTGATGTTCTGGGTCAAGTTCGCCTACACCTTAAGCCTCGGCCTATTGGCGCTTTGGGGAGCCGAGCGGCTCGGTCGGCCGGGACTGAGCGCCCGCCGCCCCTTCCTGGCCGGGGCGACGGTTCTCGCCCTGGTCCTCCTGATCGGCGGGACCGACCTGGTCCTCGCCCCCATGAGCGCGCGCCGCGCCCTTGTGATGGGCCATTCAGCCATGATCTGCCCCTGGCTGATTCTGGGCCTGGCCATGCCCTTGTTTGCGGCGGCGATCTTGGCCCTGCGCGGGTTCGCCCCCACCCGACCGGCCCTGGCCGGTCTTGCAGCCGGGCTGGCGGCGGGGGGGCTTGGCGCCTTCGTTTACGCCTTCAGCTGCAATGAGAGCGCCATGCCCTTCATCGCCTTCTGTTATACCCTGCCTGTCCTTCTCTTGGGGCTGATCGGCTCTGTGGTCGGCCGGCTCTGCCTGCGATGGTGAGCTTCCCTATCGCGCCCGCAGTTTCTACATAACGGTTATGAGCTTCCGGATCGAACATCGCATCGGCGTCGCCGCCCCAGCAAAGGAGGTCTGGGATCTGGTCTACGATCTCGGCCGCTGGAAGGACTGGACCGGGGTCTACGCCGAGGCGGGCGGAAAGATCGCCATCGGCGAAACCTTGCAGTTCACCTTCTCCGTCGGGAGCCGTCCGCCGATCCGGGCCCTCGCCACCGTCTATGATTGGGTGCCCGAGGCTCAGCTTGCCTGGAGCGCAAAGCTTAAGGGCGGTGTTCGCACCTTGCGCTATGTCGAGATCGAAAAGCTCAACGAGACCAGCTGCATACTTTCGAACGGCGAGTATTTTTCCGGCGCCGGATCCATCTTTATGGGACGGCCGCTGCGCCGGGACATCCGGGCGAGTTTTGTCCGTATGAACGAGAACGCCAAACGGATCTCAGAGCTCAGCTGGGCCGAGAAGGGCGGGACCATCAGGCCCGCTCAGGCGCCCACGAAACGCGGCGGGCCGATGACCATTCAGCCCCTGAAGCCGACCATCAAGCCGATCAAGCCCTGGGGGTTTGGCGGGCGCGGCTTTGGACCGAAGCTGAACGCGCCATGATCGACGCCCTTTACTCCGACACGATCCTTGCGCTTGCAGCCAACATGCCCGGCGCGGGCCGGCTTGCGACCCCAGACGCTTCGGCCGAACGCGTCTCCAAGCTCTGCGGCAGCCGGGTGACCGTGGATCTGGTCATCAAGGACGGCCGGGTGTCGGATTTCGCACAGGACGTGCAGGCCTGCGCGCTTGGTCAGGCGTCGGCCGCGGTGCTCGGCGCCCACGTGATCGGCGCCAGTGTGGCCGAACTGCAATTGGCGCGCGACCAGCTTAGCGCTATGCTGAAGACAGGAGGTCCTGCGCCGCAGGGCCGATTTGCGGATCTCGCCGTGCTTGAACCGGTGAAACACTATCCCGCGCGCCATGCCTCGACCCTTCTGGCGTTCGAGGCGGCGACAGCGGCAGCGTGTGAGGCTGATGCAAAATCGCCGTCCGCGGATACATTGCGAACTATCAGCGCCCTCGCGGGTTGATCTGGACCTTTCGCGGGTGCGATAGGAGCCGGGCAGCGTTCGGGCCCACGACGGCATGTCCTCTCTTTACGAACGCAGTGTCAGGGGCGCCCTTCGCGCCTATAAGCTGACGCTCTCTCCCCTGATCGGTCGCCAGTGCCGTTTTCTTCCGACCTGTTCGGAATACGCGGCTGAGGTGCTGATCACGCACGGCCCCTGGCGCGGCGCCCGCCTCGCCCTGCGGCGCGTGTGTCGATGCAATCCCTTCGGCGGCTCGGGCTATGACCCGCCGCCGCCGAAACCAGGACGTGGCGAGCGCCGCAGCGGCGGACGCTTCACGTGTGAAGGCTGATCCATGCAACTTGAGTTTCCCGATGGGGCCAAGCGCGACTACGACCCCGGCGTCACCGGCAGGGCCGTGGCCGAGGCCATCTCTGTGTCCCTGGCCAAGCGCACGGCCCTCGTGCGTCTCGACGGCCAGCTCCGCGACCTCGACAGGCCGATCGAATCCGGCGGCCGGATCGAATTTCTGAGCCGCGACGACCCGGCCGTGCTCGAGACCATCCGCCACGACGCCAGCCACGTGATGGCCGAGGCCGTTCAGGAGCTCTTTCCGGGGACTCAGGTCACGATCGGGCCGGCGATCGAGGACGGCTTCTATTACGACTTCGCCCGCGACACGCCGTTTTCCCTGGAGGACCTGCCCAAGATCGAGCAGCGCATGCGCGAAATCATCGATCGCGATGAACCCATCACCCGCGAGGTCTGGGATCGCGATGAGGCCATCGCTCACTTTGACGCCCTGGGCGAGGCCTACAAGGCCGAGATCATCCGCGACCTTCCCGAAAGCGAAACGATCACCGTCTACCGCCAGGGGCGCTGGAAGGACCTTTGCCTCGGTCCGCACCTGCCCTCGACCCGCATGGTGGGCAAGGCGTTCAAGCTGACCAAGCTGGCCGGAGCGTACTGGCGCGGCGACCACAGGAACGCTCAGCTTCAGCGCATCTACGGCACAGCCTGGGCGAGCCAGGCCGATCTTGACGCCTACCTGCTGCGCATGGAGGAAGCCGAAAAGCGCGACCACCGCAAGATCGGCCGGGCCATGGACCTCTTCCACATGCAAGAAGAGGGCAAGGGCATGGTGTTCTGGCACCCCAAGGGCTGGACCGTGTGGCGGACCCTTGAGGCCTATATGCGCCGGCGGCTTGAGGCGGGCGGTTATGTCGAGGTCAAGACGCCCCAAGTGCTCGATCGCTCGTTCTGGGAGAAATCGGGCCATTGGGAGAAGTATCGTCCCAACATGTTCGTGTGCGAGACCGAGGAGGGCGAAGAGCTCTCCTTGAAGCCGATGAACTGTCCGGGTCATGTTCAGATCTTTGACGTCGGCCAGCGCTCGTACCGCGAGCTGCCGATCCGCATGGCCGAGTTCGGGGCCTGCCACCGCTATGAGCCGTCAGGCAGCCTCCACGGGTTGATGCGGGTGCGCGGGTTTACTCAGGATGACGCGCATATCTTCTGCCGCGAAGACCAGATCGAGGCGGAGACGGAACGCTTTATCCGGCTGACAAGAACCATCCACAAGGATCTTGGGATGGACACGGACCATATCGCTCTGGCCACGCGTCCGGAGCTGAGAGCAGGGTCCGACGCCTTCTGGGACAAGGCGGAGGGCACGCTGCTCTCCGCCTCGCGCAAGGCTGGCGTGGAGCCTGTGATTGCGGAGGGAGACGGCGCTTTTTATGCGCCCAAGCTCGACTTTATCGTCAAGGACGCGATCGGACGGACGTGGACCTGCGGAACCTTGCAGCTCGATTATGTCCTGCCCGAACGGCTGGGCGCGGAGTACGTCGCCGAGGACGGCTCCAAACAGCGGCCCGTGATGCTGCATCGGGCGATTCTGGGATCGTTCGAGCGCTTCATCGGCATCATGATCGAAAACTATGCTGGGGCGTTTCCGCTCTGGCTGGCGCCGGTTCAGGTGGTCGTGGCGACGATCACCTCGGATGCAGAGCCTTATGCAAGAGAGGCCGTAGCGCGGCTGCAACGGGCGGGATTGCGTGTCGAGGGCGACTATCGTAACGAGAAGATCAACTACAAGGTGAGAGAGCATAGCTTGGCTAAGACGCCGGTTATTGCTGTGGTGGGACGCAAGGAAGCCGAAAGTGGCCAGCTCGCCCTGAGGCGGCTAGGCTCGGATCGACAACAGATCGAGTCGCTCGACCATGCGGCTGAGCTTTTGAGCCTTGAGGCCCTCGCGCCTGATCTACGTGGGGAGACCTAGCCTTGGGGGCGCCAGGGCGCGAGAGAGTTTGGTGTAAGGCTCGCATAGTGCATGAATGACGCCTCACAAGGTCGTCTCGACCAGGCCATCGGCCTACAGTCGCTGAGTGTTCCGCTCAACGTCAGTGTCGTTATGGTGGTTTACCGCACCGGCGAGGCTCTGACTGAGAGCATCCGGCGGGTTTTGGATGATCCGGACGTCGACGAGTTCGTCCTGATCGACAACGGCTCTTCGCCGGGCGAGGCCCTGCTGATCGACGCCGCGGCGGCCGATTCGCGGGTGACCGTCCTTCGGGGGCAGGGCAATGTCGGCTTCGCGCGGGCGGTCAACATGGGCGTGGGAATCGCCCGCGGCGAGGTGATCGTCGTGCTCAATCCGGACGCCTTTCTCGAGAAGGGATGCGTCCGCGCCCTGACGCGCACCCTCGCGGCGCGGCCAGGCCCGGCGCTCGTTGGGGCGCGGGTGCTGAACCTTGACGGAAGCGAGCAGCGCGGCGCGAGGCGCGGCGAGGTCACGCCCGTCACCAGCCTCCTCAGTCTTACCGGCCTCGCCAAAAAAGTTCCGGCGCTTCACGGCTTTGAAGTCCACCATGAAGACGATCCCGCTCCGCCCAAGGGCGTGGCGGTGCCGACCATCTCGGGGGCCTGTTTCGCCATCCGCAAGGCTGACTTCATCGCCTTGGGCGGGTTTGACATCGGCTATTTTCTGCACGTGGAGGACGTGGACCTGTGCTGGCGTCTTCGCGAAGCGGGCGGGGAAGTCCTGTTCGAGCCCCGGGCGCGGGTCGTCCACCTTGGGTCGACCAGCAAGGCTTCGCCCCTCAAGGTGGAGTTCTGGAAGGGGGTCGGCCTTGCGCGCTACTTCCGAAAGCGGGCGAACAATCTGGCGCGGCGCATCCTCGCGGTCATCCTGACGCCCTTGATCATTCTCGTCTCTGTGGCGCGGCCCCTGCTCCGCGGGCAGATGTTCAAGGCGCGGGGCGGCCTCAGGTTTTAGGCTTCGCCCCCCGCGCCGCCGGGACCGCGGGGGCCTTAGGATCGGATGTGTAGAGACGAAGGTCCACAGGCTTGCCGATCGAGTAATCGACCCCCGCCGCCTCGCCGACCAGGATCGGCTTGATCCCCTCCGCGATCAGAGCCTCTCGGAAGGCGGCGTCCTGTTTTTTCTCCACAAAGACAGGTTCCCCGTCCGACAGGGCGTCTGCGCCGTCGGCCGGCGTGTCAAGCTCGGTCTCGGTCCCGAGGAGAAACACCAGCGACGGTTCGCCATAGCCCACCACCGCGACCGGCCCCTCGGTGACCCCGTTGCGGGGGTCAAGATGTTTGGCCGCCAGAAGGTCGGCGGCGGTTTTTGACACCCAGAGTTTGGAGAGCGCGGGGGCGAGCCCGCCGGTCAGGGCCATGTGCCCTGCGATCCCTAAGCCCAGCGCTGCCCCGGCCGCGCGCCAGGCGTGCGCGCGGAGGACCGCGAGCGCCCCCGCAAGGCCGGCGGCGATCGCGAGGACGGCGACAACCAGGATCCAGACCTGGCCGCCTGCGCCATAGCGCTGGCCGAGCAGGACCGCGGCGACCGCCAGGGCTAGGCCGACCAGAACCGAAAGGCCTGCGCCGAGGCCGCGGGTCCAGGGGTTCCACGCCCTTTGGCCGGGGGCGCAAAGCGCCGCCGCGGCCAAGAAGGCCAGGGCGCCATAGAGCGGCAAGGTATAATGGACGAGCTTGGTCGGCATCAGCTCAAACACAATCCAGCTCGGGACGAGCCAGGCCAGCGCAAAGCGCACTCCCGCCTCGCGGCGCCGGAGCCAGCCTGTGACCAGGGCGACAGGAAGCAAGGCCGTGGCCGGAAACGTCAGCAGGGGCGCCAGCATAAGATGTAGGCCCGGCGGGGCGCCGTGGGTTTCGTGCCCGCCCGCAAGCTTGGGCGCGAGGTCGCCGCCGACCGACCCGGTCCAGAAGGCCCCGTCTGTGGCCACCGTGATCGCGATCGCCCAGGGGCCGACGACCGCCAGGACGAGGAGGAGCCCCCAGGCCCAGCCGAGGCGACCGATCCAGCCGGCGCGGCGATCGGCGATGGCGAGGCTGATCAGCGCAAGCCCGGCCACCATCGGCCCGATCGGCCCCTTGTCCAGGATCGATAGGGAAAGGCCGCTCCAGAACATGAGCTTGTTCATGAGCCCGAGCGGCCGCGCCTCGCGGGCGTTAAGGTATTGGCGTCCGAGCGCCGCCATCGACAGGGTCGTGGCTCCGCAAAGGACCGCATCGGTCTTGGCGATAAAGGCCTCGCTGGTCAGCAAGAGCCCCGCGCCCATGGCGAGCCCTGCGAAAAGACCCCCGCGGGATCCAAAGAAGGCCGCCGCGCCCCAGGCGCAGGCGCCGGCCGCAAGCATGGCCCCGAGGAGGGATGGAATCCGGTACGCCCAGATCTGCCTCTGCTCCACCGAAGAGAGGGCGGAAACGCTCGCCGCCTGGAGCCAGTGAATGGCGACCGGCTTTTTGTCACGGGGTTCGGACTGATATCTGATGTTTACGAAATCGCCGGTCTCCAGCATTTGGGCGCTGGCCTGCGCGAACCGGCTTTCGTCGCGGTCGAGGGGGGGCAGGAGGGCGAGGCCGGGAAGGGCGGAGACCAAAACGATCACAGCCGAGAGGACCGGCCCGCGCCAGCCCTTCGCCCAAAGATCGAAGGGGCCCGGCGGCGGCGAAATCTCATCGGGGTGAATCGGACTCATCGCGGTTCAACTAGCACGCTCATCGGCCCGGCCGGAGCCTTCGGCCCATCGGCCCCTCCCCATATCGCGCTATTGCCGCTAAAAGGCGCGCCGCCATTCCAAGCGAGTTTCATGTCCTTAGGTCCTAGCGCCGGCGTTTCGCCCCCCGATGTCTCCATTGTCGTCCCGGTCTTCAACGAAGAGGGGGCGGCCGCGGACCTTGCGAGGGAAATCGCGCGCGCCTTCGATGGCCGTCGGTTTGAAATCCTGTTTGTCGATGACGCCAGTCGAGACGGGACCCGTGCGGTCCTCTGCGCCCTCATCGGCGAAATTCCCGAGCTCAGAGTGCTTTATCATGAGCACAATGCCGGTCAGAGCCGAGCGGTCCGGACCGGGGTTCTCGGCGCACGCGCCGCGCTTGTGGTCACCTTGGATGGAGACGGTCAGAATGACCCGGCGGACGCGCCGAGGCTGCTCGAGCGTTTGGCCGCCGGCGGAGACGCCCTCGGCATGGTGGGCGGGCGGCGGGCCAAACGCCAGGACAGCGTCGCCAAACGCCTGGGCTCGCGCGTTGGAAACCGCATCCGCAAGCAGCTTCTTAACGATCGGGCGGACGACACGGGCTGCGGCCTTAAGGTGTTTCGTCGAGACATGTTTCTGCGCCTTCCCTACTTTGATCACATGCACAGGTTCCTCCCCGCCCTGATGCTCCGCGAGGGGCTTCAGATTGCATTCGAGGATGTGGGTCATCGGCCACGCACGACAGGCGCCTCCAAATACAACAACCTGGGACGCGCCTTAGTCTCCATCTCAGACCTCATGGGGGTGATGTGGCTTCGGGCGCGGGCGCGCGACCCGGTTTCGATCGGCGAAGTCTGACCTCTTAGGCCCCCGCCGAGGCCCGGCGGTCCCTGCTTATCGCCGTCGTCTGCAAGTGTGGCGAAAAAGTCGCAATATCAGGGCGGCGAAACTTCGGCCGGGAACGGCGTGGCCGCGAAGGCATTCAGGGCTTGGGATCGCAAGATCCTGATCGGGGTTCCAAGTGTGGCGAGGCAAGGCTTAGTCGAGGCAAATTGCGGCGTCGGGTCTCGCCTTCGGTGCGCGAGGGCCTTGCGCCGGAAGGCGGGGCGCGTAAATGTGTCGCACGGTTCGGCTTGGCTTGGCTCCGATTCTGGAACGCAGGTCTGCGAGGTTCGGACGATCAATCCTTCGATTGGTTTAAGGGACTCGATAAGTTGAGTTGTAGAAACCCGCCAAGTGTTGCGCCCGCGGCACTGTCGTTCATCGCCGCACTTGGCTATACACCGTTCACAGGTCGAAACATCGACCGTCGCGCTGAGGGCATAAAGAGGGCTCTTGAAATGAAAATCACTCTGATGGCTGGAGCCGCTGCCCTGGTGGTGGCTTTCGCCGCGACTGGCGCACAGGCCGGATCACCTGACGGATGGTATGGGGCCATCGACGCCGGATACCATGAACTCAATAACGACGGCGTGGGGGAGACCTCCTCCGCCCTGGCGCCCGACGGCGCTGATTACGACTACAAGTTCTCCGCCAAGGGCGACTGGGTCGGCTTCGCCCGCCTCGGCTATCGCTTGAGCCCCCACTGGCGGGTTGAGCTCGAAGGCGGTTACCGCAAGGGCGATATCGATTCGGTTATGGGTTGGCCGGGCCGTGGGCAGCCGATCGGACTTTGCACGGCAGGCGTGACAACCACGCCCTCCGCCCCCGCCTGCGGATCGCCGAACGGCAGCCTCGACACCTGGACGGTGATGGGCAATGTCCTCTACGACATCCTCCCGCACAGCAAGATCAGCCCCTTCATCGGCGTCGGCATCGGCGTGGCCAATGTCAACGAAAAGACCTTCGGTCAGTTCTCGGGCGTGCCTGCAGGGTTTGGCGCATCGATCCAGAACCTGTCGGTCAATACGAGCGACACGGTGTTCGCCTATCAAGGCCTCGCCGGTCTGACCTGGGACGCGACGGATCGTCTTTCGGTGGATCTCACCTATCGTTGGCTGAACACCGCCAACTTCAGGGTCGACTCTACGGGCAGCGGCGCCCTTCAGCCCGGATCCTTCGTCGGACGCTATACCGACAACTCTCTGACGGTCGGCGTGCGCTATGCGCTGTCGCCGCCCCCGCCGCCGCCGCCCCCCCCGCCGCCGCCGCCGCCCCCCCCGCCGCCGCCGCCGCCCCCGCC
>Ga0116229_10007072_pt1 | contig 17882 bp, 14 predicted proteins | sample S1TSphgellanicum_3_FD_87313 | JGI IMG/M metagenome (GOLD analysis project Ga0116229, IMG submission 87313) | Host-associated microbial communities from peat moss isolated from Minnesota, USA - S1T2_Fc - Sphagnum magellanicum MG | ecosystem: Host-associated > Plants > Peat moss > Unclassified... | reverse complement strand
TGCACGGTCGCAACAATGCCCGGCCTGGCGCCGTCGTGCGGCTGCAGGTATGCGGCCGCGAGTCCGGCCTGCCAGTCATGCAGGTGCACAATATCGGGCGTGAAAGCGGGTGCCGCGCCACGTGCCAGCGTGGCCGCCGCATAGCCTAGCGCGCCGAATCGCACCGCGTTGTCGGGCCAGTCCGCACCGTCCGCTCCGAGATAGGGATTGCCGGGACGGTCGTAGAGGTGCGGCGCCTCGATTGCGATGATATCGAGCGCTGCGGCGGTGCCGCGCAGCAGCCGGGCCGAGCCGCCGAAGAAATCCGGCAAAGGCAGGATTGTCTCGGCGGTGCGCAGGGCTGCCAGGACGGCCGGGTAGCCGCAGGTTAGGGTGACCATTTCGAAGCCTTGTGCGGCGAGCGCTGTGGGGAGGGCGCTGGCGACGTCGGCCAGGCCGCCCGTTTTGATCAGAGGGAAGACCTCGGAGGCGACGGACAGGATTTTCATCAGACACAGGCCAAGGGCGTCGTGCGACGCACGCAATCGGGTGACGCCACTCGGCCAAGCGGGGGCCTCAGGCTCCAGACGCACACTCTCTTGATGTATGTGTGCAAGTGATGGGGTTTTGGGACTAGTCCCCGGCTTGGTCCAGGGGCGTCACGCGAATGCGTGCGTTGCGCGAGGCCCGTGGCCGTCCTTCGTAGCATGATTAAGGCCCAACCCATTCCAGATACACCGCCGCCAACGGTGGCAAAGTCAACGCTGCGCTCGCTGCAAATCCATGCAGCCCGGCGCCAGCCGCCACAACCACACCATAATTCCCTATGCCCGATCCGCCATACCGCGCAGCATCGGAATTCAAAATCTCCGTCCAGGTTCCCGCGCGCGGCAGCCCGATGCGATAGAAGTGCCGCGGCACGGGCGTAAAGTTGCACACCACCGCAACCGGCGCCGCGCCCGGCGCCAGCCGCAGCCACGCAAATACAGAATTCTCACAATCGTCGGCTACAATCCATGCGAAACCGTCCGGTTCGCAATCACGGGCATGCAGCGCCGGCCTGTCCCGGTACATATGATTTAAATCGCGTACTAACAAGCGCACGCCATCATGCAACGGATTCTGCAACAAAAGCCAGTCCAGACCCTGGCGGAAATTCCATTCCGCGCCCTGCGCGAACTCGCCGCCCATGAACAGGAGCTTCTTGCCCGGGAATCCCCACATCATGCCGAAATAGACGCGCAAATTCGCAAACTTCTGCCATTCATCCCCTGGCATCCGCGCCAGCAGCGACCCCTTGCCGTGCACCATTTCATCATGCGACAGCGGCAGCACGAAATTTTCTGAATACGCGTATAGTATACCGAATGTGAGCTGATGATGATGCCATTTCCGGTGCGCCGGATCACGCCCCATATAATCCAGCGTGTCGTGCATCCAGCCCATGTTCCATTTGAACCCGAAGCCCAGACCGCCTGCATCCGTGGGCCGCGACACACCTTGCCAGGAGGTCGACTCCTCGGCAATTGTTACAATGCCCGGATCAGCCTCATACGCAAGCTCGTTCAGCCGCCGCAGAAAAGCACTCGCGTCGCGATTATCGTTGCTGCCGTCCGGATTGGGCAGCCATTCCCCCGCCGCCCGCGAGTAGTCGAGATACAGCATGGACGCCACCGCATCCACCCGCAGCCCGTCGATATGATACCGCCGCAACCAGAATAGCGCGTTGGAATATAGATAATTCGCCACCTCGCGCCGGCCGAAATCATAGATCGCGGTTTTCCAGTCCGGGTGGAAACCGCGCCGCGGGTCAGCATGTTCGTACAGCGCAGTGCCATCGAAACGCGCCAGCCCATGCGGATCCATTGGAAAATGTGCCGGCACCCAGTCCAATATCACGCCGAGCCCAGCCTGATGCGCGCGATCTACCAACCGCGCGAAGCCGGCCGGATCGCCAAAGCGCCGCGTCGGCGCAAACAGCCCTATCGGCTGATAGCCCCAGGAATCATCGAGTGGATGTTCGTTCACCGGCATGAATTCCAAATGCGTGAAGCCCATCTCCACGGCATAGGGTACCAGCCGTTCAGCGAGTTCATCGTAAGTCAAAAAGCGGTTACCCGGCCCGCGCTGCCATGAACCCAGATGCACCTCATAGCACGACATTGGGCGGCGGCGCGCTTGCCCTTGGCTGCGGCTGGCTAGATGCGCCGCATCGTGCCAGGCAAAGTCCGGCTCCGCCGCAACGACCGACGCTGTCGCCGGCCGCATTTCAGTCGCCATGGCGAACGGGTCGGCTTTCTCTGGCTGGCGTTGCCCAGCCGCGCCGATAATATCGTATTTATAGGCCGCTCCGGGAGCCAGACCCGGCATAAATATCTCCCACACGCCGCTATTGATGCGCTTACGCATCGGTGTGCGCCGCGCGTCCCACGCGTTGAAATCGCCTATCAACGACACCAAGCATGCGTGCGGCGCCCATACCGCGAAGGCGACGCCCGCTTCACCTTCATGCTGCATGCAATGCGCGCCAAGCCGCTCGTAAAGTCGGCGATGTGCGCCCTCCACCAGCAGATGTTCGTCGAGCAAGCCAAGAATGGGCCCGAAACGATAAGGGTCCTGCAGGGTCCAAGTTCCGAAATGATTGCCCGCTTCGAGCGTATAGGCAAAACTTTCGTGCCGGTCCGCCAACCCCTCGAAGAATCCCGCCGGGTCGCGCTGGTCTAGCATAATGGGTGCGTTGCCGTCACGCGGTATGGCGCGGACATGCTCGGCGTCGACGATGAAAGCGCGGATAACGAGGCCGGACGCGGTCTGGTGCGGGCCCAGCAAGGCAAACGGGTTACCGTGGTTGCGCTGAAGGAGCGCTGTGATTTCGGCGCTGTCGGCGCGCCATTGCGGGGGCGCGGTCAAACGAAGACAGGGCGAGTGCCAAGCCCCTGCCTTTGGTTTCGTCCTATCAAGCCGGAACTCCCCAAAGCTCCGTCGCATATTCGCGTATTGTCCGATCCGACGAAAACCACCCCATATTCGCTGTGTTGAGCAAACTCGCACGCCACCACGCCGGCTGATCCCGCCACAATGATGCCACATCCCGCTGCCGACCATAGTATGACTCGAAATCGCCGGCTACCATGAACCAGTCGTGCCTCCGTACTGCGTTCGTGATGGCCGCGAACCGGTCCGGCTCGCCTGGCGAAAACACGCCTAAGTCCATAGCATCCAGAACTTGTGACAACTCCGGCGACGCGGCAATCGTCTCCGCCATGTCAATCCCTTCCTTCCGCCGCGCTTCGACCTGCGCCGCATCCATGCCAAAAATGAAGATATTCTCCAGCCCGACATGCTCCGATATCTCGATGTTTGCGCCATCCATCGTGCCAATTGTGAGCGCGCCATTCAGCGCGAACTTCATATTCCCGGTCCCGGAAGCCTCCATTCCTGCCGTCGAAATCTGCTCCGACAGATCCGCCGCGGGTATGATCACCTCGGCCAGACTCACATTGTAATTTGGCAGGAACACGATCTTCAGCAAATCCCGTACCGTCGGGTCGCTGTTGACCACGCGCGCCACATCATTGATCAGCTTGATGATCAACTTCGCCTGATGGTAGCTGCCGGCCGCCTTGCCAGCGAAAATCTTCACTCGCGGCACCCACGGCTTTTCCGGCTGCGCTCGGATATTGTCGTACAGCGCGATGGTTTCCAGAATGTTCAGCAACTGCCGCTTATATTCATGCATGCGCTTGATCTGCACGTCGAACAGCGCCGATGGATCAACGTGAATATCCAGTCGCGCCCGTATCAGTTCCGCAAGCGCGACCTTGTTCGCCCGCTTCACCGCGGCGAACTTCGCCTGCAACGCCGTATCGCCCGCCAGCGGTCGCACTTTCTCCAGCGTGCGCGCATCATCCAGCACCGCCGGACCCACCGTTTCGCTCAACAGCGAAGTCAGCCCCGGATTGCACTGCATCAGCCAGCGCCGGAACGTAATCCCATTGGTCTTGTTGCTGATCCGGCCGGGATACAGCATGTTGAAATCGTGAAACACGGTCTTGCCTAGCAAATCGCTATGCAGCGCCGAAACCCCGTTCACATGTCCCGAGCCCAGAAACGCCAGATGCCCCATCCGCACCCGCCGTCCATGACTTTCCTCGATCAGCGATACACTCGACAGCAGATTATCCCGCCCCGGATGCGCCGCCCGCACGCGGTCGATATGCAGTGCATTGAGCAGATAAATGATCTGCATATGCCGCGGCAGCAGCCGTTCCATCAGCGGCACCGGCCAGCTCTCCAGCGCCTCCGGCAGCAAGGTATGGTTGGTATAGCAGAACACGCCATTCACGATCGCCCAGGCATCGTCCCATGGTACCTCGTGCAGATCGACCAGAATGCGCATCAGCTCCGCCACCGCAATCGCCGGATGCGTATCGTTCAGCTGAATTGCCACTTTGTCCGGCAACGACCGCACGTTGCCGAAGCTTTTGATATGCCGCCGCACCAGATCCTGCAGTGACGCGCTGGCGAAGAAGAATTCCTGGCGCAACCGCAATTCCAGCCCCGCCGCCGTCTCGTCGCTAGGATACAGTACCTTGCTGATTGATTCCGCGCGCACCTGGTCCGACAGCGCACCGACATGATCACCCTGATTGAACGCCGCCAACTGCAACGGATCGATCGGCCGCGACGACCATAGCCGCAACGTGTTCACATGCCGCGCGCGCCAGCCCAGGATCGGCGTATCGAATGCCACCGCCTCCACCCGCTCGGCCGGGTGCCATACCAGCCGACGCGCCCCATCCTGCCCGAATACCGCCTCCACCTCGCCGCCGAAGCCGATGTCGTATGTCAGTTCAGGCCGTTCGAATTCCCACGGATTGCCGAACGACAGCCATTCCTCGGGATATTCCTTCTGCAGCCCATTCTTGATCACCTGGCGGAACAGCCCGTGATCGTAGCGAATACCATAGCCATGTGCCGGGATCGCCAGCGACGCCATGCTCTCCATGAAGCACGCCGCCAGCCGCCCCAGCCCGCCATTGCCCAAGGCCGCATCCGGCTCCACGACTCGCAGCCGGTCCAGATCCACACCGAGCTCCGCCAGCGCACCCCGCGCCGTCTCCGTCAGCCCGAGGTTGTTCAGCACGTCGAACAGCAGGCGCCCGATCAGGAACTCCAGCGACATATAGTATACGCGCTTGGCGCCCTGCCGGTAGGTTTCGCTGGTGCTCTCCATCCAGCCTTCCACCACCCGATCGCGCACCGCCAGCGCCGTGGCGATGAACCAGTCCCGCTCGCTTGCGGTGTTGCGGCTCTTGGCGACGTGGTAGGTCAGCTTGCCCAGAATGGCGTCACGCAGCGTGGCCTGTTTATCGGCGGCCGGCTCAAAATCCATCGCGTCGTCTCCCCACGCACGTCCGGGCCGAGTGTGTTACGCGCGGGGCGCCACGGCAACCGAAGAAGCGGACTTTCTTTTTTGAAAAAAAAACTTTTGCTCCTGGCGTGCGGCAGCCTACGCGGCGCCAAGGCCCCTTGCCACCTCGTTCGCCAGGGCGAGCGACGCGGTCAGGCCCGGGCTTTCTATGCCGAACAGATTGACCAGGCCGGGCACGCCATGTGTTGCCTCGCCCTGAATCAAAAAATCCTGTGTTTTGTCGGCGGGCACGATTTTCGGGCGAATGCCGGCATAGCCGGGCTGCAACGCGCGGTCGGGCAGGGCCGGCCAGTAGCGGCGGATGGCGGCATAAAACCGCGTCGCGCGGAACGGATTGACCAGATAGTCTATCGTCTCTACCGCCTCAACATCCGGGCCGAAGCGCGCGCCGCCCGCCAGGTCCAGCGTCAGGTGAATGCCGGCACCGCCGGGGATTGGCACCGGATAGATCAGCCGGCGGAACGGGCTGGTGCCCGCCAGCGCAAAATACGTGCCCTTCGACAAGTAGGCGGGCGGCACCTGATCAGGTGGAAATCCCTCCATCGCCCGCGCGAGTCCGATCGCACCGAGCCCGGCCGCGTTGACCAGGTGCTTGCACCGCAGCCGCGTGCCGTCCTCCGCCGTCACCCCGAACCCGCCGGATTCCAGCGCCAACCCGGTTACATGCGTGCGAAACGCGAAAAGCGCGCCGGCCGCCTCCGCGTCCGCTTGCAGCGACCGCATGAAGGCCTGGCTGTCCAAAATCCCCGTCTCCGGCGACAGCAACGCCGCGGTGCAGTGCAGCGCCGGCTCTAGCGCCACCGCCTCCGCGCCGCTCAGCCACCGCAACGACGTGACGCCGTTTGCCCGAGCCTGCGCTTCGATTTTGTGTAGCGCCGGCTCCTCATCCGGCGCCGTCGCCACCACCAGCTTGCCCAACTGGCGCGCCGCGATGCCCCGCGCCGCGCAATAGTCGTACAGCGCGATGCGACCGGCGACACACAGGCGTGCCCGCGCGCTGCCGGGCGCGTAATATAGCCCTGCATGGATCACTTCACTGTTGCGGGCCGAGATTTCCATGCCCGGCGACGGCCGCCGTTCCAGCGCCAGCACCGTGTGCCCCGCCTGCGCCAGCGTGCGCGCTACGGCCAGCCCAATCACGCCGCAGCCGACGACGACTGTCTGCACGTCGTGTATTATGGGGTCTGCCCGCGTGTGGTGACGTGAACGGCGGACATGACGTTGCGTGCGGGTCTAGCGCGGGGTTGGGTGATACAGCCCAGCGCCGACCGCGGTGCCTGCACCGGCGCCGACTGCAAGCCAGGTTGCCATGTCATGCAGCGCCACGCCAAGTGCCGTGCCGATGCCCACGCCGACCGCAACGCCCATACCGATGAAGGATGTCTGGATCATGCTTCATCCTGACCACAAGTTCCGTGCGACGCAACATCGGCTACTCCTCAGGGCACACAAGACGTATTCCTTTTTTCAAAAAAGAAGTCTTCCTACTTTTTCCTAATCCCCCGCCGCGAACCTTACAGCTTCCTCGGCAGCACGAAAAAGCGCGCGGCTCTTCTGCCGCGTCTCCGCCTCCTCCGACTCCGGCACCGAGTCCGCCACCACCCCAGCGCCGGCCTGCACATGCATCACGCCGTCCTTCAGCACCGCCATGCGCAGCCCGATGCAGGTATCCATCGTGCCGTCCGGCGCGAAATACCCGATGCACCCGGCATAGATGCCGCGACGCACCGGCTCGAGCTCCTCGATGATTTCCATCGCTCTGATCTTCGGCGCCCCCGTGAGCGTGCCGGCGGGAAAACCGGCCGCAAGGGCATCGACCGCATCGAGGCCGGGCCGCAGCGTACCCTCTACCGTACTGCTGATATGCATCACGTGGCTGAACCGTTCGACCGCGAAACGCGCGGTCACCGCAACCGAGCCCGGCACTGCGACGCGCCCGACATCGTTGCGGCCCAGATCCACCAGCATCAGATGCTCGGCCCGCTCCTTCGGGTCGGCGAGCAGGTCCGTCTCCAACGCGGCGTCCTGCTCCGGCGTGACACCACGTGGCCGCGTGCCGGCGAGCGGCCTTATGGTGACGCGATTGTCACGTAGACGCACAAGAATTTCCGGGCTGCTGCCGACCACAGAGAACGCATCGAAATTAAGGAAGAACAGGAAGGGTGCGGGGTTGATCCGCCGCAGCGCTCGGTAGAGCGAGAACGGCGGCAGTGCGAACGGCGCGGAAAAACGCTGGCTTGGCACAATCTGGAATGCATCGCCGGCGGCGATATACGCCTTCGCCCGCATCACGGCGTCGCAATATTGTTGTGCGGTCATGTTACTGACTGGATCGGGTTGCGGTGGTAGCGTCACCGGTGGGGCCGCCGTCGGCAACGGCCGGACAAGTGCCGCGCGGGCGTCAGCCACACGTTGTTCCGCATCCGCCCATGTGGCCGCAAGGTCCGCACCGGCGCTCGCCCGCACCGGCGACACCAGGAAGAACTCGTCACGCACATTGTCGAAAATCGCGAATAAAGTGGGCCGCAACAGCACCGATTCCGGCAGCCCCAGCGGATCGGCATTTTTTGCCGGCAGGCGCTCCATCAGCCGCACCATGTCGTAACCCAGATAGCCGACCAGGCCACCAGCCATCGGCGGGGTACCGGACGGCAATTCCAGCCGGGATTCCTGTAACAGCGCCCGTAATGACTCCAGCGGCTTGCGTGGGTCCGCCACGAACGCGTGCGGCGCCGACAGCGCATGGCGGTTGACTTCGGCGACACCGTTGCGGCACCGCCAGATCAGGTCAGGCGCCATGCCGATGACCGAATACCGGCCGCGTGCCGTGCCGCCTTCGATACTTTCAAGCAGAAATGCATTTGGCGCGCCCTGCGCCAGCTTCAGAAACGCCGCAACCGGCGTGAGCAGGTCAGCGACACCAATATGGATCGCGACATTTTGCGGCATCTGCGCCAGCATCTAGTGCCTGCCGTCAAGAAAAAAGGAAGACCTTTCTTTTTTTAAAAAAAGAAGCACAAAACTTTTGCGAATTGTGTCCGGCGATGACGCCGGCCGGGTAGGCCCGATGTTGAATGCAACAGACAAAAGTTTTTTGGTTCTTTTTTTCAAAAAATAACCACTTTCTTCCGCCGCGACGCGGGTGAGGTGCGTCACTGGTCGCCCTGCGACGATAATTGCTGCACAAGCGCCTCGTTTGGCACCACATGCGCATCGGCCAGCAGTGCGTGGGCGTAGGACTCGATCGTCACGTCGCGTAGCGCGCGTGCCAGTCCGTCATTTACTTGCTTCATGCCCTCCGCATCCCCCTTTGCGTCCGGGTGCACGATGTCGGCCAACGTTGCGACCACGAAGCCGTTCGGCGTCGCCAGCATGGTCGCCTCGCCGACCTTTAGCGTGAAAAGAATCTGGGCGAGTTCCGCCGGTACCGTGGGCGGCGTGTGTGTGCGGGTCACCGGGGCGCTGCGCGTCACCTGCCGGCCGCTGCCCCATGCTGCGGCAGCCAGGGCCTGGCCCCCCTTTACCGTGGCGAGCAGCCGTGCCGCATCTTCCTCTGCGTCATGGTGCACCTGTTCGGTTTGCCAATCGGAAACTACCCGTTCACGCACTTCGGCAAACGGCCGTGGCGCTGCCGGCGTAATCTCGTCCACCTGCACCGCGTACCACACATGGTCCGGCCCCTCGGTAAACTGCGTCGTCTCACCCTTTTTCGCGGCGAACGCATCGGCAATGATTTTCGTGCGGGCCGCACCGGTCGCGGGTATGGGCGCCGGCGTGCCGTCGCGCGTATTGCCCTGCGCGTCCAGCGTGCCCTGGTCGCCTGCCGCCCCGATATCGCCGGGCACCTCGTCGATCCGGTTGCCGCCGGCGAACAGATCCTGCAATTTCTGCGCCCGCGCGTCGATCACATCCATCGCGCGCTCCGACCCAATGCGATCCCGGATCGTGTCGCGCAAATCCGCCAGCGCCGGGTTCTTCGCCGCTGTCATCGCGGTAACCCGCACGAGCTGAAACCCGAGTGGTTCCTTAATCGGCCCGATGACGTCATTCAGCTTCGCGGCGAACGCTGCCTGCGCCAGTTCCGGAGCCGGAATGGCCTGCGATGTGGTGTTGTCGAGCGTCGTTGCGGTGGCGCCGGTTGCTTTTGCCGCCGCCTGCATCACGTCCCACGAGGCGCCGGATTTCCACATCACCGCCAATTTCTGTGCATCCTGCACCGTGCCGAACGTAATCACCTGCAGCGACCTGGTCTCCGGTGCCGAAAACTCCGCGCGGTGCGCGTCGTACCAGGTGCGCATATCCGCATCGGTGATTGGCAAACTACGCCCGATCGTCTGCGGTGACAGGATCACCATGCGGATATGCCGATATTCCGGCGCAGTATATTTCTTGATGTTATTCGCGTAATACCGTTGCAATATCGAATCTTTCGGCGCGGCAGGCGGCGTGCGGCCGGCGAACGGCACCTGCACCATGTCCGCGTGCCGCGTCTCGTTGAAATAGTTGTATACCAGCTTCGACATGGTCGCGGATGGCGCGCTGCCCGCAACTACGGCTTGCAACAACTGGTCCTTGACGATGTCGAGCCGCGTCATGTCCTGGAACAGGACAGGCGTCAGATTGTTCTGCCGGAGCACCTGCAGATAGGTGTCATGGTCGAATTTACCGGTCATGCCCTGGAACGCAGGAATAGCGGTGATCGATGCCTGCACCGCGCGGTCGGGCGCCACCAGACCCATACGCTGCGCCTCATTATCGATCGCTTGCTGGGTCACCAGGCGCTGCAGCGTCTCGTCGCCAATCTGCTTGCGGTAGAATGGCGGGACCTGCGTCGGGTCGGGGAATTGCTGAGTTACCCGCTGCATCGTCTGGTGGAACTGCTGCTGGAAGCTGACCGCGGAGACCCGCGCGTCGTCTACGGTCGCCACCGACGTGGGGTCAGGGCCGCCCGAGCTGATTTTCCCCGATACGCCCCACACGACGAACGCCGCCGCGAGTGCCAGGAACAAAAGACGGGCGGGCCAGGTGGCCGCAAGATTGCGAAAGAAACCAAGCATGGCGCCTTGTGTGGCGACGGCGCGGCGAAAGCAAGAAGGTGGGGGGCGTCGTGCGCAGCACGCATTCGCTGAATGAGGCCCACGGCGGAGGCCCTGGCCTTCCCGCAGTTCAATGCTCTACCATCTCCTATGGGGGAAGCATGCAGCAACTTATCGCCGGCAACTGGAAAATGCACATGACACGTGGCGCCGGCGCCGCGTTGGCGCGCGCGGTGGCCGACGGCGCCGCCACGGTCGAGTGCGATCTCGCGGTTTTTCCCCCATTTACCGCCCTCGCGGCCGTCGCTGAAGTTTTGCACGGTCGGCCCATCCTGTTCGGCGCGCAGGATTGCCATGCTGCCCCAAGCGGCGCCTTCACCGGCGACGTCGCTGCCGCGATGTTGGCCGACGCTGGCTGCGGCGCCGTTATTCTCGGCCACTCCGAACGTCGCCATTTCCACGCCGAGACTGACGCCCAGGTCCGCGCCAAAGCGCAAGCCGCCGTGTCAGCCGGCCTGTTGCCCATCATTTGCGTGGGCGAGCACGAAGCCGACCGCGACGCCGGCCACGCCGAGCCAATGGTCTGCCGCCAAGTCGCCGAAAGCGTACCCGATTTGTTCACCGGCGTCGTAGCCTACGAGCCAATCTGGGCGATCGGCACCGGCCGCGTTCCGACGCTGGACGACGTCGCGTCCATGCATGCCGCCATCCGCCAAGCGCTGGTCCGGCGGCTCGGCCCGGACGGCATGGATGTCAGGATTCTCTATGGCGGCAGTGTCAATCCGCACAATGCTGCCGACCTACTGAGCGTCGATGACGTCGGCGGCGCGCTGGTCGGGGGCGCCAGCCTGGAAGCGGCAAAGTTCCTGGCGATTGCCGCCGCCGCTCGGCGCGGCTAGAAGGCGGGCCTTCTCACAAGGCGCTTCCATGTCTGCCCTCATTCCCGTGCTGCGCGTGGCACATTTCTTCGTGACCCTGGCCATGATCGGCGTGGTGCTGATCCAGCGCAGCGAAGGCGGAGGCCTCGGCATTGGCAATAGCCAGGGCATGGGCGCATTCATGAGCGGCCGCGGCACCGCCAACTTGCTCACCCGCGCGACGGCGTTCCTGGCCGTGGGCTTTTTCGGCATTTCGCTCACCTTGGCACTGTTGACGCGTGGCACCACGCTCGGGTCGGTGCGGGACATTTTGGCGCCGGTGAAGACGCCGGCGCCGATCAACGCGCCGTTGAAGCCAGCCGTGCCGACGGTGCCGACGAAGTAAGGAAGGATGTTCTTCTTTGAAAAAAGAACCAAAAAACTTTACCTGCTGGGTTCCGCGCAAGATGACGCAGGTACGCGCCAGGTGATGAGAGCGAAGGCGTAAAAGTTTTTTGTTTCTTTTCTTCAAAAAAGAAGGCCTCACTTCCTTTCTATCGGGCCAGCGCGCTACAACGGTCTCCCATGACGCGGTTCGTATTTATCACCGGCGGCGTGGTCTCTTCCCTTGGCAAAGGCATTGCCAGCGCGGCCCTCGCCGCCCTGCTGCAAGCCCGTGGCTACCGGGTGCGCCTGCGCAAGCTCGACCCCTATCTCAATGTCGATCCGGGCACCATGTCGCCCTATCAGCACGGCGAGGTGTTCGTCACCGATGACGGTGCCGAAACCGATCTTGATCTCGGCCACTACGAACGCTTCACCGGCGTTCCCGCCACCAAATCCGACAACGCCACCACCGGCCGCATCTATTCCGAGGTGATTGCCCGCGAACGCCGCGGCGACTATCTTGGCGCTACCGTGCAGGTGATTCCGCATATCACCGACGCGATCAAATTCGCCATTACCCGCGACACCGACGACCTTGATTTCTGCCTGATCGAAATCGGCGGAACCGTCGGCGATATCGAAAGCCTGCCGTTCCTGGAAGCCATCCGGCAACTCGGCAACGAACTCGGGCCCGAACGCACCATGTTCGTGCACCTCACGCTGGTGCCGTATATCAGCAGCGCCGGCGAGCTGAAAACCAAGCCCACGCAGCATTCTGTGAAAGAGTTGCTGAATGTCGGCATTCAGCCGCAAATGCTGCTGTGCCGCTGCGACCGTCCGATCCCGGACCATGAGCGCCGCAAAATCGCGTCGTTCTGCAACGTGCGCCCCAGCGCGGTCATTGCGGCACTCGATGCCGAAAACATCTACGCCGTGCCGATCGCCTATCACGAGCAAGGCATGGACCGCGAGGCGCTGCGCCATTTCGGCCTGCCGTTTGAGCAGGACCCGGACCTTTCGACCTGGCGCAAAATCGTCAACATTGTCCGCGCGCCGGAAGGCACCGTGCGCATCGCGGTCGTCGGCAAATATACCAACTTGCTTGACAGCTATAAATCGCTGAACGAAGCCCTCAGCCACGGGGGTATCGCCAACCGCGTCCGTGTTCAGCTCGACTGGGTGGACAGCCAGATTTTCGAACAGCCGGACGCCGTGACGCGCCTGGAGGACGTGCACGGCATCCTCGTGCCCGGCGGCTTCGGCGAACGCGGCACAGAGGGCAAGATCGCCGCCGTGCAATTCGCCCGCGAACGCAAAATACCGTTCTTCGGCATATGTTTTGGTATGCAAATGGCCGTAATCGAATGCGCCCGCAACCTGGCCGCTCTGCCCCAGGCCAGCAGCACCGAATTCGGCCCGTGCGACGAACCGGTGGTCGGCTTGCTGACCGAATGGGCCCGCGGCAATGACATCGAACGCCGCGCTGCGGGGGGCGATCTCGGCGGCACGATGCGTCTCGGTGCCTATCCGGCGCTGCTCGCACCGGACAGCTTGGCCCGCGCGATCTATGACGGCGCGGCGGAAGTCTCAGAGCGCCACCGCCACCGCTACGAGGTCAATGTCTATTACCGCGCGCAGCTTGAGGCCGCCGGCCTGCGATTCTCTGGCCTGTCGCCTGATGGTATTCTGCCGGAAGTCGTGGAATACCCGGATCATCCTTGGTTCATCGGCGTACAATATCACCCGGAGCTGAAATCGAAACCATTTGCGCCGCATCCGTTGTTTGCGGGATTTATAGCGGCATCGGTGCGGCAGGCACGGCTGGTGTGAGAAGGTATTTCAGCTTTTGAAAAAAGGATTATGTTACGCCTACCAGTGCTTAATAAGAAAGGCATTTGCGATTTGCGCGGAACCCAACAGATAAAGGCTTTGTGGTTCTTTATGTCAAAAAAGAACTTCTTACCTTGTTGACCCCACGTTACGTCAGCGTCGGCAATCTCACGATTGGCAACGATTTGCCGTTCGTGCTGATCAGCGGCCCGTGCCAGATCGAAAGCCGTGATCATGCGTTTGAAGTCGCTGACGCGTTGTCTGCTTTATGCCGCGACGCGGGCGTGGGACTGATCTATAAAAGCAGTTACGACAAGGCCAACCGCACCAGCGCGTCCGCAGCGCGCGGAGTGGGCATGGCGCTTGGATTGCAAATATTGTCAGATGTGCGCGAAAAATTCGGTATTCCGGTGCTGACGGACGTGCACGACACAAGCCATTGCACGCCGGCCGCAGCCGCGGTGGACGTGCTGCAAATCCCCGCCTTCCTGTGCCGCCAGACGGATCTTCTGCTGGCGGCAGGCGAGACCGGCGCTGCGATCAACGTAAAAAAAGGCCAGTTCCTCGCCCCCTGGGACATGAAGAATGTTGCCGCGAAAATCGCCACGACCGGCAACGATCGTATACTGCTGACCGAACGCGGCGCGAGCTTCGGCTACAATACTTTGGTCAGCGACATGCGCGCTCTACCGATCATGGCCGAAAGCCGCTACCCGGTCGTGTTTGATGCCACTCATTCCGTGCAGCAGCCCGGCGGCCTTGGTACCGCCTCCGGCGGTGAGCGCCACTTCGCCCCGGTGCTGGCGCGCGCGGCGCTTGCGGTAGGTTGCGCCGCGATCTTCATGGAAACCCACCCCGACCCTGACCGCGCGCCCAGCGACGGCCCCAACATGATTCCGCTGCGCGATATGAAACATGTTTTGGCCATGCTGCGTGCCGCCGACGCCGTCGGCAAGGCCTGGCAACATTGCGTAGGCGCCGGAAAAAGCGGCCTCGAACAGCTGTAGGGTGCAGTGCCGGCGGCACTACACCCTTGTAATGCTGCTTTGATTACAGCGCGTCAAGCGAGTGGACCAGCGCAGAGGCGCCGTGGGCACGCACCGTGTGGCGCAGCACGATGTCGCTGCTGGTGACAGGGTGGCCGTAATAATTGGCGTCCCCGTCGCGCAACGGTTCGACGACCGTGCCGTCCAGGCTGATGCCGGCATAAGCGCCGCTTGACGACGCCCAGACGACGAGGTCGGCGCCGGCATGCGCGGTCGTGGCGCCTTCAACCGTCGAGCCGAGTGTCGCTACCGCGATGCCGGCATTTGCGCCGATTTTGAACTTGTCCTGCATCAACGCGTCCAGCGCCTTCGTGGTCATGACGAACATGATCATCTCGGAACTCTGAGCGCCGATCTGAAGTCCGAAGCTCGCCGAGGCAACCTGGTAAAATGCCGGGTCGCTCCAGCCATGCGCGCCGCGGACCAACAAAACGGCCTGCCCGCCCTCGCCGCCAAAGAAGAAGCCGGCCTTGAAGATGCGTGGTGCGATCAGAATCGCGCGGGCTTCATGCAGCAACTGGCGAGCATTGCCGAACGCCTTGTCGGTGCGCAGGTCCTGCAGGGTGCCGACCGAATGATCGATCAGCGTCTGTTCATCGCTCACGGCGAGCGCCGGGGTTGCCGTGGCGATGCTCATGACCAGCGCGCCGGCGGCCGCCATGCCGCGCAGATGTGTGCGAAAATTTTGCATCTTTGTCCTCCAAAGCTACTCAAACAGAAGATGGCCAGGTGCCGGGTGCACGGGCCGCTGTCTGGGCGTGAAATGCACTAGATCGACAATAGTTCCGTCACCAGATGGCGCAGCACGGCAACCAGTGGGGCAGCGCGGACCGCATCGTACGGGCCGGGCGCCGCCTCGTTCATGTAAGTTCGCTGGGCCAGTTCGAGCTGGATGGCGTCGATGCCCTCCGTCGGGCAACCGTAATGGCGGGTGATATAGCCGCCGCGGAAACGGCCATTCAGCACATGGGAAAAACCCTGATCAGCGGTGACTGCGATGGCACGGCCGGCGATCTCTGACCTGCAGGCAACGCCATCATGAGTTCCGAAATTCAGGTCAGGCAGCGCGCCGGCAAACAGACGCGGCACCTGGCCGCGGATGGAATGGGCGTCAAGCAGGCGGACCGTGCCATAAGCGGCGCGCACGCGGTGCAGGGCGGCTTGTAACGCGTCGTGATAGGGCTGCCAGTAAGTTGCAATGCGGTACGCCAGGGCGGTATTGTCCGGCGGATCGCGGTCGTATAGCGGCAGGCCGGCGAACGTTTCCGTGGGGCAAATGCCGGTTTCGGCCTGGCCGGGATATAGGCGCTCACCGCCGGGGCCGCGATTGAGGTCGACCACGGTGCGGGCGTGGGTGGCGACGATGAGCGTCGCACTGAGGCTGGGCGCGAAGTCGTAGAGGCGGTCGACATGCCAGTCAGTGTCAATTACCGCGCGCCCGGCCGGGGTCAGTTCGTTCGCGATATCGTCCGGGACGTAGGTTCCCGCATGCGGGACGCTGATGACGAGCGGGCCGGTGCCTCGATGGAGGTGAAACAGCGGTGGCGCGGTCATGCGAAGAAATCGCCGGCAAGCGTGGCCAACGCCCCGGTTTCAACCAGCTCGGTAGCGGCCTCGATGTCGGGGGCGAAAAACCGGTCCTCGCGATAGGCGGGGACGACGGCGCGTATTGTGGCCAGCGCGGTGCGCAGCGTGGGACTGGTTTCGAACGGCATGTGGAATTCGACGCCCTGTGCGGCGGCGAGCAATTCTATCGCCACAATTCCGGCGGTGTTGGAAGCCATGTCATGCAGACGGCGGGCGGCGAAGGTGGCCATGGAGACGTGATCCTCCTGGTTGGCCGAGGTCGGCAGGCTGTCGACGCTGGCCGGGTGGGCCAGCGATTTGTTTTCCGAGGCGAGTGCCGCGGCGGTCACCTGCGCGATCATGAAGCCCGAATTGATGCCGGGGTCGGTGACCAGGAAGGCGGGCAGGCGGCTCATGTTCGGGTCGGTCAGCAGCGCCAGGCGCCGTTCCGATAGCGCACCCATTTCGGTGATCGCAAGCGCCAGCGTGTCGGCCGCGAACGCCACCGGTTCGGCATGGAAATTGCCCCCCGAAAGAACATCGCCATTGTCGAACACCAGCGGATTGTCGCTGGCGGCGTTGGCCTCGATGGTCAACGTAGCGGCGGCCGCACGAATAATGTCGAGGCATGCGCCCATCACCTGCGGCTGGCAGCGCAGGCTGTAAGGGTCCTGCACGCGGCCGCAATCGATATGACTCTCGCGGATCTGGCTGCCTGCCAGCAGCGTTCGGAAAGCGCCGGCGGTTTCGATCTGGCCGGGCTGGCCGCGCGCCGCATGGATGCGAGGGTCGAATGGCGTGTCGCTGCCCTTCGCCGCGTCCACGCTCAGCGCGCCGGCGACGATGGCGCTGGAGAACAATATTTCAGCGCGAAATAACGCGGTGAGCGCCAGGGCCGTGGAGGCCTGCGTGCCGTTCAGCAGCGCCAGCCCCTCTTTGGGTGCGAGCGCGAGCGGTGCGAGGCCGGCGCGCTGCAAGGCGGCCGCGGCCGGTATCGTTACGCCATCGACGCGGACATTACCCTCGCCGATCAACGCGGCGGCGAGGTGCGCCAGTGGTGCGAGGTCGCCCGAGGCGCCGACCGAGCCCTTGCTCGGAATGCACGGCATGATGCCGGCGCGCAGCAGTGCAAACAGCGCGTCGATCACCATCGGCCGCACTCCGGAAAAGCCGCGCGCGAGGCCGATAATTTTCAGCGCAATGATCAGGCGGACGACCTGGTCCGACAGCAGCGGGCCGACGCCGACGCTGTGCGAGAGAACGAGGCGACGCTGCAACTCCACCAATTTCGTAGACGGAATAGTCGTCGTTGCCAGCGCGCCGAAGCCGGTATTGATGCCGTAGACGGTGCGGTCCTCGGCCAGGATGTCCGCGACGGTCGTGGCCGACGCCGCAATAAAAGGGATCGAGGCGATATCAAGCGCCAGTTCCGCGCCCGCTGCCAGGCGACGCAGGTCTGCCAGCGAAACAGGTCGGCCGGCGAAAATCAGATCGGAAACTGATGTCATAGCGGCTGCCAACCGGCAAAATTTCTTGGGTTCTTTTTTTCAAAATACAACACAAGAAAGAAGACTTCTTTTTCAAAAAAACGAAGCAAAACAATTTTGCTCATTTGGATGCGCTTTGCATGGGCAAGCTCAGGCGGTGTTCGGTGGCGCAGGCGATCGCGTCTTCGTAGCCGGCGTCGGCGTGGCGCATCACGCCGGTGGCGGGGTCGTTCCATAAAACACGCTCCAGGCGCCTCGCG
>Ga0116229_10007071_pt1 | contig 17883 bp, 10 predicted proteins | sample S1TSphgellanicum_3_FD_87313 | JGI IMG/M metagenome (GOLD analysis project Ga0116229, IMG submission 87313) | Host-associated microbial communities from peat moss isolated from Minnesota, USA - S1T2_Fc - Sphagnum magellanicum MG | ecosystem: Host-associated > Plants > Peat moss > Unclassified... | reverse complement strand
TGGCTACAAATCCAAACATGAAAGCACAAAGCGTTGGGGGTGGCTGGAGTGGCGTAGTCATGGGTTACCCACTAGTTATTTCATAATCTGAACCTTATTTTTTCGGGAAAATAATGCGTACTTAAATGGGTGCGTACTTAGGCGGGAGGCTACTGTATTGAAGTTGACACCCAATGGAGGTTTGGTGATTTTTTGCTACCTGCCCCACATTGACTTTGATACATTATCATGGTTTTCAAAAATCAAAGAACATCTTGACAAGTTTGAACTAACTAGAGTTGGAGTTCTTTGATTCTAAGTTTGCTAACAATAAGAATCAAATTGTGTGAGATTGTCATTTTGACACTCAGGGCCACTTTAGACAATAGTCGAAGGTCCAGGGTCCAATGAAAAAGAGCAATCATATTGGATGAGAGCCATAAATTAGATCCCCGGCCTTTAGATGAGGGTTCAAGACCAAAAAGTGGCAAATTGAGGCTAAACTGACAAGGCCCCATTTTGGAGGGAAAATCAATTGGTTCAAACCTGAAAAAAAAAAGAAGAGCTAAAAAGGAGAGCTCATGATTTGAAGAACCAAGATGCAAGCTAGGGTCCAATGCAAGGTCCAATTCAAGGATTCAATTTGCATCAAATAAGTCCAAACTGGTTCCTAGGAATTTGAACCTTGGACCTCATCTAATGTGGTTTAGGGAAGAGCTGCACTAAAAAAGATTTTAAAATGATTGCTTTTCATTGGCTAACAATAATGATTATCTCTAAGTGATGAGCACTTAAAATGGTCTCTTAATTTATATTTTCAGTTTTTACTAGAATGCAATGTGGGGGGGAGGGGGGGAGGGATAATTAAGACTGAATCATAGACATGGTGAATACTGATAGGGGGCCACAACTGGAGCTGCTGTTAACCATAGTAAAATTTCCACCTCAAGCCAGGATGGTACTAGGTAGGTACATGGGCACCTTACACAGAAAGTGCTTCCTCTCTCCTCTTAGATAGATAAATCACAGCCATGCAAAATTATATGAAGACTTTAACTCTGGGTATGGATCTGGGAATTTGTGGCCAATGCCATGTTCACACCTCACACAGGGGGGTCCACATTCATTTATCCCTACAATTATTATTACATACTGAGCAACTGAGCACATCCATGCTTTCATCACTTTACAGTAGACCTACTTATTAGTGTGTGTGTGACCTCTGCCATTGGCCCAACTGTGAACTTGTCACACAACTAATTGAATTTGGGAGATTTGTTTGTGTGCAGCAGCCATTGTTGCTCCTGCCACATTCAAATTCGTTAGAGGATCAGTATGGTAGATAGTACCTAGTAGTAGCCTACTGAAGTCAAAAGGTGAGCTCCATTTCATGCCCAAAGCTTACCAGTAGCAGCACATCATGAAATGGAACTCCAGATGCTGCACTATGAATGGGCATAACAATCAGATCATTGTGAATGGAATTCTTGATGCAGCAGAATGGATGATCATCATATAAAGCAGCTCATCATCATCAAGATCATCATCACATAATGGCTTTTTCCTTTATGGCAAGATCAGCAACTGGGTTAAGACAGGAAATGTTGCATGAAGTTCCCAAGGTAATGAACTTACAATTCTTCATTGTACCAACACATCGTGATCATTCCTCAAGATTTAAAACCAAATGAAGTCTGCATTATGCATTCCACACAAGTTGCTTTTTTTTCCCAATTTTGTGATTTAGTCCCAACTGGCTATCATCACAAGAGGAATATTAACCAAATTTGGCTACATGTGACAGAGAAAAGTAGAATAATTTAAAGAATCCTGCTATATTTCTGCAACTTGCTGGAACATATTGTGTCAAAATGGTGATATTGGAAAAAACAATTCCTCAAAATCTGGCAACTTTGGCACATTCTTTTTTGACAAAACTCCTTTGTATGAGTCACGCTGGATTTATTTATTTTTGTCACCGCATGGTGAAGATTCACCAAAGCAAAGAAACAGTAGAACTTCCATAGTCTCTTCATGATGGGCGGAGTCAACAAATATGCATACCTGTTTGCTGCACTGCAATTAGCATGAGAATGCATTCCAGTGTCCCAAAAATGGGCCGGATTGTACTGGGAACATACCCATGATGAAGATCCAGAAAAACGAACTCATAGTTCTTCACAGTAACACATGGTGAACATTCCACAAAATGTGGGACCGAATCAACAAAATCTGCTTCATGAGTTACATAGTCTCTCTCCATAATGGGCACAGCCAACAAAATATATATTATGCCTATTTGCTGCACTGCAAGTAGCATGAGATTGCATTCCAGTGTCTCAAAAGTGGCTGGATGGTACAAGGAAGTCACATACCCACCACCCAAATCCTCAACAAAGAGCAGAGGTTTGTGGGTTTCTTTTACTTGGGAAAATAGGACAATATATATATGACACATTGGTAGATCTCCTGCCATCATGTTGTGCTAAAACACAGGAAGCTGGGAAGAAGAGCTCCATTGCTCGCTGCTAACTAAAAAGCTCCTTTTTTTATTGCTTGCCGAGCTGTGCAATTACTGAAGCAGTAATTACTAGACTCTACTGCAAAACAAGAAGGAGATTACAATGCCACATTTCTGCATATTATGGACAATGTAATTTACATGGACTATAATGTTTTCTCTCTTGGACAATTTGCAAACACTTAGGAGAGAACTCTTCATAGGAGATCAACTAATACGCTAAACAACAGTGTCACTGGCCTGCCCCTCTGTTTTGAGACTTTGGGTTTAGGTGAATTTTCTCAACTCTGAACATGAACAGATTGCAGACTGAACAGGCGATGTGCAGAAATGATGGCCAAGGTTGCAAACACAAGTGTGGCCATGTATGTGAGTATGAGCGAGATACCCACTCTAGTACAGAAGCTGTGATAGTTGCTGCATTGTTCATTCCATCCTATATAGTTGATGCCATGCTCAGCCACATATGCAACTTCCGTGCTTGAAGCTGCTGCCGCCAACAGCACATAAGCTACTGCCTGCAAAGATCCATCATGATCCATGATCCATCACTTCTTCAGTCACAATATGTCAACTAAGTACTCAATCCCTACCTCCATGATGCATCATCTCATGACAATCAATTTCACTTCCAATATTTAATTATATCTAGAAATATTTGCAGCTGCTGGGGAAGGATCGAGATTAGCTAGACACCTGGTCGGCCAGCAATGTAATCCAACTTCCGGCTTTGGATTGTCGTGAGATAGCTGCAACAATGATCAACTGAACCAGCGCTACCACTGCTGCAACTGCATTTGCCCACACCAGATACCTGAACACAACCAAAATATGCGAAAGATCAGCACCCTGTGTTAGTTCTGGTTCGTGTGCTTGGCGATGAAAATGTGTGTGTGTGTGTGTGTGTGTGTGAGAGAGAGAGAGAGAGAGAGAGAGCTTGAGATCTTGAAATCTTACTTGAAAGATGTGAACAGGCTGTAATAAGCCTTCTTAGGAACGTTGATGTCTGTGTTCAAGTAGGGGAGGTAAAAGGGAGTGCTACCCAGCTGCTCATCAGTGTCCATGACTACCAATCCAGCTACGGAAAGAGCAATAGCAGCCAGCCGCAAGGAAATGTTCACCACTTTACTTGGAGCTGCAGCAGCCTGCATTAGTGATCTCCTTCTTCCCGAGTCATGATCATCTGTCTTCATGTCTAGTCCCACATTCCCTTCATTTGCTTCATGTCCGTTGTTGTTCTTCATCGTAAATTTTTTCACACTCCACAGCTTCAATCTCTAGCTCACACTGAAACCTTCCTGTGCTGGTTCCAGACCTCAGCAGCAGCAGCAGAAGAAGAACAACAACAACAAGTACAAGAACAAGAAGCAGCAACAACAACAGCAGCGGAAGAGCTTGGCTATGGCGAGAGCGTGATACGAGAATGGCGTTTGTCTCGTGGGCACGGTGACCATGGAAGTGTGTCCGGAGGGAACTGCAACCTACTCACAGTCTCACACCAAACTACACTTACCAACTTTCTTTTATTTTCTGGTTTTTGGTTTTGCCCACCAGTTCAGTTACAAATTTGTCACAGATCTTCACCATTCATTCATTCATATACTGTGAAGGACACAAGACTTGGAATCAAAGGCTTGGTGGACACGTTTACCCACACAATCAGTGAATTATTATTTTCCAACAAATTTTGTTGTTTGATTGTTTGTTTGTTTGCTCGGCAATAAACAATTTGGAAATTATTGGCAAAAAAATTGTTTTTTTTTATCTCACTTACATTCGACCAATTTTTGCTAAATTTTTGGACCAATCTGCCAAGTTTTGTATATAAAAAAATTGGGGAAAAGAGGGAGAGAGAAAAAAAAGAAAGGTTACCCACAATTGGTAGAGTTTTTAAATTTTTCCTTCACCATTCAAGCACTGAAATTACATCCCCATTGGATAGGTGATTTTATTTAGTTTTTGGCGAATTTTCTCCATTTTGTGAAAATATTTTTTTAAAAGAATATTCTGTCAAAAATTCCTTGTTTTTTGAAAAAAAATTCGGCAGAAATCATCAAAACTCTATACAACATGAAAAGGTGCTTAAGAATTTTTTACTTTTATATTTTGAATATTGCCAAATTTTGGCTAAATATTCTTATGGATGATTGCCATGCCACTTGAGCAGAGCAACAAATTGTTTTTGGAAAAAACGAAAAGAAAAACACTGGCATCGGACGGTGGACATAAGACTTAGAATCAAAGACTTGGAAAGTTACCCACAATTGGTGGAGTAGTTTTTTTATTCAATCCTTTTACCAATTGTCATTCTCAACTTGCCACCATTCTGTTCAGCTGACATTTATGATCATTGATTTCGAGTACGCGAATTCATCGTACTCTTATTGGACATAAGAGTGAATGCTACTCTTACCTAGGGGCCAAAATCCCTTGAGCTACTATACTCTATAATCAATCTAAACACAAGATCCTTGCCTTGGTAGGCAAGGCCAACAAATTATTATTATATATATATATATATGCAACAAGGTGGGATTAGAGGGATCTATTAGGGTGGTTGTCCACAAACAAACCTATTTATGCCACATTTTTTGTTAGTTTTGTGTGAATTTTACAAGGTTTTGGCCTGTTTAGGGTAATAATAATTAGTATCATGAGAATTTTTTTGCTGTAGAATAGTACTAAGTTAGTATGCATTCGTTTGGGAGTTCTTTGGGTATTTGGGAACCATGATGAGAGAGTATGCTACAAGTGTTTTAGGTTAGTGGTTGGTGAGTTTTGAGTAGGCGTGCACCAAATCCATGGACACAAAATCAAGTGAGGTTTGATTGGATAGGATTTTGGAAATGTATCATGAAGAGGTTGGTCATCTTTGTTTCCTAGTAAATGTATCTTTTCACACAACTATTCACATTTCCAAGCAGAAACGGGAAGGATGTGCCTTGTTACCCCCTTGACAATCAAGTACTCTATGAAGCCATTGTGGCAGTGATTATCTTGTGAAGATGCCGTTGTTGTCGAGTACATGTTGGCATGCTTGTGCCCTTTGACAATCATCTCCACACTATTCATCCACCCAATGCTCGGACACTTCAGCTCCCCCAAAAGTTGCACTGGATGAGAAGTTCGATTTGAAATACTTGAATTTGAAATATCCAAAATTTGAATGCTATATACATAATGTACAATAATTTTGTAGCTTTGGGATATTGTGTTTGGATGGACTATGAGATGGCAATGTAGTGCAAAAGATAAGAATAGTTTTAGAAAAATAAGATGGATAGAGGAGATGCGTTTCCCCAAGATGCAATCCTTAAAAGTCATCCAAGCAATAGTAGACTCACAATATTTTGATTTAAAATTTTGCAATTAAATTCCACCAGAATCTCTGAATATTTTCCACACATGTACATAATTAAATTAGGTATAAATCTAGTTTTCAAAAAAGAAAAATTAAATCCTTGTGCTATGTAACTTTTCTATTTTGGAATCCCCAACACCCAAAAGCAGCATTGGCACCTTTGAGAAGGCAATGATGGTTGAGTGCAAGGGTCCAATTTGTCCAAGCATGGGTGGATGAATGCTTGGGCAATTGGAGGCCAGGGGATGAAAATTTGAAATGATCCTTTGAAGGCAATGTTTCTTTCAATGGTAAATTTTCGCCAAATTTCGACCTGAAAAATATGATTTCAACCTATACAAAGGAATTTTTCAGGGAAAAAATGATCCAAATTCGCCTTGAGATTTGAAAAAGAAAAAAAATCAAATCACCAGATTTTTATGAAACAGATTTTTTATGCCCCAGTAAGTAAGTAGGCAGTAATATTGAAGGATTCTATTTTTTCCTACTTTCGTACTGGGTAATATGTAGCCAAATTTGGCTAAATCATTTTTCTGGCTGATCGCCACTTTGACTACATGACAGAATCCTTAAATGAAACCATGCTTTGAGAAGCTAAGTGGGAATCTTCCAGCACAATTGAACCTGACAAAAGCCTTCAAAGGATGTGCTTGCTGTGCAGCCCAAGTTTTTGACAACGGGACATGAGGCACATTGCTCACGGAGCTTATAGCAGGAGTAGTATCTTGCACCATAATGTTTAAAGTAACCCTGTCTTCACCCTGTCTTTGGGCCTCCTTTCGCCCCCTATCCCCTCTTTCAGTGGTATCAGCAAAGTAAAGACGTTTTAATAACTCTCCGTATGAACTGCTGATACTCAGCATTTAATGCACAAGGGTCGAGACCAATTACAGTAGCTGCGTAGTTAAGAGCAGTGAAAATATATGTAGCTGCAGTGGAGGCGCTCAGGGAAAAAGGAAGGACACGATGAAACTCAGTTTACCACCAAAATTCATGGTTTTCTGAGTTTCATCCCCCCTTGAATGCTAATGTACTTTTTAGCAAGTTTGTTGTGTATGATCAAACTGAGGGTTCTGGTGCTGTGTTTTTCTTACTTTGCGGATAACTCTAATGATAAACGCAAAAAGGGTTGAGGTTCTTGTAAGTTGCGACTTGTGACCTGAATCAAAACCTTTTTGGTGGAACTGGCATAAAGAAAAATTAGACCATAGAACTAACATTTTGCTAAAACCATGAAAAACATCAACTCTTGAACATCCATTGAGCTCTTATAGAGCACTTTCACCCATACATACCCTCTAGGGTAAGCGAGTTGATAACTGAATAGAGGGCTGTAATCAAACTATCTTTGAGTACAAGGAAGACCTGATAATACATACATTTGTTGCTGATAATTGTGCAACGAATCGTTTATTATTGGACATTCAGTAGTTCACAATTGTGTTTGTAGATTTTGAAGAACTTAACTTATTAGTGGCAGGTGATATGTTGTTTTTAAATGGGTAAATAGGGAAATCTTATGAGGATAGAACTGTTTGGTATTCACAAAGTTGTGTTTGGGAATAGACATGTTTGGCCACTCAAGCAACAAGCATGTGATTAGGTCATATGGTCATTTTGACTGGGGTCAACTTATTTGGAATAATTTGAACTTAATACAAATGTGTTTTGTAATTGCAAATAATCCTTTTGTTTTTTGGGTATGGCGTTAATGGATAGGGGTGGGAAGGTGTACATCTATAAGGTATAGAGTGATTCATTATGAGACATTTATTGCATTGTTACAAAACTGAGTGTGTTCTATGGTTTATTTTTCCTTTTCCAAAGAGCCCACTCACTTTGTGAGGCCTCAACTTTTGCATTTCTTACCCAATTTGGCGTCAATAAAGAGCTACATTATGCTAGACTAATGCCTTATTAAAAATCTTTCAATGCCAGGGCCGAAAAATGCACTTTCACTGAACCACATCTTCCCTCAAAGTTCAAAAGTATGCATCCAAATGACTTTTGACATGCAATTCACCAACCCGTAGTTTAGTTAAGTTGGATATCATGTGTAAAATGTATTATGGTCTAGTGGTGAATTTGAGCTCACAACTAATTAAACTTTCAGTCCTTGCAAATAATGGCAAAGTAAGATTAAAATTGTGATGTGATTGGAAAACATAATTTAAGTGAGTAAACAAATGTTGAAATAGTTGTACTCAATTTCATAAATTTAATATAGATGGAACTTATTGTCACCTTCTAATTTTTCTTTTGTGAAAGCCTACTCTAAAGGCCCGAAGGAAAACCTATTGACACATCACATGTTTGGAGGGGGAGGGGGGGGGATTCCTTCACATCATGCAAGCATATTAAAAAAAAGACACAATGGTAAAAGAATTTTTAAAATCATAGTTATCATTATTGGGAAAGTTTTTAAAGCCACTAGTTGGTCATCCTCAAAATTCTTGCAATCACAAATTGTAAAAGAAACTCATTACAAATGAACATTTTGAAACCACATGTACCTTTTCATGTCCATGTATATATAGGTGGGTAGGAGAAAGGGGTTAGGTAGTTAGGCTTGGAATAGATAACCTGTATGAGTGACACAAACAAATAAATATAGAAAAAATATTCAATCACTTGCAATGGTGAAAAATATTTATGTCCATTCCTTAAACATGCGACAAAATTGTTCATGGTGCAAAAATAGATTGCATTTGCAAGTGCCAGCTGGGAATTAGGTGGAAGATTTGACAAATGGGATGAATATCACCATTAATTTTGGGCACAAGAATGAAGGTAAGAAATATATGTCTTTCTTCCTTTAATATTTGATTTTGAAAATAAAGATGCTTCCAGCGTCTAAGAAGTCAATTCACTATGTTTCCTTTTTTTTTTCCCTTCTCCTTTATGGAATTACACTTTTGATTTTTTTCTTTAAAGAAGCCACAAATATGGTGCTTTCAACCAACACTTCACCTTTAAATTAATAGCTACTAGATACTCATTGTATTTTTTTTGGTAACACATGTCCATTGATTTTTTATTGTGACATCAAGGGTTGGTTCCTTCTTATAATCAACAATATTTGGATTGATGGTCTTGCTCACATTTGAAAAATTATTTACTAGGCTTCAATATCATTTATGGCTAGATCAAAATTTTCCTTCATCATCATTTGGGAAGATGAATATTGGAAAATGTCCACCACACTTGTAACCGAAACATGAATTCTCAAATATCATTTTTCACATCTCTATCCAATTAATTGCCCTTTTAATTACATTGGATAATGAGTGGGATCACCTTTGAAAATTTATGAAACTTGTAATATTAATAGTCATTTGTGAATTTAAAGTTTCGATTTGCCCCCTAACATTGGCTTGTGCATTGTTTTTAATGTTAATAGGAAGTGGTCAACACATACCATTTTGGGCTTTAGTATTTGGTTTTAGTATGTATGTCGATTTCATGCCCATTGATGAATGTGGGATTGTTCATAAATGATCACCTAAAACTCACTTCATTTCATTGAAATGCAAAGATTCCATGTTTTGGTAATCATTTTGGAATGTATTGCACCTTTTTAAACAAAGGATTTCCAACATATATGAAACTAGTCACACATTCGTGACTCACCAAAACACAACACTTCTTCTGGGTACATGATGGGGAGCTCTCAGAGCAAATTTGGCCAAGAAGTGTGAAGGAGCCACACATCTTACACAAGCCAATCATATCATATCATTTATGGGCATATTATGAAGACCTTAGGATACAAGTTTCTTTTCAAGCTTCTATGCTTGTAATGCTTCAACATATTCTAAACAAATGAAACAATGCAAAAGTGTAAATGGAGGATGAAAGTTATTTTAATCCACATGAAGAAAGCATGATAGTGTATGAAAGTACAACTTTTATCATCCATCATAGGAAGAATGAAAATGTAAATGTTGAAAATTCCAATGATGAGTAATTGGGATTCATAAATGGGGAATGTTTTGGAATCCTTTATATAGTCATCCATGGACCATTCCAAAACCAATTTTAAAAATAACTATTTCATTTTCAAGCCTAACTATTTCATTTCTTTCTTAATAACTACTTTTTTAATATTAATTTTCTTAATAACTATCTCAGACCTTTCCTAATAACTATCTCCATTTTATAACTACTTCACTCTTTTTCCTTATCCACCAACATGGATATGAAAAAAAATTAACATGTGTCTTTTTCATGTCCATGAATTGTATATTAATTTAAATTAAATTTGACATTGACATAAATAATGATGAATTATTGAAAACCATAATAAAAAATTTTAAAAAAATAGTCGATCATCATTCATAATGCATAGCAATGCGGAGCTCAAATTCAATAATTAACATAATCGTTAGAACTTTCAATAATATGATAACATGTTGTAAAGTCTCTCCCATCTATATCTAATGATAATGTACAAAATAAACCATTGTAGCCATTGTGAAAATGTGTATATGCACAATGGATTAATGGTTTGTGTACATGACACTATGAAGAAAGTATGCTTCTAAAGGACATGAAGCTCTAGTTAGGTTTCAAGCATGATGGAATTTTTTTAATAAAATAAACAAAAAATGAAAGGGATAAGTCATGCAATTAATAACTATTCAAAAATTGAACTTAGTTGAATCAAACACTACTAAATTCAAAAATTACTAATGTTTGATTTTACTAAGTTTAATTTTTATTTTAGTCAAAATGAACATTACGGGTGAAATGTGAACCATGAAGAATTTACATGGAAATCACAATGCTAACATTATGATTAAATTTGGTCACTATAATATGACAAAGATAATGATGTGTCATCATGTAGGACTATTGTGACTAAAACATGCTATTGGGTGCAATCACAATAAAACGAAGCAAAAAGGACACTGGATGACAAAAAAAAGTAATCAAAATTGGAGAAATATTTATATTTTACCATTTAAAACCATGGCAATTATGTTAAGTTGTTTTGTTTTCATTCATATAAATGTCAAGGAATTCAAACCCAAAATCCATTTGATAAAATTTTAAGTTTAAGTTTTGATTTAGGACTTTTGAAAGTGAACACCTATTGCATTAGAAATAATCAATTTTGTAAAGGACCATCAAAAGGATTCATATAATAAAACAAAATTGATGGGAAAAAAATTAAAAAGATAAAGACCTATTAGCCACATTCAAAAAGCACTCGTACCCTAAAATATGTGGAAACCTAAAACTATAAAAATTCAAAGTTCCAAATTTGATCCAAAATTTTAGAATTTCAAAAATTTTTTACCACATATAAATGGGCTATAATGTACATGACGTGTTAAAAAAAGTTGTAGCTTATTATATAGGAAAATTTTAAAATTTTAAAAATCAATTTTTGGTTATGATTTGAAATTGTTATCATTTAAAAAAAGGAAACACTAAATTTAAAAGGAATCAACATATTTTCAAAAATTCATATTTATTCAAATTTTATAAACAAAAAAAAACATGTCATGTATTTGGATAATTATAAGAATTTCCTTGTATTATTTTGTTAAGGTTTGTGAATGGACTTGGAAATTCTTCACAAATTTTTAACACAAACCTTAACAAAATAATACAAAGTTTTTTTTAAAAAATTTAAAGATTGTTTTGAAATCTTTTTTCAAAAGTATTACAAAATCACTTAAGGGGGTGGTAATGGCTCCTATTAGCCCGTTTATACCCTATCTCATTTGCACCCTACTCCAGTTGTCTTATGTGGTATTGTGACCAAAATGTGTTATTATTTTTGTTTTATATGACATAATGTATAAGATGTCCTTAATTTTAAATTAAATGTGATTATGAATTCAAAACTTGAAATTTTATAATTAATTTATAATTTTGCATTTCACACATGAAATGAATCAATTTCATAACAAAAATACACGTAATTATAGTATTATATTAAAAACATCACATTGAAAATGTTAACATAAATATTTGAAATTAATTTCCATTATTAAATGAAATGTAATTATGAAAATAAATAATGAAATTAACATATAGGTAAATATATAGGTAAGTAGGTAGGTATTAACTAGTAAAAACCATGCACCTTTTACTTACCTACTAATCAAACATTACTTATTACCTACCTACATATGAAATAAACTTCATTATGAACTTAAACAAATATATTATAACATCTTAATGTTCAAATTTTGAAAATTAATGTGTTTATATTAATGTGATTACACAATTTGTCATCGTGAAAAATGATGGTCAAATGGTTAAGGATTTGCCATTTGGTTACAGAGGTGAAGGTCCAAATTAATGTTGGTTGGATATGTGTTTTTGGTTAAATATCTAGATGCACATTAATTGAATATGCATAAAATCATATCCAAACTTTGTATCTTTTTTCCTAACTAGCCCTACTTAAAACTAATAGAGGTCTTTTAAGCAAGTAACATTATCATAATCATATCCATAAGGTTGACCTTGTAGTAAATAACTTTATTTGCTAATTATCGTAAATAGAACACTAGATGTGATTTCCTTGTATGGTGTAGGGTTTAGGGTTGAGGGGCAAAGACTAAACACAAAGCTTTTGGGCTTTGTCAAATTATTTGTCGTTATCAAGCTTTTTGTCATTATCAAGGGGCAATTTTAAGGTTTAAGAGTGAAAAGAAAGCACGAAACTTTTATCAATATCAAGCATGCAAAGTTTATTACCTTTGTCAAGTGTTCAAAACTTTTTTTTTTATCAATTTTTTCTATTGTTATCAAGCAACAACTTAGGGATGATGAGTGGAAAGAACATAAGTTTTTTTTTGCATTGTTGTGCTAGTTTGTAGGAAAGAGCTATGCAATTAACATTGTTATGTTTGTTTGCAAGAAAGATATATGCATTTCGTGTTGTTGTGTTAGTTTATAGGAGAAAGCCACCCATTTCATCTTGCTATTAGGTGATGCATTGTTGCATTGGTTTTTGGCATCAATGTTCTAGTTTGCAAGAAAAAGCTACACATTTCACATTGTTATGTTGGTTTGCAAGAGAAAGCTACACATCTCGTGTTACTACATTGGTTTACAATGGAGAGTTATGCATTTCATGTTGTTGTAGTTCAAGTACTAGTTGATGCATTGGGGTAGATGCAAATTATAGTGGCTCACTTTTGTGATGAAACAATGTTTTTTCCCTGAGTATTTTTTATTCAAATGCTTGTGGTGATTAATATATCTTTAGATCTACTAATTGAGACTTGGATCTAAATTAACAACTTCATTATGAAAAGAACTTCGCAATTATTTATTGATAAAACATTCATTTGTTAATAGTAATGGACTTTTGAAGTAAAAAAATACTAGTCATTTGATTGGAACATCACAAAATGGAAAATTTTATATTGATTCACATTCTAAATTTGTTATTGGGATTCAATATATAATGTAATACAAAATGATAAACTCATATGAAAAATATTTTCTTTGAAAACCTTAACCATTTAATAATTAGGAACTTTTGAATGGTTAAAATTTGACCATATTTTCATAAGTCCATATGAGTTGCAATTTTTGTTTATTTTTCAAATTTTTTGTCCCAAAAACATATTTTTTGAAAGTTTCAGATGGGGCATTATTCCTTTGGACTTTATGGGTTTATCTTTTAGAACTTCCAAATCAAAAAATGACATCAGCTACATTAATTACTAATTTTCACATAGATTTGAGAAGGTTTGTAGGTGATTGAACATGTATTATTCAAATATATAGAATACTAATATTTTGTAAAGTAACAACAATGTCCATTTGAATCATTTTAAAGAATTTACTATGAATTTATAGGCAATGTATTTTATGTTGTTATTAAATCATTGTACTGTGCATTCACCCATTGTTGTGTTGTTGCCTTTGCATGAAAGAGTTATGATTATTTCATTGTTGTGTTGTTACATTTGTAGGAAAGAGCCATGATTGTTACATTGTTGTGTTATTGCATTTGAATTATTGGTTGTTGAGTTGTTACATTCATTATTATAATTCATGGTTTCTTTGACTAAATTTTCTAATAACAAATCACCTTATCAATTTCAACAAGTCATTTTGTACATGCCTAGCACAACTAGGTAGTCAAATTGGACCTTGTCATTTTGATTAATGGAGTGACTAACAAATTGACTAATTATTTGATTGATTATTTGACTGTTGGTGGATAACGCATCATTTGACTTGGTCAGTTTTATACTTAAATTAAAATCATTTTTTGGATTATTATTTTTAAAATTAATAGGTAGATAGGTAGGTAGGTAGGTAGTTAGGAAATAGGTTTAGGTAAGTTAAAAAAAATCACCTAGGTAGGTAGGTGTTAGCTTAGCCTAGCATAGCCTAACTTAACTACCTTAGTCTAACCTACGTACCTTAGCCTTCTCAACATGCACATAGGCTATAAATATAAGGAATTGAACCCTAAACCTTCCCAATGATAATCCAAGTCCTTATTAATGGATTACACCATCAAAGGTATTCAACTTTTACGATGTTTTTTATTTCATACGTGACAACTAATGGCTAAACTTAGTGATTTAAAATAATGGTTAAACCTAATGGCTAAACTCAATGACTTAAAGTAATAGCTAAAATCTAATGGCTAAATTCATTGACTTAAAATAATGGCTAAACCTAATGGTTAAACTCAGTGACTTAAACTATTGGTTAATTTTAACGGCTAAATTTAATGATTTAAAGTAATGACTAAACCTAATGGTTAAACTCAGTGACTTAAACTATTAATTAAATTTAGTGGCTAAACTTAGTGATTTAAACTATTGGCTAAACTCAATGACTTAAAATAATGACGAAACTTAATGGCACTACACCAAAATGCATCTTATTTCACTTTGGGTTTCATTACATTTGAATGAATTTGGACATTACCATGGTGAAACTACTCGACACCCTAGTGAATGGGGATTAGTTGCTACCGATAGTGAACTAGCCATTCACTTGCTAATTAATTAATTAGGCAACATGAAAACCAATTAAAATATATATTGTTATTGATAATTTTATGATTTTCAACCTATGAATTGTTGACATATGTTATTACTTAGCCTAGGTATGTAGGCCACACAATCAACTTAAACACCTACTTTAAAAAACTAGATAGGAGAATATTCAGTCAATTTACCATTATTGACCATGCATATACCACTTGTGAGGTTTGATCTTTTGACCTTTAGAATGGAGGCAAACAACTGTACCATCAAACCACCCCATTTGTTGTGATAATGTATTACATTACATTCTATTTATCAAATATTTCATTTTAAAATTACAAAAACATAAACTTTGAAAATTCATATTTTATTGAGATTTTGTCCGAATGAAATGATTCAAGTTTAATTTTTAAAAAATTTCAATAATGTACATAATTACATTTATTTCCTTTTGAAAGTGTAAAATCATTTGAACAATTTTTTTGGGAATATCACTATTCATTAACATTTCAATGACCATTCTTTTGAAAAACAAATGTTTAATAAATGGATAATTTTTTTGTTAATATAATAATACTACCTATGTTAAGTTACTTTTAGCTATTATAGGGCTACTTTTCATTAATTTAAATTATTTCACCCTACATTATTTATGGCTATTTTCAATTATTTTTGGTTATTTTTTATTATTTCACCTTAGGCTACTTTTGGTTATTCTAAAGTACTTTTGGCTATTTTAGCCTATTTCACCTTAAGTTATTTTTAGTTTTGTAAGTTATTTTTGGGTATTGTAGGTTATTTCACTTTAAGCTACTTGAAATTATTATAAGTTATTTCATTTTAAACTATTTTCGATTATGTGAAACTATTGTTGGTTACTTTTGGTTGTTGAAAGCTATTTCACCTTATGCTATTATTAGCAATTTTAGGTTATTATAGGTTATTTCACCTTAAATTATTTTTGTTTATTGTAGATTATTTCACCGTAGATTATTTTTGGCAGTTTTAAATAATTTTAATACATGATTATTAGTGGTTGTTCTATTGGTGCCTATTAATTGTTCTTTTATTGGGGCTATTGGTTGTTATTAATGGCTATTCTATTAATGGCTATTGGTGGTTATTTTATTAATGATTATTACTAGTTATTCTATTAATGGTTATTGATGGATATTCTATTATTGGTTATTCTATTAATGGCCATTGATGATTATTAATGTCTATTATATTAATGGCTATTGGTGGTTATTCTATTGGTGGGTATTAATGGTTATTAGTGGTTATTTTATTAATGGTTATTGTGGTTATTCTATTGGTGGTTATTATATTGATGGTTATTTTATTGGTGATTATTGTATTACAAGTTATTATTGGTTATTATATGTTATATTACAACTATTGATGACTATGTTATTATAAATTATTGTTGAATATTTTAAGCTATATTATCATTATCATAGACTATTGGTAGTTATTTTATTGTAGGTTATTTAAAATTATTTTCATAGGCTATTATTGGCTATTCTAAATTATTTTACCTTAGGTCATTATATTTTATTTTAGATTATTTTAAGTTATTATACTTAGGATAAAATAAATCATAATAACATAAAGTAGAATGACCTTGAATAATCTAAAGTATAACTTGAAATAACATATATTAACTTAAAATAAAATAACCTAAAGTATAGCTTAATGTTAGTTGAATAATTTAATTAAAAATAAATTAAAAGCGTATAATAAGCTATATAGGATACCTTAAGGGTAGAATAACATATAATAATTTAGGTTATAATAATTTATAATAATTTATACTAACTTATAGTAACGTAGGATATAAGTTAGAATAACTAAAGTAACCAAAAATAATATAAGATATATCATAAAGTAGTATATATAAGGTATTTAAAATAACATAAAAATAAACCTATTTACCATAGTAAATTATAATAGTGAATTATGTCAACTAATAGTGAAACACGATGTTTACATAATGTTGTTATAGTGAAATAACTTTAACCATGGTAAAGTCACTAAAGTGTAGTGAATATATTTCATTTTAAAGGTTTCATAGTGATTTAAGCTAGTGAATTACACCCCACTTTTGTAGTAATGTGGCTAAATTCAATAGCTTAAATTATTAGTTAAACCTAATCACTAAACTTAATGGCTAAATTTAATGGTTTAAAGTAAGGGTTAAACCTAGTGGTTAAACTCAATGACTTAAACTATTGGTTAAACCTAGTGACTAAATTCAGTGACTTAAAATAATGGCTAAACTTAGTGGTTTAAAATAATGGCTAAACCTCATGGCCAAACTCGATGCTTTAAAGCATTGCCTAAACCTAGTGACTAAATTTAACGATTTAAAGTATTAGCTAAACCTAATGACTAAACTCAATGATTTAAACTAATGGCTAAATTTAGTGGTTAAATTCAGTGATTTAAATTAATGGCTAAACTTAATGGTTAAACTTAGTGATGTAAAGTAATGATTAAATTTAGTGATTTAAAATAATGGTTAAACCAAATGGTTAAACTTAACGGTTTAAAGTAATGGTTAAAGTTAATGGCTAAATTTAATGATTTGAAATAATGATTAAACCTAATTGCTAAATTCAATGATTTAGAATAATGGCTAAACTTAATGGTTAAACCTATTAGTTAAATTTAGTGATTTAAAGTGATGGTTAAATAAAATGGTTAAACATAGTGGTTAAACTTAATAACTTAAAATAATGGCTAAACATAGTGGCCAATTGAATGATTTAAAGTAATGGTTAAAACAATTAATTAAACTTAATGACTTTAAATAGTTGTTAAAATTATTAGTTAAATTTAATGATTTAAAATAATTGTTCAAATTATTGGCTAAACTTAGTGATTTAAAATAATGGCTAAATTTAGTGGCTAAATTTAATGACTAAAATAATGGTTAAGCCTAGTGGCTAAACTTAATGATTTAAAGTAATGGTTAAACTTAGTGGCTTAAAGTAATGGTTAAACCTAGTGGCTAAATTTAGTGGCTTAAAATAATGGCT
>Ga0116229_10007070_pt1 | contig 17884 bp, 6 predicted proteins | sample S1TSphgellanicum_3_FD_87313 | JGI IMG/M metagenome (GOLD analysis project Ga0116229, IMG submission 87313) | Host-associated microbial communities from peat moss isolated from Minnesota, USA - S1T2_Fc - Sphagnum magellanicum MG | ecosystem: Host-associated > Plants > Peat moss > Unclassified... | reverse complement strand
GTATTTCATGTTTTTACCAGTGTTGGGTGGTTCTTTATTTCTATGGAGAACCTCTGGTTCGGGTTCTAAGAAATAATTTATCTAACGGTTTCAGTTCCAGTTCCACGCATAATTGAAATCAGTAACCTGATTTCAGGTCTGGTTCTTCCTAAAAGAAAATCTGGTGGTGGTTCTAAAATTACACCAGATTTCAATCTGGTTGTGGCAAACCTGGGTCCTGGATCTGGCAGTTAACTTCCAGTTAATCTTCAATATAGCCCCCATTTCTAGTTTTTCTATCAACAAAAAAAAAACAAAAAAATTCTCAAAAATCTTGGTTCCAATTCCACACATAAATGGAACCAGGAATCCAGTTCTGCATCCAATTCTTCAAAAAATTTAATTCTGATTCTGGTTCTGGAACTGATTCCAAAACCCAACACCCAATTTTTGATTTAATCTTCACTAACCAGAACTAAAACCCGTAGTTCTAACCCGCCAAACTGGGTATACACCCAACACTGGTTTTTACCTCATATACACAAGTAGTCCTATAGTGAGCCAGTACTGAAAAGACAAATAATAAGTATTCGCTGAGCTAATGTTTCTTTTGTTCCCTGGATAAATTGTGTTTTTACTTTGGTGGGGAAGTTGCAAGCAGGTAGCTTGCTAGTGAATGGTGAATCTCATTTTCATTTTCTCCTCTTAATAATAAGTGTCATTACAACCCAAAACAAGCATTTACAACCCTAATTATGATAATGTCACAATCCCATGACAAGTGTACAACTTGATGATTATAGGCCACTTCAATACTTTACTTGTAAATCATTTATAACTACATATTAGACTTCTTTTGTGACAATAATTGTCTGTGACAACTATGTAATGTAAGGGTTTTATTTTTATTTTATTTTTAAAAAATTTAATTTTTTAGGCAGAATTTTTCCAAAGTCACCAAATGTTTTTTTGAAAATGGCAACTTGCAAGTCTTTTCTTTGACTATTTGCTTTGGAAAGTGTTTTTTGGGTTTTCCAGTCACCAGAGTCAGAATTCTCTTTTTTAATCACCATATTTTTAAATTAAGTTCCAGCAGGGTAACAAAAAATACATAAGGATGCTTCTTTTTTTTTCAATTCCATTTTTTGTTTGTAGTAAAACTTGGTTTGATCATGTTATAGATGATCATGGCCACCTCAACTACATTACAAAATTGGAAAACAATTAAAAATACTATTATATAATGTAGTTTAATTGTAAATTTCCAACAATAATCTGATATTCTCATATCCACATTATTTTTCAATATTAATTATCTATACATGAAAAATCACAAATTGTTTGGTTTATTTCAAAATTCAACACAGAAGTTGAATTAGAAGCAATGTTGGGTGGTTTTCACCTTCTTTTTTAGAACCAGTCACTTCCACTTATTATACAGAATTATGAGAACCAGACCAAATTTTCTTCTATGAAAATTGTTTTTGGGCTAATGAGAACCATCTAGGTAATCAAGATTTGTTTTTTATGTTCAGCCAATTTTTAGACATACTAATTCTGACAAATGCAATAATACATGATTTCACATCCAATTCTCACAACCCAATCATCAAATTTTAATTTATTAGAAAGGAATTTTCTTGACACTTCAAAAAATAAATGAATGTTAAAAATGAAAATTTTTGCAACAATGTTTACAACCAACAATTGCAGACATTAGATAAAGACTTTTAAATTTAAGGTTCAACATCAAGAAAAGCGTATTATGAGATTTCTTTTCATATTTTTTTAGAAAGGGAAAAAAAATTAAAAGCCCCAACAACTTCATTTTTGATGTTGAAAAGCAAATATATTAAGTCAAGAACAACACTTGCATCTTCATTCATTAGGTTATCAAAGGAAATTATGATTTCAATTTCATCCCCAAATTTTAGACTTATGAATATAACAAAATTCAGTGCATCACCTAACAAGCAAGGACCTTTAAACTAGTTCAAAACACAAATAGATACAATAGGGCCACTTGGGCAATCAAAAAAATATGGGAAATGTGCCATGTCAAAGGAGGTGGCATTCTTATCATCATCCTCATAATATTTTGCCTATTATAACAAAATATCATAGTTTCCTTGAATTACAAAGGTTCTTAAAATGGATAACTTTACTAGCAAATGTGCAAAAACTATATATATATGTTATGTTTTGTGTAACAATTTCAAAAGGAAATGCAAATTAAATAAAATTTCAATAAAATTAAAAAGATACCTTGTTTTCACTTGGGTATTCAATTTCCTTAGACACAAAATAAAATTCACACATGCCTTATTCCATTCTTGTTTGCCTTTTTTTTCTTTTGGGCAAATTGATACACTTTTGTGAATTCCCTTGTGCAAATTTGATAGACACATATTTTATGCCTTTTCAATTTTTTTCATTTGTTGTAGCATATTAACATTTTAAAAAAATTCACACCCAAAACTAGTTCCCTAGAAACTTTCTTCTAAACCCAACACCTCATAGCTTACAACTAAATTTTAGTGTTATGATCATAATATTTTGGTTAATCTTTTGATCCTTCACATAAATAAGAATTTTCTTCCTTAATTCATATATGTCCAACAATTCAATCAAGTTTTTGGTTAAAGCCAATGTCTAGTAATATTTGTGACCTCAACAAATCCAAGGATGGTATGCTTTAACAAGCTATAGCTAATCAAGTTCTCCTAGAAAATTTGTCATCAGTGCAAAGATATCATGTGCACCTTTTGGCATCCAAAGGTGTGCAATTGTAAACTCACATTCTACCAAGGCTAGCAAAACATATAATTGTTTAAGTTTTTCCATTAACCCAAATAACATTTCTAGTGAAAATTATTTTTTGGAAAGAAAAACAACTTTTAGACATAAATGCATATAAAAACACTTTAACCATACATTTTTCACAAATTACAAAAGCAAATAACTTTTCACAATTAAAAGTCCCAAATCCTCCAAAAGTTGTTTATGTTGCACATCATATTTCTTAAAACGTTTCTTTGCAACAAAAAAAATAAAATTAAAACTGCCAAATATATTAGACATTTTCTTTGTTAATTGTTTTTCCCGTTAAGTTCTCATATGCATTTCCTCCTCAAACTTTTTGGCAAAAACAGAATGGTTTACAAACACTTGTTTTTTTTAATGTAGTTATTCCATTTGATGTATTGCATAAAATTAAAATCATTTTGTGCTTGAACTTATGGGTTTGAAATTTAAATTAAATTTTTATGAAAAAATATACAACACATGATTTGAAAAGATTTAACACCAATATTTTTGTTATTGTTGACAGAAAAAATGCCCAGCACAATGTAATTAAACTATGTCGTTTCCATTTTATTTTTTCATTTTAAATTTTGCATCATTTTTTAGATTTTTTCTTAGTAAGTTAGTTATGTTCAATGAATATTTGGATTTTCTTTAAAAAATTCTTACAAAGGTTCACCTTCCATTACCACTTCATTCATGAAACATAAAATGTTTTTTTTTTTAAAGAGGATTATTCCATGTTAGTTTTCACAAAAGACTATTACTTATTGAATAGAGAGAAAAAAACAACTTTACAATCTACCAAAATATTATAAGAATTTACAAGCAAAATAATCTACCATATTGAACACATTTACAAGATACTCACATTTCTCTCCTTGAACACCACTGTGCAAAATTACAAAATTGATTTATGTCTATTATGTGTGTGTGTATATATATATAAATAGTTTAAAATATACAACATCCACAAAAAAAGTAATCAGAACTTATATTCTCAACCCTACTAAAAAAAACCAACATTTGAAAATATGAAAGAACGCATAAAAAAACAATGATTTGTTGAAAGGGGAAAAAAGATTTTTAAAAATAAACCCAAAAAAATGAACTTTCCACAAAACATAGGAAAAAAAAATTGGGATTTGTAAAAAGGGAAAAAAGGATAAATATAATTTTTTAAAATGGAAAAATAACTTTCTAAAAGAAAATAATATTTAAAAATAATTTTAAAAATAAAAAATGAAAAAAAATTAAATCCAAAAGAAAAAAACTTGGAAGATAAAACAAAAAACAAAGGGGGACAAAAGAAGATTAAAATGAAATACAAGAAAAAAATACTTATATGTTTATTATTCGTTGAGGTCATGATTCATCAAATGTTGAATGCACTTTGTTTGTTTTAGTTTGAATTCCTACACAAAACAAAAGCATTAGAGGGGTCCAAATACTTAACACAAGTAATAGCATTAAGTGACAACAAGTAATTACAAGGGATAAGGTGTAATGTAAGTACCTTGAAATTCAATGATGGTAACAATAATAGGAGATGATAAGCAAGAATTGAATAGCAATGAGAACTAACAATAACAATAGAAGGCAATGGCAAAACAATAGTGGCTAATGGTGACGACAAGCAACAATAGCAAGAAAGGTCGACGGTGAACCAATAGTAACATCAAATGACCACAAATGACAAAAGTAGGAAACAATGGTGAAGCATAAACAACATTAAACAATCATGAATAGCAACACCAACAAGTGATGGCAAAACAAAGATGGTGAAGCACCAACAATGGTGAACCTAAAACTCACAAGCCACAAAATCAAACGAAAATGCTCACAAGCCATGAAGTTCACACTAAAAAGAATCTTGTCCATTCCAACCCATGCATTTGCAACTTTTGTCCAAATCAACCATTTTTGTGATTTTAAATACGACTATCCTCCGTAACACTTAGTAAAAACGATTAGTAGTCGCATAAACAACTGCAAAGTGGTTTGTAATTGCATATATATGCAACTTATACTTGTCATTAATGTTGATTTGGATGAAAACGAAAATGAAAAATACATTTATATCATCCATTTTTAGTGGCATCCCAAAATAGATGAAAATGTAGTTGTTTTTCCAACTTGGAAGGTGGTTCAATGGCCATTGGATACCATGTGGCATATTTTCAACTTGATTTGTGACTATAAATTTCAATCGTAAATGCACATGTAATCAAATGTGAAAAACAAAAAAAAGTTGCTTAATGAAATTGTTGGATTTAGTGGTCTAATTGTTTTCCCTTAATTTTTTTCAATGAATTAACCATTAAATGTGTAATAAGGTTTGGTGAGTTTGTGAAAATTTCAAAGGACCCATGGCAATTAATGGTAGAAATAGGGTTAAATAATAGATATTTTATCATATTGTTGATATGTGATAATGGTCTTGTATTAATTATTTAATTAATTAGGCTATGTAATTTATTTATTAAATAGGTTAAGGTTTAGGTAGTAAGTATAATTAAATAAGTAGGTAGGCTATGTAATTAATGTATTAAATAAACAATAAGTAGGATAGGTAGTAAGTAGCAAGTATGTCATATGTATGTGGGATAAGTAATTATTATTTTATCATGTTGATATAATTATTAATTATTATATTAGGTAGGCAATTTTATTTATTTATTGAACATGCTAGGTAGTAGGAGTAATTTATGACCCATTTCATATCATACATTTAAATTACATTTTGTTGGTACAATTATGATTTATTATAAACAAAATTGTATAATATAATTTCTTCAATCAAATAGATGTTTGAGATGTGAAAAAATATAATTTATTTTTACATAAATTTTTTATCATAATTTTAAGTAAAACTTAAAATATTATATGTGTAAACATAATAAAATTTATAGTTGCATAAAATCAATTAATTATATGGCATTAATCAATATTAGACATTAAAATTGATTATTTAAATTAATCTTTTATATCATAGATATAGTTAATAAAATAACTTTTATTATACTTTTTATAATTTACTTATAATTCATTTATAAATATTATATGTGAATGAATTATATATCACACATTTTAATTAAATTCTATTGGTAAATTATGATATATCAAAAGAAAAATTGTATAATAATTTTTTTTAATATAATGAAGGTTTAAGATATGAAATTTATTTACATATTTGTTATTATATTATCCAATTATAAATCATGTGATTGAATTTATTTTTTCCATGGAATGGTCTTTGAAATTGTATTGAATAACAAATTTTAAAAAAAAACAATTCAAATTGATTTATATTTTTAAAAGGAAAAAATATTTTTGTGTACATTATTGGAAAAATTTTAAGTTTAAACTTTAATCTTGTTATTTGGACAAAATCATAATAAAATATCAAAGTTCAAAAATGATCTTTAGTGTAATGTTTAAAATCAAGTAGGTTAAATAAAATGCACGTTACTTTTTACTTACAACAAGTGGGGTGGCTTGGTGGTAAAAGAGTTAATCTTCATCCTTGGGGTTCAAGGATCAATCCTCACAAATGGCATGGATTGTGGTCAATGTTAAAATGTTGACCAAATATTCTTTACTTGCATATAACCAACATAGGGTAGGTGGCTCACCTAATAACCTAAACTATTTTTTTCAGCCTAGCTTATGTAATGACATGTGTCAACATAATACAAGTTGAATTTAATAAAATTAACAATAATATAAATATTATTATTATTTTACTTTATTATTTAAATAATAAATATTTAAACAAATATAAATAATGCGATTACATTTTTGAGTGGTAAAATCAGTCACAAAATGGCAATGCCACATAAGTTGGTTTGTATGGATGAAAAGTTCATGTAAGTCACATCTTTATGCAATTGCCTTTACAATTTGGTGCCACATATTGTCTTTTGCAACTAAAATTTTATGTGACTTATCCAAGGTGACTAAACACTATAACAAGTCACATGTGATAATTAAAATTAAAAATGAGTTGTAAATATAATCATATATTTGTAAATTCCTTGTAGTGTCACTATCTCACATACCACAAAAACAAACATTCAAATCTCCAAAACACTAAGGTGAAAAAAAAAAGTTATGGGGCTTTTTTATCTCTTATTTCTGAATGTAAATGCTACACATTTAACATCTAACCTAACTTCTAACATAAATTGCCCAACCTCAACTCTAAAATCCTAAAGCCTTAAATTTCCATACATGTTTGAAAGCACATTACAATGACCCCCTTTGGGACCTCTTTAAGGTGTCACATTGTACTACTTTCTAGGGATGTGCATGTTTGAATATATCCCACTTCAAGCTTTTGAAATATTTTCACAATATTTTTACATATTAATTATGTTAGAATATAACATAGGCAAAAAATTATTAAAAAAACTATTTCATTTTATTTTATAAAATGGGAGATTGGAATATATTAGTGAAAATGAATGTAATGTACCTATGTACTCAAAAACATAAATATATTTCAAAAAAAAATTAAATAATGTTTAAACTTTATGAAAGTTAAAGGTATATTTTAATCATATCATTTCACATAATAAGAACCATGTTTAAATACCATGTTATGACTAATATGTAAATTTTCATTTCAAAAAATGAGTTTTTTCAATAAAGATGTAATAAATGTGTGGTAAATTGAAATTTTGACAAGATTTCACATCCACATAAAAGAGGACAAGCATAGTTATATGGGCCATTTTTTAAATTTTATTAAAATTGATTATTTTAATGACTAATGAAACCTTAAAGTAGTGTAACCAAAATGAGATTATGGTCTTATTATAACAATAAAATGGGAAACATTTAAACCTAAATTATAACCTTTTAATCTTAAGCTTCACACTATGAAAAATCACGTCCATTGAAACCACATTACCTTTCAACTAAAATTCAAAAAAAATTTATATACAACTATTATGCAACTATCCCCTTAGAAATACAATGTATTAATAAATAAATTATCGCATCAGAAAATCAGTTAATTGTATTATAGTTACAAATGAGTTGAAAATGGGTCTTCTATATGGTAATTTATATACATCATACATACATATGTCGTCAACCATGTTTGACTTTTTCAGGAGTTGCATTGTAGTTACATGTGACAACTACTAAAGAATTATTATAAATGTGTCACTAAAACAACAACTATGTTGCAATTAGTGTACAATATACATACATGCGATTTTGCCACATGTCCACATTTCCACCACCCATTATGGGATACATTTGCAACTAATTTTCAATTATGATTCCCATTGATACAATTAGTATGGCCACTAATGCACCACGACTAAAATACTACTATTCAACTATGTTATGACTATGTTATGACTTATAACTTAATAAAAATTATTCATCAATTATTTATATTTTCATCATATGTGTTTCATTTTGAGTGATTTAAAATGTTATGGAACACTACCTCAAGTTCTAGAAATCATCTGTGAAATGCAAAGGAAGATGAGTAATGAAAAAATAACAAGATAAATAAGTTTTCCAACTTACAAAACACATTTTTTTTCCTTATTTTTCCTTTTTTTCTCTTTGGACCCCTCCTACTTTTAAACCTCATAACTTTTTTATTTCTTATTCATTTTAAATGATTTAAAGTGTTATAGGAATGCCACTTGAAATTTTACAAATCATCTTGGAACGATAATAACAAACAACATACAAGGAATTTTGTTAGTGTTTGGGAACTAGTATTTGTAGCATTTGGTGGTTTGTTTTTTTGAGTTCTTGACACCCTCTACTTTGAGGGGCCATAACTTTCTCAATTTTATTCCGTTTTTAACAATTTTAATGCACCAAATGCGTCAATAGGAAGGGTTCAAGTTTTTTCTAGACACGAAAAATAATGAAATCCTCCCCTTCGATTTGGCTTGCTTTGAACGCTTAAATGTTAGATAGTGCAACATAATTTGCAACTAATGAACAACTAAAAAATTTAACCAATATGTTTTGTTTTTGAATCCCATGTTACAAATTATATAAAGAAAGCTTGTTCTTTCATGTTCTCACATTAAAGTATATGTATCATTTTTGGATGAGCTTAACCCAAAGGCAAAACACAAAATGAAAAATAAAATTTCATGGTTATTCTTTAGTGCACTTAGTTTTGTGCTCTCCTAATTTATTTACCTAAGTAGGTAAGTAGTTCTACTTTTCTACATAGGTAGGGAGGTCCTAGGTAAATATGTAGGTATGTAGGTCTTAAAACCTACTTAGCTATTAAAAAAAATTTAAATGTTTTTCCAAAATACAATTAATATGCCATGTGACAAATTTTTATCGTGCCACATGTCACAATATCAAACCATAAATAACAATCATAATGGACGATGGAGACCAATATTTCAAAAAGAATTATTTCCAAAAATCTTCATAATTCCACATGTCATATTTTAATAAGTGGATGACAATTAATGACATTAACATGACATCATGGGTGCAATTATAATGGAGTTGCATAGTAGTTGAAAATGAGTTGTTTTGATTGAATTGCAATGAATTGCACGTATATACAATGAATCATAACTCTATAACTCATGCAACTTGTCCTTTAGCACTCACAACATATAAATACAGTGAGTTACAAAGCCAATTGCAAAACACCTTTTTTTTTAATAGTGTCATTTTGAACAATTCATAGCTTTAATTTTATTGATAGACAATTCCAATACACTCCCTCATTATCAAAAGGAATAATTTAAGTCTCAAATTATTATTGCTTGATACACATTCGTTCCATATAATAAATGGCTAACAAAAAAATATGTTATTCTACCTTAATCAAAGAGCTTAGACCAACAAAAAAACATGTTTATTTTAAAAATCTAGATAAATTCAATCCCTCCAAACAACCTATCTTGAACTATCTTTGTCTTACTTTGGCATAAAAATGATAATATTTTTCTCTTCACAACTTAAAATGTCCCAACAAATTTTTTAAAAAAGTTTGAACAAAAAAGGTTCAATCACAAATAAACACTAAAATCCCCCTTCCCCTAATCACAAAAATGATGAAACAAATTTTCTATTAAAGATCCCAACCTTGGGTTTCACTTCCCATTGACATATTTCTCAAAATCCCCTCCCCATATCCCAACCTTGAAAGATTGAAACCTATAATTCAAACAAGTTCATCAATCCCCTATTATATTTTTTCATCTCCACATTAGAACCACTACTTTATTCATGTTTCTACACCAAGCCTAGCTATTCTCCAAATTCCAAGATGCAACAAAAGAAAATTGAGTAAGAAAAATATTCATCCCAAAAATACTGATGTAGACATTCTTCCTAGATAGTCTCAAACGATTCCTAGAAAAAACCCAACTGTAGCTTCAAACCACTACAACCTTTTAGTTTCTACATACATATTCCCCAAAACCAAAACAATGATGAAAAGAAAGACCTGGAAAGTCTTTTATCATCAACATTCCTCAATCCACAAAACTCCCGCAAGAGTTCCTACCAAGCCCACCATCACCAAAGCCCTTCAAAAACTTGAAAACAAAAATAATTATTATTTGCCACTTGAATATAATTCCCCCACAATCGATAACACACACACCAACCATCACCATTAACCTACAACAAAAATCAAGCCAAACACATAGACATTAAAAAGAAGAAAACTTCATTAGAAATAGCCATCAACTTTTACTTTTATTATTGATTTCTTCTTTTGGCTTCCATGTTGCCTTTTCATCCACATCCATTAGGTTTCCAATATAGAGGCCCTTCATTCAACTCCATTTCCTCCCACACAATTACTAGGTATATTTAACAAATTTATCTTCCATCAATGCTTGACCATAGGTAATGGGTCCTTTCCAGTGTTGTGTGGGTATATAAATTTACACATACCAGATTGGTCTTAGTATGTCTAGTATCATGGAAGGGGGGTATGAATATGGTTTGAGTATGTTATTGAAATGATCAAATTAAGTATTAATTTGGTATTAAAATCTAAAATTGTGAAATTGAGTATCAATCTGGTATCAACATTTTCTTTTTTAAGTTGATATTAATGGACATCAACCTTGGTCCTGGTATGCTTTCATGACAGTTAAAAAAACTTCAAACCTTAAACAATGATCCATAATGAACCAGTAGAAATAAACAAAAAATATTGGCATCGATTGCACATTGAACGATGAATAGACACATATACATGATTGAAAATTGAAATAATATCTGAAATCTAAAAAATTTGAAGTTTGAAATGTTGTAAAATTTTCCAACATGTGAAATTTGAACACTACACAAATTGATGCAAAGTGCAAGGTTAAAACTCAAAATTCAAATTGTAAATACAAGTTAAAATCAAATCCATGTTTATAAGGAATATAATACAACTGTCACAACCTAGCCTTGGACTTCCGACCAAACCAAAGGCTTGTAAAGCTGCGAGCCAAGAATGAAGCTCGGGAGTTTGGGGGTGTATCAACACCAATTACAAATCATCCTCAAAATAACTAAATTGGTCCAATTCTTCTTCATGGGATTCAGGAAGGTCTATTTCAGAAGTAAAAAACTCCCCAACATCTGTCTTTGCAAAGTGGCAACCAACTCACACATCTTTAGGCCAATTCTTGTATATCATGACCAAGGCATCCAAGTTTGTGAGCCCAAACCTATAGTGATGCAAACTATTCAAGACTCTAGCCATAAAGAATATCCTTTCTATTTTAATCTATGAACTAAGAATTGCCAAAATCTATCTAATAAGAAAGGCCACATTGGGATATAGCCTAACATATTCCTTCCACCAAAGCAAAGGTGACCTTACATCATCATTGCACAATTCATTCTAAAGCTGCCAAGTTAGTGCATAGTTGGATGTGCACTGGAAATTACTAAAACATTTTTTTATTAAGGAATCAACATGAATCAAGCTAAAATTGACACATTCAACAATCGCAGAGTAAAATTCTTAAAACCTAACTAGGAACATCATAAACATGATTAAAGACATGCACTTCTATTCAACTATAACAAATGTTAATTAGCCACAACTTGGGCACCATTAGTTGCAAGAATTTCGAAACCCTTCAACTTAGTTTTGCTTTATACATACAAATGTGACATCATTAATAAATCAAACCCACACTCATATGTGGGAAGCCCATTCAAAACTTGACCCTAATTCAATTATATTAAATGTTAGAACACTAGATTTGTAGTTATACACATCACAACATCATGAAATTAACATTGAAAACTTTTCGAAACTTTACTACAACATGTCCATGTTATGATGTTTGAAAGACCAAGTTACTTGTACATATATTATGGAACTTGGGCTTTTACATTAAACTATTAGAAAAATATATAAGATTTATATAATCTTCCATTATGTCATAGAATTCTGCAAATGAACTAATGATTTCTTATAGTGGTAGCCTTCTTTTTTTATTAATATTCCAAAGATTTTCACCATTTTGGTTTTCCAACTCAGAAAATTAAACAATTGCTACTAACATGCTACAATTCTTCAACAAACCATGACATTAGATATAATCTCATCACAAAACCTTTACGAATATTTCCATAATTTATTGAATTCTAGAAGATAAAATTTATTTGACCATTTGTTCCTCACTTCACAAAAACAAATTTGGACTGCAGAAAACACCACATGCTCATTTTAAAAACTTTTAAAAACATCAACAAGAATGAGTATATGAATTATAAAAGAAAGTTGTTGCTTGGGTTTCCAATAGTAGTTGTGCATCAAGTTCTTCATAAACCTTTGGCATGATGAGTTTCTTTGTGACATCAAATTTGTTTAAACTAACCTGCATTTCCTTGCTCCACCAATCCAACACACATGATATATAGTTGTCGTATCAAGGACATCATATTGTTGCTTCCAAGTAACAAATGCCCATTGTGAATTGTCAGTTAATTGTGCATGTTGTTTTTTTTGCACAACACGATTAATGTTGGAAGGGTGTGTATTCAAGACTCATGCTAATGCTCTAACCCCAACTACCTCCTTACTAACATCAACATTTAGCAATGTACCTTCATATGTTAATTTCTCCTTGGATTACATACCTTTAACTTTTTGAGGTTCAACTTTCAATCGCTAGACAAAGGCATCTTGAGCCTTTGCTTCATTGGGAGGTAGGTAATATTGTGGGAAATGGAGTGTAATGATATTATTCTCCATCAATTTGTTTGTTGTAGAAGGTAAAGAAAAAAGTTCTGAGTTTATGAAAGAGGCAATTTGATGCACAGAAGCATAGACCTTCATCCTACACAAGATTGTATCTTCAAGTATTGTTGTAGTGTTAGAGTTTGCAAGGTTTTGTGCATCTCTAGCCACAACCATAGACCTTTTCTAAATTGTCGTTGTTTTTCTTTTGTAGTAGAAGTGAAATTTAATTCATGCAAAATTATTCCACACTATTATAACAATAGATTTGCACTTCACATGCATACATTCACTATTTTTACATTAATTCTCAACACATTTAACACTACCATTCATTTAAAAACCAAATTCATGGTTATTTCATCTAACCATAATTTGCATTTCAAAATACATTAAAAAAACCCCATAAATAATATTACAATTCATTTCATTAAATTTTGATACTACAAAAAATTCACACAACAATATAAACATAAAATTCATTGCAAAATTTTGTGCTTCTTTGTATTACTAAAAACATGAATCAAAATTACAACAGAATCCCATGTTCAAAAAAATCCCCAAAAAATAATTAAAATATGTGGTATATCAAAATAGAATATGTGGTTTTCTACTACAAAGTTCCTACAATTCTTCCCACGCTTCACAAAATTATGTTTAAGAATTATGTCTTATCTTTTTAAAAACCTCCCACTTTGACCAATCCCCACTCCTCATCATGATTCAAAACCAACAAAAATTCAAAATTCAAATTAACAAAGTTCCTTGATCAGTCCTTATATCCTAAATACTTATTCATCCAAAATCATGTACTCATCCAACCCCCTTAACATTTTGCATTCTCTCTTTTTAATCGCAAAACAAGTGCAACAACCGTAGATTTTCTTTCTTTACTAGATGGATCAAATCAAATTATCCCCACCTTTCTTTGTTGGTCCCTAGTATTCCCCATGAAGTAGAAAGAACATAGACAAACCTAACTAAGGTCTAGACAACAATGGTGGTTGACCTTGAAATCTACTCATCGAAAATATGCAAACTTCAACATATTGCAAAAATTCTTTAATAGCAGAAGTTTTTGTTTAATGAACATACCTTTAGAAATGGAACACATTGTTGCAAACTTCAAAAGCTTGCTAAAATTTGAAAGAAAAAATATATTGCCACTCTATCTTCCCCCTAGCACCCATCCCGCTTGGAGTCACAACTCACAGCAATTGCACCTTATCCCACCCTATAGTAATTTTGCACTACTATGTGAAGTAAACAACACATTGTCACACTCTCTAAGGCCAATCAACACCCATCCCGCTTGAAGTCGAACTTCATATCCTTGTAAACTTGTTGCATTTGCATCAATTTCCCGTCCCTCTCGATAACAAAACTTGTCCCATTGTATTTATGAAAACTCTTTTTTTGACAAACAAACCCTACTTAAAATATCAATTGTATATTTAGTCCATTGATCAACGGTAAAAGTACTTGCACTAAGTAATCAACATTTGTTATGTTGACATATGAATACATAAAATATGTTAGTATGCAAAGTACAACAATGTAACAACTAGGTTAGGTTTTTTGGAACCTAACTTATCCAAACCATTTGTTTAAAAACATCACAGGGCCCAAGTGTAGATCAATTTGAAAGATGACCACATAAAAAAAAAATAGCAAACATTGATCCTTATAGCCCTTAAATGTACTAATGAACATTATAAGCTTTAATATCGATGAATATCCAAATACCCTAGCAAATTATGTGAATTATTTGAAAAGATTGTTCTGTATGCTTTTGTAGGTGTATGTGCAAAATTTCATTAAAAATTTCTATTGGCAAGAAGTATTTCTTAATCCTTTTGTGTGAGTCTGTAAATTGTTACAAACACCTATAAATTGAAAATGTTTTCCAAAGGACAATTATATCAGTTTTATGTGTAACAATTCCATAACATAATGGTAGATTAAGATGTGAACTATTATTAAATGCACATTTGGAGCACTGAATCTTTTCCAACTTATGGGAAAAACATTTCAAACTTATGGGTACAGTGAAAACTACAACATTGTAACAAGATTTGTGTACACCATACCATGGAAACACCCCATGTAATTTTCCAACCATTGGGGAAACCAAACTCCAAATTCTTCATAATATGATTCATAGACTTCCTTACAAGATAATTTCAAAATATCATGAAACTCAAATATGTTAACAAACTTTATGGATTATGAATTTATTTGTGTAAATTATACTTTTATACATGTTCATTGTTGACTATTAAGCACATGGTTATTCCTTTGACTAGGGAAAACTAGTAATAAAAGTAAACAACTAATCAACCAATTATCCCATCATAAATCAATTTCAATAATGAAGTGTGATTATTGATTTACATAACACAATGTTATAAACATGCGGGTTATCATAATAATAGTGAATTTCATAGCCTGTGACATAGTAAATTAATATTTGGTCATAATCACATATGGCCATTTTCACATATATACAATGATTGAAAATAATTTCATGTAAACCATTCTATTTTAGGTTTTGATCCACATTTGGAAATGCCTTAATGAAATGCCTAAGCCATCAACACCTTAATAAATTATCTCATTGCATATCTAACCCTAACCATGTACATGGTCAAAAGACATAACCCATATGCATTTGTTCAAAGAAATATCACAAGCATCTAGGTTTGGAAGTTACACAAATTGTCCATTTCTCAACAACAAATTGTGGATGACTATAGTAGTATAGAAAAAATTCTCAATTTTTAGCAAACAATTTCCCCTCCATTTTAATTGGGTATAATCTCTAACATGGGAATTCCTTCAAAAAGAATTCTTAACTCCCATCAAGTTATGGACGATATATTCCATCTTGTCATTGGGAACCTCTATTTATTTGTGTTATCAATTTCAAGGATTCCTGAACACACCCTGCATATAGACCTATACCATAACAATTCAGCCATGATACTTCTAAGTTCCATATCCTTCATGCACATAAGTAAACCACTCAAGTTTGTGCCTTTTAACAAACTAAAAGGTGAAACATAATCTTTAAACAACTAAATAAAAATAGGTGGTATGTGTGAAGGGAAGTGGAAGAAATTTTGATACAATTTTCAAAATATCAAAAAAAATATTAAAGAAAACTCAATTATGGTCAACATGAATCAATATGTGCCTTAAGTTATAGTTCTCACCTAAGGCAAAAATCAATTCAAGTTTAAAACATTATAAAATTTCCCTCCTAGTACTTTTCCAATACAAATTAGATTTTTAAAGATATAAAAAAAAACATGTTATACAAATTTGTTTTTGACCAAAAGTTGTAATTTCATTTTTCTGAATGGTGTTTTACAATTTCCAAAAGACCAATTGACCATTTTCCCACATTTACTTTCCCACCTCAAACTAAAGAACTCTTTAAAAAACAACATATTTTATCTAAATCATGGATCTTTAATAGTAGATATGATCAATTGATGCATCAAGTATTTGACCATCTCCCAACATTTACATGCATGTTGTAAGGTAATCAATATTTTATTTTATTTTATTTTATTTTATATGATACCACATCTACATATTAAGATAGGTGTTTGTTTGTTTGTTTGACATTCGTTCATTTTGTTTCTTTGGATCTGACCACACCCTAACCTTCCCAAACCATGGGGCCCCCTACTATGCTTTTGGAAGTATTCGAAAAAAACCCTACACAAAATATAAGGTTTTGCAATTTCTAGACCAATTAAGCAAAATGGGAAAAATGGATGATGGCATGGTTCATTTTCATCCATCACATGTGGATAAAAATAAAAATGCGCAAATAAAATTCATTCAATGTTGAATAATGTGATGATGGTTGAATTTCATCCATTACGGATGAAAGGTCCATGTTCATGGGCAAATGTTCCAAATTTTTAACAATATTTTGTTGAATCTACACTTTTTTTTAAAAAATCCTCCTTTTTCTTATTACCACAATTTTTAAAAAGTTCCAAAAAAATTGTTTGTTTCAAGATCTAATTCTTTTAATTTATGGATGACGTTTGTGACATTACCCCCTTTTGATGGCAAATTTCTCAAGTAATGGCCTTAGGCTTTTTTGGATACCATAAATAACATGTGTGAACCTTCTCAAAATCATTTTATTATGACAAACTAACCTTTGGTTTTAAAAAGAACTTTATAATAAAAGGATGAAAGTATGATTGGGTGGTATCATAAGGAATCAACTCAACAAATGGTTAAGGAACTAAAAATTGATCAAATAATATTTTTGGGTATTTTTTTAATTTTTTAATATTATAGTTTTTTTTTCATGTTTATCCATTGCATGCCAAAATATATGGCCTTAATCTTTCATTGAAATGAAAATAAATGAAAATCATGATTACAAAATTGTATTCTTAATTTCTACAAATTTAAACTTTTAAAATTCATAACTAAATTATACTTAATCAAAAAATTACTTAATAATTTATTTTTAAAATAACATTTAAGGTACCTTTGAGAATTATATATTAAAAAATAACCCCCAAAATATGTATCAAAAGTGTTTTTGACCAAAAAATTCAAAGAACATAACTAATGTTATTTTCCTAAAAATTTTGGTCAGGAAATGATTAGGAACATCAAAATTAAAAATATTTTTCATTTCATAAAAGTTTCAAGTTCTATACAACCTCATTAATGTATTTATTAAAAAAAAGTGAAGGCCCTAATTGTTTAAGTGTTTTTTAAAAAAAAATTAAGTTCAATTGATCAAATTAAATGAAAATGCAATGTGGTACCACCCAATCTTGAAAAACAAGTCAAAGGCATAGCAGGAATAAAAAAGAATGAATTATTCAACCAAAAAAAATTGGAATAAGT
>Ga0116229_10007068_pt1 | contig 17888 bp, 14 predicted proteins | sample S1TSphgellanicum_3_FD_87313 | JGI IMG/M metagenome (GOLD analysis project Ga0116229, IMG submission 87313) | Host-associated microbial communities from peat moss isolated from Minnesota, USA - S1T2_Fc - Sphagnum magellanicum MG | ecosystem: Host-associated > Plants > Peat moss > Unclassified... | reverse complement strand
TCTGTTTGTGTCTCTCTTGTAGCAAACGACTCTGTCTCTCTCAGGACAAACAAATGAGCAAATGCATACCATGATGTCGCCACGCTTACAGAAGTGAGATTGTCGCTATCCATATTTCCTTCAGCTGTTGCCTTCAGTTCTGATCTCTTTGAAGCTTGCTCCTCCGGATTGGAAGCACATGTTCCTGATATACCATAACTGATCAAATCTCATCAGGTTGGCCATATATGTCATCTTCCTCTCTCAGCAGTTTCATTTTCATAGAATAACCATGGAGAAGGATTTTCTCCTCTAGCGTGAACATTCATGATGAAGCTTCCATCTCCATCAATGTCAATGACAAGAATATTTGTGGCTGTGGTCCCCAGTGCAGCTGGCAAGCTGAAACCCATTGCTCCTAGCCCTGCAAACTCAAACACACACAAGAACAAAAAGCCACTCAGGAAGCGGAAAGAATGCACAACAAGCTTGACACTGGATGTCCTGATGCTTACGCCACCTCCTCAATGTTGCATTGATATGATACACCCCATTGTAATAAACACAAATTGTAATGTAGAAAGGAAGTCAGAGACACAGTTTCAAAAAACAGACCTCCTGATGTGAGCCACCAACAGAGTTTCTTATATCTATATCACTGAACAGCCCACATTTGATGCTGGCCTACGCCTGTGGAGAGGACGCCATTGCCTCCTGTGAGCTCACAAAGCATTTGAATTGTGAGCTGGGGTGCATCAAACTTGGGGTATGTGATCTGCCACTTCTGCTTTTGCTCATCAAGCTCTGCCAACCAGCTTGAGAAATCAGGTACTTTATTCTGTCTAACTTTGTGGGAAAAAAGAATCCAACATGCAACTATGAGACCATTGTACCATTCTTCATCACACGAATAGTAGTGACATAGCAGCCCCCATGACTACTCGCTGACTGACTTCATCAACTCCCAAAAGTGATGAGCTGCCATGACTACTTGCTGATTGACATCAGCTCCTGACAGTCAGTGTAGGTTGGATAGAACAACACTCAGGATGATGATGTTTCAACAAAACTCATCAGTGACTGAGTATTACTACAGCAAAGGAAAAGGGTGCAGTGTTGCCCTGACCTCTTTGATTAGTTTGATCTCAGCTGCAAGAATTATACCATAGAGGGATAGCCATTTGTTGTTGAATGTCCTTTGGAATATCAACAAGATCTGGATCATGTTGACCAGATGTGGTGAGGAAGAAAGCATCCTGGATAATTTGAGGTATGTTGTCCACATTCATCACCAGATGGTCATGCTTGGTGATGGATCATGTCACCTGCACATGGAATGTAACCAACTGCACATCATCTCAAATATTGGTGTGATGAAAACAATGATCCAGGGTTTATCTTGTTCAATTTTCTGATGTAGCCATCTTAGAATCCTGCTATGTTTTGACGAACTCCCTCCAAGAATCCAGTATCTAAACATGGCGACTTCAATGTTCTTCTCCTCAGAATGTGTAGAACTAAAAGGCATCTAAAAGGAGTCTTTGCAAAAAAATTTGAGAAAAAAAGTATCGTGTAGATGGGAAATTTCGCACAAAAACATATGGCTGCTACATTCCATGAGATTTCATGAGATTTCTCCGTTTCCATGAGATTTCATCTCTGTTTATTCATGAGATTTAAGCTTGGACCCACATACCTCAACCATGGGAGTTTCTTTGAGCCACTACTCCAAGGCTCTGCTGCTGCTTGAGTCCTCCTGGCACAATGGGTGGTTGTGGTGGTGGACTGAAAACCCACTGACTGCTTTTGCTTTGTATGTGCAAGACCAAGACGTTTGTAACCTCCTGTTGTTGTTGTGCTCTGCAGGTCTCGAGAAAGTGCCAGAGGTTGTGGTCACTATTCAAGACCCCCTTGCTTTCTGTTGTTTACTATAGTTCCTTGTAGTAGTACATCCTTCTGATCTCCATCTTTCGGTGGAGGAGGCAGCATGGGTTGTTGTTGCTGCTGCGCTGACAAGGAGTCTTGTAAAGGAGCCCATGAGCAGGAGCAGCCATGAACTGATTTGTGCAGTATCCAAGCTTGGGTTTAGGGTTTAGGGGTTCAAAGTGCAAGAAGAAGAAGAAGAGCTTCTCTTTGCGAAGAAGTGTCTGCGAAGAAGAAGAGGGAAGAGCTTGCTCTTTCTGAAGAGGCTCTTCCGTTTGGAGGAGGATATTGTAATACCCATCATCTTCTACGAATACCCAATACACGCAGAGGACGGAGCAGGCGACGAATTTGGTTTGCGGCTACTGATACAAATTCCTGTGGATTTCTGTGGATTCCTCCTGTGTAGGTAGGGTTGTGCACACAGAGATAGAGATTCCACAAAAAAACCTACCAGTGCCCGCCCACACACATGTGTGGCATGATACGACATCAGATTCTTCATCCGAGCTCTTGTTGCTGTTGATATGAGATTCTGGAAAAGTTGAAGAATCTTTTGGGGCGCTCAAGAATCAATCAGGAAGAGAGCTTGGAGATTGCTTGTGTTGGCATTGTCTGTTTTTTTTTCTTTTTTTTCTTTTTTTGGCTTCAATGGAAGCTTCTCATTATGGTCGGATTGTAGTAAGCTCTTCTTCCGGCACCAGCATCATGATCCGTAAGACTCTCTTCTCGGTTTTGTCTTTGCTTTCTGTTTGTTGCATTCTCTTCTTCTTCTTCTTCTTCTTCTTCTTCTTCTTTCTGATTCTTAGATTTCTTCCTCAGATCCTCTTTCTTTTTCTTTCTTTTGATGGGTTTGTGGTGCCATTCTTCTTTTTCCTCAGGTCCTCTTTCTTTCTTGTGATGGGTTTGTTGTGCATTTCTTCTTCTTCTTTTTCTGACTCTTGGATTTCTTCCTCAGATTCCTCTTTCTGTTTTCTGTGATGTGTTTTTGTGGATGCAGGTGGAGCAGGCTCAGGCAAAGTTGGTGTGCAGGAAGAAGCCATTCGGACTCGCCTGCCACGCTCGACAGTAAGTTCAAATCTAATCTCTCTCCCTCACACACACACGCACACACACAAACATCACAAAGCTGATTCTACTACTGAACATTTGAGCTTGACTGATTTCATTGCAATCTCATCAGGAGGGCAATAGAGAGAGTTTTGCACAAACAGAGTGTGATTCTCAAACTCAGTAACAGGAAGCTCAATTTCTTGTTTGAGATCTTCAAACCACCTGTTGTTGATTTGGGGTTGTTTGTATGGATGTTCTTCTCACAATGAAGATCATGAGAATGGGATTCAACTTCATGTGTAGGTTATGGTTGTTGTTGTTGAGGTAACAATTGAAGAGCTGATGATGATGCTTATAGTTGTGTGTGACTGACTCCAGAGAGCACTTCCCATGCGGGTGATCACAGTAGGCAAAGCACGAAGCATTGGTGTACAGAACATTGCACTTGAGTACACAAAGAAGATCCAGCACTACTGCCGGTTTGAGGATGTGCAGGTGCGGTCCAATCCTAAAAACACCAGGCACGGCTTACCACCCACCATCACCACCACTGCTGCCACCATCTTCCCAATTTTAGATGCTGTGCTGTTTTGTTGATTTATTGGAGATGGAGTAGTATTGTCTATAGCAAAGTGAATGGATTCCTTTATCTTCATCACACCATCATTAATTGAGTTGGGTTTTTTCTCTCTCCAAAAAACCATACTGTTGGAGCCTGACTTGTTTGTCAACAGGGATGTGAGTGCACAGATTGCAAGTGAAGGTGAATATGTGATGCGCTTAATATCTGCAAAAGAGTGGGTATGTAGTAAGTACCAATTTTGTAGTTTAAACAATTTGTTTCTCATTTTTGCCTTTTCAAACTTAAAGGGAAATCTTCTGCAGATCTGTTGTGTACAAGGATATGCAATTGTTTGTGTTGCAGATTATGATGTTGAAGATGTAAATTAGGGTGTGTTGTTGGTGTGCTTATCTGAAGACTGTTTTGCAGTTAGTGCTACTAGATGAACATGGGAAGGAAGTCACGTCAGAGCAGTTTGCAGACCTGATGGCAGATGCAAGTGACACTGTATGTAGGTGGGCCTTTTGCAGTGCTGCAATTGGAACTTCATTGCTTTCCTCTACTACTACTACTACTATCTCCATTTTCATTTCTCCATCTTTCTGCATTGATTCTGTAAAAGGGATATGAGCCAAGGTGCATGTTTCCGACTGTTTTTCTGTCTCCTGTGTTTCTTTTTCTTCTGTCAAACTGAAGGTGTTGAGTGGTTGCTGACACTGGCAGGGAGCTAGTGCCTTGGTGTTTTGTATAGGAGGACCATTTGGGCATGGACCACAGCTCCACGCACGTGCAAATATCACTGTGAAGCTCTCATCAATGGTGCTGAATCACCAGTTGGCATTCCTTGTGCTCCTTGAACAAATCTACAGGTTCTGCTGCTGCTTTTATATTATGTGTCTACACTTTGATCTTTAGTAGAATCCATGTGTCGTGGATTGTAAATTTTGTCTTGAAGAAGGGTCTTTGGCACCATCCTCATTTTGGGCAAAACAATTTTGGGATTTCTACATCTTGCAGGAGAGCATTGTAAGTCACTGATAAAAAGGGGACTTTTGTAAATCTTTGGTTGTTGTTGCAGGGGATGGACAATTCTCCGAGGAGAGAATTACCATCACTAGTTCAATGCATGTGATTTCATTTGGCTGTGGGTGTCATCATTCCTCTTCTTTCTTTGATGGGGTCTCTCTATCTTCGACAGGAGCTGCTTCCGAGAGTTTGGAACAGCACTGCAACAGTGTTTGGATACAAATGCTAGTGACCTGACAACAACAGTTACACATGACATAATTGGACACCACCCACACAGATGACAATAGTTTTGGATTCAACCAGTCTTTCTGAAACTATGATCGGGCTCTGTGTTAAAATCATAGGAGTAGATTGAAGCTTTTGCCAAATGAGGAAGAAGATCAAGCTGATGGGTTTGGTTTGATATCATTTTGCTTAGTGTGTCTTAGTTTGCCCATAGTTTCATCATCAATTGGATATTATGATGATGGATTGTTGTTGTATGGATATTTTGGATGAAAAAATGAACTACTAAGCTTGGGAACTTTGAACAAAAGGTGTAAGTGAAGTAAGGTGTCTTCCACATGTGTGTGGCCCCTCCTTCATATGGTGTTCCTGGTTTGATCATTGTGCTCAACATTTGTTTTCTTCGTTTCAATGCATTGTTACAATCCTTGCGGCGTTGTGTCAATGGCACTAGTTTCTTTCAAGTGACTTTTTGGGGGAATTGGAACTTCTTGAATTTTGCAGTCAGATTTGGTTTTGAAACTTGAGTGCGATTTAAAGATGGTCTAGCAAGTAGAATTGTGGTAGCCAATCATGCAACTTTTTCATGTGCACTTGAACGTGTCAATCTATTTTTTAAATGTTGTTAAAAGCAATGCATGCATGTTCATATGGATTAGGAGCAATAAGTGGTGCTAGTATCTAAATTGTTCTTTCATGTCATTGTAGAGTTGTTCATAGAGGCTTTTGTGTGGAAATGCTACATCCACAATTTTCTCAATCTGCATCGTTCTTCTAATTGTTTGGTTTGAGTTGTCAGTCTTCAACACAAGAATTGGTTTGCTCCTTTTGGGCTTACTACAGCTACCTCTTTGGCATCCATGTGGAATGACAATGTTTTATTGAAACCTTGGATAAATTGAAGTTAGATTCACAACCAATCTAAAATTATGATATGTTTGTTCATCAAACACCAACTTAAATGAAATCTTGAATAATTTGCATGGTTTTAAAGGTAGGATCTTAATGAATATTGTGTCATTGAAGTGCGTAGATTGCATGATAGAGAAGAGCTTGTTCCTCCCCTTTGAGTAGTACCCTCTTTCCATTAACCCATTTGCATTCTAGTATGTGTTTGAATTTGATCCATCATTATCTTGTTTAAGTGCATATGCCATGTCATCAAAATTTGTAAATCTTCCTTACTACATTGAGAACATAGTACCATAGTGAAATAGAAACATGTAATGGAAATCTTGAACAATGGGTTGATGATGAATGAGAGGAAGTTCAAAGTATGTTGCAACTATTTGAACATCTAATTGCAAAATTGGTCTTGCATTCATTCTTCATTTTAGTCTCTAGGGTAACGTTATCTCATTGTTACTTTATTTTACCAGTATATTTACAAACTTTGATATTTCAAGTGAATTTTTACCTAGCACATTAGGTTGGGTGGGCTTATTCCAATGACTACTCCCATATTTGAGTTCTATGAAATTCATAGATGAAATGTGCAAGTTGAATTTCTAACAATAAAAGCCAGATTACAAAGAGCCCATCCATAGGGATAAATATTGTAGATGTGTACTCCATGCTCACAATATTGAATGTAATGAAAGGAAGTTGTGTGGAAGACTAAAAATTTGTATTTTCTAGGCCAATGGAATAGAAAAAATTCATGGTATAGTTGATTATGGTATACGATATACTTGCGCATTGTGTTTTCGCAATGTTTTGCTCCATTGTCTCTCAAGAGAAGAAAACAAGTACATTATACAATGTGACTTGCAAGGAAGAATGAAAATTCAAGAAAAACACAACTTCTTTAGTATTCAATACATCAATAGTATTATGTGGTGGACTAAAAAATAGTTTCCAAAGCCAAAAGCCAAGCGGCTAGGTTTGATGGTGTAAAGTTGTGTCTATAGTTATAAGGTGACAATCAATGTGTAATTACTATTCACATTTAAGATTGCAACACATTAGTTGTGAACTTGTTTCAATATATCCTTGAGAAATCTAGGATTGTGTGCAAGACTAAAGAACAATGTTTCCATGCCAAGGGCTTGCTAGGGTTTTTAAGTAATATTGAGTGAATAACAATCATCGTTTATTGTTATTCATAAAAGCAGTTGAAGCACAACATTGTTGATGAATATGTAATAAGATAAAACTAAATTGGGACTATTTAATTAGACCAAAGGTAAAGCCCAAAATGGAACTATCTTTCCAAGGTTCAATAGATTAGGAATGTTGACAAATTTAATTAATATTTGAAGGCCAATGTGAAAGGAAAATGTTGTTGAAGGAAATAATATTACAATGATTACAATAAGGATGTTGTATGTAATCATGAAGGTTTTTTTGCACAAGCTTTGTGATAGTCATATATGTGGTGTGGATTGTTTGATTACTTGTTTTGAGGAAATGAACATTTGAAATCCAAACATGAATTCCAATATGGACTATGAAAGGAATGTGGGAAATTTTAATTGTAGAGCTATAAATGTAATCGGACACAAAAATTGAAAAATAACCAAAGCTCTCCAAACAATATTTGGACCATGTAATGATAGCATCCACCCTTTAAGTCTAAGAAAAAAACAAAAGAAAGAAGAAACATTAACATAACTCAATGCAAAGCCTCATGATCAATATATTCAATAATTCCAATGTCATATCCAAATGAAACAATAGAGGAAGGTGGTGAAGCCATATACCCCAAAACTTGCACCTAATCTAACATATGGAAGCAACAAGGGGCTAGAAGAAAGGCTAATGAGAAAGTTGACATGTGCAAATAATGGAAAGCTCCCGGGCCTTAGCAGAAACACAAATTTGTTAATTGCAAAGAGAAAAGTTAAACATAATAATGAAAGTTCATTGGAAAGAGAAAAATCAAATCAGTTTTTTTTAAATGTTAAACTTATTCATATTTGAAAATAAACTTTGTTCTTTTTTTAGGGGGGGGAATTGTGATCAAGGTTATGTACAAAACTTTCCTCCTTGAAATTCAAAAAGAGGTTCAAAAACTTTAATGAAGATTTCATTATTAGCTTTAAGTGCTAGAATGTGTTGGTTGAAATCATGGCATGCCTTGATGTTGTTGCCTACAAAAAATTACATTGTTTAGAAAAATAAATTCTATTGAATAAAATTCAAAGGGAATAAGAGTAGGCAAGAGAAGTAGATATTAATGGATGAAGATGAATCCACAACAAATCATTCCAACTTAGAGCAAGTTTCCATGAAAACCTAGAGTGTGAAAACATGAATACCCTGGCCACTCTAAAAGGCATCCCATTCTTCAACTTGGTCATTCAACTTTTGTTTGTCTAGTTGTATAGGACGTCTTCCTCTTAAATGTTGATTATGTTCTTCAAAATATCATTGGGGGGGGGGGATGGGATTTGAGCACTTAGGGGTATCTCACAAGAATAGTGACCATGTTCATGAAAGTCTACAAGGATTGTGAAGATTGGTTTAAAATGGAATACAATTAAGCAACTATTGAAGGATTGAAACTTGAAGTGGATAATACCTTCATTGAAAAATCTTCACTACTATAAAAAACAATGAATTGATTACATCCCATTTCATCCATATGCATGATGAATAATTCTCCAAAATTGACCAAACTTCCTTGAGTACCTAAAGATCACCTAAATGGAATAATAACATAACCCCATTATTCGTTAAAAACTTGTTGACAAAAATAAAACCCAAGGAAAGATAGTTGATCACCCCCACATTCAAAGCTAGAATCTTGGAAGGAGGGGTCAAAGACCAAGGGAATTGAACATTAGAAGGAAAATGCCTTTTAATTTTGATTAAGCAACTTTCAATTGCATTTTGTTTCCAACTACAAATTTATTTTTATTATTATTATTATTAAACAAAAATTGTTAATTAATTTGAGTTGTTGATTGTGATGGTCAAAAGTTAGAAATGGTTTTCAAATGGGGGACCGCCCCTCCCTAGGTAAGGTAATATTGTTAACTTCCCAAGTTTATTCAAATGTCAAATGGGTCAATTTAGGTGTGACATTATCAAACATCACCTTTTCAGTTGAGAAATGTCACAACCTTACAAGTCATGCATGTGACTATTTAAGTTGATTAGTGTCATATATAGTTGGTTGACATATATAGATGGTGCATGGATGAATTGGAGGGTACATTTGTGTTTCAAGCATTAATTTGTGGGGATTGCAAATAAAGTTTATACCAATCCAAATATTGTGAGGATCAACTAAACTACAAGATTGCTAGTTCCATGTTTGGATGGTTATTTTATCATTACATGTTGACACAATTCAAGGACACTCATGATGGAATTTGAATGTGATAATGTTTCCCAAATGGGCAAATGAAGATGCAACATTTCAACCCTACAACCTTATGGAGGATTGGCCCTCCCAAACAAACCCTCCATGCTCATAAAAAAATAATAACATAAACAATTGTTTATTTTCATGGACTATTTTTTTGCTCAATGACTATTATTTCATCAGAGATAAATAAGTTGAATCAATTTTAGACCACAAAGTCCAACAACCCCATTGGACTAGAAAAAGTTCATCAACCCTACACAAAACCTTATTTTGTGTATTGTGCCAATTTTTTTATTAATGAAATTTGTCAAATTACCGTTTAGAATATAAGATTTTGACCATATTAAAAAAGGTTCACTTGGTTGGAAAATGATTTAAATTTGCTAGAATTTGAAGGTAATTACAAGATTTCTATGACAAACTCCAATGGGGAGTTAGGGTTAGAAGGATTTTGATTTTGTGGGCTATTTTTATAGCTCTTCTAAATGATCACCACTTTGATTATACCACAAAAATCATATTAATAAATCATGGATTAGTGTGTTACTCCATTTTTAACAATAAGCTAAACTATCCAAGCATCAACAACATGTTTTGGTTGGATATACATAGCTAATTGGATATTTAAAAATAAATAATATTAAATCAAAGGCCTTTGATATTTAAGGTACCCATGATTTTGTTTGAAACCTAATTACAATACCTTCATAAAAAAATGAAAGCAACCAAGAGTATGGAATGATGATGTTCAATACAAAATGCACATATAAATGCTAGCTACAACCATGTTTGTAGGTAGATAACAATTTCATATTGACTATTAGTTCATTTTAAATGACTAGAAAAACATGTTTAGGCTTCCAAAATTAACAATCTAAAGGCCTAGGATAAAGAAATCCTTAAGGTAAGGAGGTAATATATTTTCATGTGAACTTTGGGGTCAATATTGGATCGTATTGGGGCATCGTTATCATTGTAAATTTAACAAAAAATCTGCCCAAAAAAACACCATGTCCCTTAATATACCACCTAACTAATCTAGTATGTGAACTAACCTAATTTTGTAGTCCTCACCTTAAGTCATTACCCAAATATGCCTTTGTACATTGAACCATTCACCTTTCTTCTATCTAATTTGATGCATGGGCTCCTCTTTTAATATTGAATTGTTTTGACTCATTGAGTAATAATGATTCTTCTCTAGATAGTAGTATTGCACTTACCCTATTGGGAAATGTAAGGGCATTTGGAAAAATATTTCATGCATGGGTGAACGCACACTAGGCCCCTTAAAAAATGTAATCACAAAAACAAAAATTCTACATTTTATTTTTTGGGTACATGTAAACATCACAACTTGGATTATTTTTGTTCATTTCAAATATATTGCATTAGCTTTATATTTAAACTAGTTTCTTTAAAAAAAACTCGAACAAACATTTACAAACTTGAACATATGAAATTTTTAACAAGTATAAATTTATAGACTAGTTAGTTCCATAGGCCTCCTAGTAACTAATAGTTATGAGTGGTAGATTTACCATCCCTTACCCAAGGGGTGAAATTAGTGGGATTAGTTAGCCCGGGTTAGTGCATGGTTGGGAAATAATCCACCCAATCATTTAAGAGAATTCTAAAAAGGGGTTAGGATAAAGGCCCTATTTTCTAAAGGTCAATGTGGGCCTTGTGTGGGTTGTGAAGAAAAAGGATTAGAGAAAATGTTACAAACTTCTACATCATTTAAGACTTTTGTAATGGGACATTGGAATGAAGGATTTTCATGGAGAGGTGTGTGAGGGATGGAGAAATGTGTATGTATTTTGTGTGTGATTTTAATGGAAAATGGTTGAAGGATTCAAGTATCTTGTGTTGTATTTCTATTCTATTAAAAAGTGTGGAAGGTAGAATAGTTGATATTGTACAAGTAGGAAGCTTATTTGAAATGGTATTTGTGCATTTATTCTAGGATATAAAGTAACGAGGCATACCACTTGGTGGCCTCTAGAACACTAAATTATTGTCTGCCATAGGAAGGTAGCAAGCCAATCCTTGATGGTGGAAAGCAGGGGGAAAAGACCAACAAGTAGTCGCTTACAAATTGAAAGGTACTATAGAAGGTGGTAGGCACAAGTTATGAGGGAAAATGTTTAGTTGTAGATGATATATAAGCAAAGGGGATCTCCTGAGTGTCACAAATGATAGGCAGAACCACTAGGGGACCTACAGGCATTGGAGAGGACGGACAGTAGTGGTAGAAGGTCTACAAACCCCACTAGGCAACATCTAGGGGCATTGAAAGTACTACAAAGCTAGGGATAGTAACTATTATTGGGTTCTGACCATTTTTCATGTTACCCTTCTCTATTTTCTCCCCTTAACCCCTATATTAGACTACTTATAGGAGGTAGGTTTGTTCTTGGACATTAGACCTTTACCTTCCTCATTTTTCTTTGTATGACTTCTTATTTACTATTTGAATACTTGTATTAAAGTAAATTAGTTAGAGTAGTTTTTTTTTTTTGTCGAATAATAAGGTGTTGACCTTGTTCCTTCGGTCTTACTTCTTGGAGGACGGTAATGATTAGGGGGCACAATTTCATCCTTTAACAAAAGTATATTTGAATTTTGTGTTGAAATAAATACATCACAAAATATGCAAATTGTAAATATACTTCAAAACTAAAGTTATGGGTCAAGTTATGTAATGAATTTTTTTGTGGTGAATGATATTGATATACATCAACTAAATTTAGGACCATTTAGAATCTAAAAAAAATTGGTTGAAAATCCATTAAAAAAATATGTGTTTGCATTTCTCAAATAATAAATGCATAACAAAAAAAAATTCCAAAAGAATCATTACATTAAGAAAAAAAAGATTTTATTGGTGGGATAATAATAATAATATTATTATTATTATTGGTTTGGTAATGTGTTATGAACCACAAGCATGAGGCCCAATGGCCATTGAAAAAATGTACATTATATATTTTATGCACTTTTTTATCCAATCCTCTTCATCTAACCATTGGAACAAATTTAACTTTGATTCAAAATGAACTTTGAATTCCAAAATGTTGTCATGCACATTTAAATTTTTAAAAAAAAGTTTAGGGTTTCCAAAAGATGCCATCAGCATTTTAGCTTATTGCATACCTATCATATTTGTTATACATCATTTTTTTGGGTGAAAAGTGATGAAAAATGGTTCACCCGTAGTGTGTTTTCACATGCGTCCAACATATTGGCATTATCATTTGTATTTATGTATTACTTGTAGGTGTCAAGAAACATGCATCGACTTTATGGTTCTTTATGTAATATAACCTTCCACCATGGGCTTTATTGGTTAACAAATTAAAAAACTTGTTACACTTGTGAAGGAAAGACAAATGGTTCATTTCCCCCAAGCAAAAGATAACAAAAATTACCATGAATCCAACAAGATTTCATTTGTAAGTTGGATTACCCCAACTATCTAGGCCATTTCAAACCGAATCACACCAAAACAACATACCGATGTGGATAAATGCCATAGTTTAATTCCAAAATATCTTTCAACACTCCAACGTATTATAATTATTTGGTTGGATGGTGATTGGTGTCATGATTCTTGTGGTTGAAAAATGATGCCACCCATGTCATAAGACATGGTGTCAATGCTTATTACATTGTCCACATGGAAATGGTTTGTGTATGCCTTGATTTTGTTGTAGCTTATTGTTATTGTGCATGGTGGAATGGACAATGCTACAACATCTAGGTCATCCAATGTGGCCCTAGCATGTTGATGTTGCAACATTGTCTTTGTCACCCAAATAAAGGGAGGAATGCCATGCACCATGTTGGCAACCCATTCTATCTCATATTTCTCACATAACACATATTTGACACATTTTTGTTGAGTTGATTTTGCTAATTAAAAGAGTTGGAAAGTAGTTGGCCCCTATGTTCCTACGTTGACCACAAAAGTTAGCATGTAGTTGACATGAAATTAATACCGCAACTTTAATCAATTGCTACAGTTGGAATATAGGCAATGTATGAAATACAATGATGTTAATACATGTCGGGATGTAGGTTTTTAATCCTCCCCTTGCCTCACCCAAGGAGCGACAACATTGTAAATGTTGTTGAAGATGTATTAGTAGGCCATATTTCAGTTAATGTAAGGTTTATTTTAGTGGATGCACTTTCAAAAACCTCCCCAATGACACCTTCCTTTTCATCCGAATCCCAAACCTAGTTTTTTAGTGATTGGAATTGTTGCATATACTTGTTAACCAATCCAATTGTTTCTTCCATGATCTATCCAATCATAATTGAACCCTTAAGGCATGCCATATTCCTTACATATCCCTTCAATGCTTCATTTATTCATTCAATGTCATACATTCACCTTGTATGTAGGCCACACATATTTAGCTCCTCCACCAAGTGAAAGACTAGGTGTGTCATTATGTCAAAAAGGTGAATGGCATGGCCATTTCCACCACATGGTTATTACCACATCTTCTTACAAAGTATTCATATTTGCTAGATCCAATACCTTGGCACATAACCCCTAGGGCTTATTCATGGTTGGGGTTCCTAAAAAAGGAAAAAGGACTACAAGACTTTTATGGGGTTACTTTTTGTAAATAACATTTACTTGAAACAAATTTAAGTGAGAAAAATTGAATAGTCCAATTTAAGATAATTCATGTGGTGGTGGTGAGTTTTCACATTCATACATAATTGTGCATGAATATTTTGGTTTATAGTTTGAAACATAAAAATCCCTAGAAATTCCCAAAATGAATTTCAATGGACAACCAAACATGTTTTTTGGCAAAATTATTTCCTGCACATGTCACATGCATCTTAAGCTAAACATTTTGAACCTATTGAACATAATTTTTTTGTCAAATGGTTTAAAAAATGTGTTTTTTTTCCTTTTAACCCTTTTTTTCAAAATTTCAAAACTTTGAAATTTTTATATAATTTGGTTTTTCATCAAATTCATTTTATGAACATGTACTTTCATAGAAGAGGGCATGTTTTTGTTGTACAAATTTTTAAAAATTGATTGTATGATTTTATGCATTCCTTTTGATTCTTTTTTTTAAAAATTGCAATTTAAACATTTGATATAATTAGTTTACATGATTCAAAATGACATTTACATTGTATCCAAATTATTTTAAATTAATTTTATTAATTTAACAAGACATCATTTTATCTATTGGCATGCAACAATCCACTATAACTATAATAATGTAAAATAAACAAAATCCAAAGTTGTCCTTTGCAGTCTTTTAAATATACGTCATTCCTTTTTGGTACCCCAATTGTGAATACACCCCTTAAAAATATAACTAACGCACATAATTGCAAATCACGTCAATTTATATAGTAGTCCACAAAGACACAATGGCATTAATTGTTACATAGATACATACCAATCATGCACCTTCATGTTTGAAAACATGTTGTTTGCAATGTGTTTCAAAGGTGCACTTTAGTAGTTAGTAGGCACTCACAATGATGTCAAACAATGCATGAAAACCTACAATTCATGAACTTCTATTACATAAAAAATTGTTGGTTTCATCCACCTATCAAGGGAATGTGGGTCTTGAAACAACCATAGGGAAAACCTTATTCACTATTCCTCGAAATTTGGACCCACTACAATGGTATCCTTTGTCCCAAAAATGGTTTGCACAACATTTTCACACATTTTTCTCCACATGCATGCCATCCAAGTAATGTGTAAATACAAGTCCATGTCCATGCAAACACCATGCCAAAATAAGGCATTATATTATGGTCAATATTAATAAGACATTTTTATTCCAATCAGGTTGGTTGTAATGTTCATTAAACTAGTCAAACTAAAAGAGGCTTCAAATGAACCATTACTTCCTCTTTGTACCAATTGAACTTTTTACTACATTAATGCATATGCTTATTAAGATAGTCAACAATTGTGAATACACTCACCCCAAAGTAAGTCATGTCATAAAGATGAACTTTCGCTTCATGCCATGTTCTTTGAATGGACCATCTTGTGCCCCATGTATGAAGCCAACATCCAACCATGGTTTTGATTTACTACATTTGACATTATTTCTTCAATTGCTAGCATAAGTGGCTACAATCCATTATCCACCTTGCCATCAAAGGGTTTTTTGTTTTGAGGATGTCAATATGGATGGTTTTCTATTAACCACTTCCTAAAATCACAATACACACACTTTGATAATAACTTTGAATACTTAGAATTAATGTTCAACCTACACAAAAGGGAAAATTTTCTACCCTTAATACACACATCTCAAAATGAAGTTGTGCCTTAGGTAGTTATGAATCATCCACACGACCTTGCTCACAAATTGAATAACTGTTCGTTGGGTGTTTTGACAAAATCATATCCGTTGGAACATTAAGTTGCCATTGTTTTTGAAGTTATTCAATGAATGGCTACAAATACATGTCAATGTTTTCAAATTTCTTTGTTTTTTGCCCAAAATGAACGATGAAATAAACATGAAATTTTAATTTATTGCCATTCACGATGATACGTTGTACATCAACAATATAACTAGCCATGTGGACCAAATACATAGTTTTTTATTGATAGCCCAAACCGTATGTTCCTTGGGTCAAATGTAAAGTTAAATCACATTTTGTCAACATGTTTCCACACATTGGAATTAACCATGTGCCTCACTAAACCATCTTTGCTTTTGTTTTCATGATGCCACACCAAAAGTTTAATATGGCAAGTGAAGAATAAAATTGTTACGCCCACGATATGATTTGAAAAGTGGCATAGAACCTTTGCAAGGATTTGATTATGCCCCACTTGCTTGTGTTTAGGTAGGCCACACTTTGGGCATTCTTGAAGGTCAACATATACACCCTTATACTTGATGTAAACCTTTCTACAAACATTTATGAACTTGTATTCCATGCCCATCTTTTTTGTAAAGGTTTTTGCATGATATTATTTAAGTGGCAAACATTTTTTTGCTAGCAAATTCATCCAAAAATTTATGTGTGTAAACATATTGAATTGTACAAATGTTCATCAATGTTAACGTGGTCGACAATTTGGACCATCTAGCCCTTGGGAAAAATTGACAACAAGTTTCATTCAATTCAAACACACTAGGAATCCAATTGCCACTACCTAGATGTACACCATCTCCCACACCATCAATGTTTTGCACATTCCCAAGAAAAGTTTTCACACTACCCTACTACATCATGTGTTGACGCAATTGGGATACCAATGTCACCATCTAATAATGAGCCTCCATCATTATCAACACCTACCACATCGTCATGTGTTGACACAATTGGGACACCAATGTCACCATATAATAATGGTCCTCCATCACTATGAACACACATAGTTAGTGCAGCAAAGGCATCATGGAACATGTCCCCCCACCATAAATTTTGGTCTATGCCTACACCATTTAGACCTTATATGTATTGTGGTTTAAATGCAAACCCCCATTCAATTTTTGTTTCATCTTGGGGTGCATAGCCTATCCAAGCTTGCATATTTAGATTTTGGCCATGATGAACCTTGGAGATGTTCTTGCACAATTAAGCTACATGTTCCTTGCTAGGCCCCCTTGTCATTTGCACATGGACATTTGATGCAAGTTAATCCACATTCTCATGCCTTTTGCTTCTTTCAATGCCACAATTTGTGATCTCTTCATTGATGTCTGAAAGGAATGTTTATTGGCAAAAACTCCCAACATCCATATGGTATTCTCTATGTTGTTCATGTAATATATTATGCTAATTGAACAATCGACTATGAAACTCCATTGTGTTAGTTGAATAATTAACTACATAAGTTGGGGGTAAAATATGTACATATCAAAATAACAACAAATTGTGATAATTGAACAATCAGCCATAGAAGTTAGGATAAAGTGGATAGTTTAGGATATCAATTAACCAAAGTAATTTATAGACTCAACTAAATGACATGTTTTGCATGTGATCTAACACTAGAAAATAACAACAAAGAATAGGCCCACAATATATATACATACTAATGAAGTCCATAGAAAACCCAATATTAATTGGCAAGAATATTACAATGTGTTGTAGGAAAATATACTTAAGTTACCCATTGACGACCCTACAAAATAAAGTGGCTTCCTCTTTGTTAATATCCAATACCATTACACCTTTATTATCAATGACATTAGTGGGTGAACAATGAATGGATGAGTAGTGAATGATTGAGTGGGTTCAAAAGAACAAAAAGGAATTTTTGGGGCATATTCCATGCCACATCAAGGAATATTGTTGGAATATTATCATGCCACATGGATTTGCATTTTGTGATGTGGAAAATTATTCCCTGATGAAGCCCACAATATTTTGCCACGTTGACAAGCGTTCATGCGTGAAAACAACTATACTATTATTTGAATCATTGTATTTATTTATCCAAATGGTGCTTGTGATTTGCAACATTAATGTAGGAGGGTTTTGAAGAATGGAAACATTAGATTTAGTTAAAGATTTTAAATAATTAAATTTGATTACAAATGTAACAAAAAATGTTCACAATATCACCAAATCCTGTTATAGAACCAAAATGTACACCACCTTTGAAACATTCATCACAAATGAAACAATCTAGTTCCTTCAAGAATGATGGAACTATAACATAGTCAAAAATTGAATCTCTTAACCATGTAGTAATAAATTAATTAATTCTAAATAACCTTTTGAACTTGTTTATTAATTTTAACATGGTCAATTATACTTTTGTACACATTC
>Ga0116229_10007067_pt1 | contig 17888 bp, 15 predicted proteins | sample S1TSphgellanicum_3_FD_87313 | JGI IMG/M metagenome (GOLD analysis project Ga0116229, IMG submission 87313) | Host-associated microbial communities from peat moss isolated from Minnesota, USA - S1T2_Fc - Sphagnum magellanicum MG | ecosystem: Host-associated > Plants > Peat moss > Unclassified... | reverse complement strand
TGGGAGGAGGTGGTGAGTGTGTTGGTTGTGTGTGTGTGTTAGGTTATGTATTAGATAGTTCATACATTCATTCAAACACATTCATACCTTATGACTTCTCCTACTAACATCCTTTGGTTGGGTCATCTTACTTAAGATCCATATATATTTCTCTTATTGTATTCAACAATGTAAACATTTGCTCTTTTTTTCATTCATTATTGTTTCCTCAATCTTGTCTTTGCTTAATTCAATAAAACCATTTCCACTATCGTTTCCTAGACACACCATTTGTGAATGTTGGTGTTCTCTCATACATTATTTCTATTACCTTAAACCTCAATTATTGAAATGGCACAAATAGATTGATGCATTGCATTTCTAACACCTAATGAAGAATTTATTTCTCTTTCTTTATATATAATCTCCCATCTTTCCCACGCTTTTGAAATCAAATTTTTCCATTGAGGTGATCCTTTAAAGATGTTGAAATGCCAAAATGATGAGTTGCCACATTGATTGGGGCACCCTTGTCCATCACTCTTGTGGCCTTTTTCTAGGATTCATCAAGTTTTCAATTCCCATTTGCTTTTAGCTTGAAAGTTGGGGCTCTAGATTTTGTGGAGCTACAACAAAGTTGGGATTGTTGGAAGCAAGCAAAGTATTGTGAAGTTGTGCACCATTGTTATGCCATGATTGTGGAATGTTGTAGGGTAGGTTTGTCACATCACCTAGAGTTGTTCAAGGCCTTGCATTGAGTTGTTGTTGAACAACACCTCCCATCTTGTTGGACCTTCATCCTCTCCTTGTGCATCTTGTGGTAAGCTTGCATTGTGCTTTTCAAAAGCTTCATTTGAATTTTTTGAATTTTGAAGCTCTTCATCAAGACAATGATTATCTCCACTAGTACTTTCAGATGAATGGATTGAATTTAGAGATGGAAGAATGAGTAGTGGTGTAACCCAAAATGGTTGACTGCCCATGTTTCTAATGTTAAGCTTTGCAATTATCTCAACTCCTCTCGCTCAAACTATAGTAATTTTCCCTTGGGTTTCAATGACTAAAAGACCTTAGATAGAGATGGAAAGTCCAGAAATTGAGTGATGGGCTAAGTGAGTTCAAGCTATAGTTCACAATGGAAGCATTAAGTTAGAATTGGATGGTGAAGCACATCGTACAAACAGTTTGAAAAAACCTCATGTGTATGACAATTAAAAATACATAGTGAATCTATTTAGCACTAATGTTCTAAATGGTTCTCAACTTTGATGACAAACCTACTGCAATTGGAAGAGAAGAATAGTTCTTGTTGTAAGATAGGGGTCAAGACCTTAATTATGTTGGAAAGTAAAAGAGGAAACATTAAAGTTTTCCAACAGACTTGCAGCATATTATAATCAAACCTTTGTGATTGGAGTATGCTCATTATTTATAGCTCGTTCAATCTTTAGAGAACTTGTTCTGACCAAATGGATTTAGAAGTGAATGAATCCATCTGATGTGAGGAAGTAGGTTTAGTCATGAGATTGAGGGTATTTATTGTTTATAAGGCTTGCAACTAGGCAAGTATTAAATTTAGATTGAATACATAACCATATTTTTACATAACTTAATGTATAATTAGACAATCTTGCAACTCGCTTTGACTTATAAAATTTTGTTAAACAAATGATTTGCAGCACTTCATCAAACCTGGGATAGATTTTCTTTTCTTACAAGTTCAATTTTAAATCTGCTGCTTTTGGTTATTTGTGAACCTCAATGAGAGAAAATTTGATTTATTTCTAAAACTACTTGTTCTATTCTTGTTGTTGGACAGGATCCTCAAACCTAAAAGAAGAGAATTTGTTTTGAATGGGTTAACCAAAGCGGGTCAATCACAGCAACTTTTTCATATTTGTGGTATTGTTATACATATATATACATATGTATATATATGCAATATAGTCTTGGATGCATGAAAACATACATAGAAGAGTTTACTGTGGAGCTTGCATATATGAACTAACTAGGGTGGTGGCTTACGTGAGTTAGGGGAAGGAAAGTCGAATGCTTGTCCCATGTATAATCCATCCACACATCTGGAAAGTCTGGAAAAACTACACAACATGTGAGTGTAAAGATGATGAAGCTACAAGTCAAATTCCTTTTCACAGAACTCAGAACTCGGGTATCCCAACCCATCTCTATACAAATTGCACAGTAAATGCACACAATCACACTTTGAAAGTAACTGTTATGTCAGTTCCAGCCAAACCAAAACAACCATGAGAAGAAAGAGTGCGATCATAATCTTGTGCCTGTCCTTCACAAAGTATTAGGCCACCACCTTCATCATGAATGGCAGTGACTAGTTGCCCTTCCTCTCCACTGACTTCCATCACCCCTGACAGTAGGTGTAGATTAGGCTAGTAAATAATAATCTGCTTTAAAGTTTCAGACAAACAATAACACAGAAAATCTCATCCTGAGTTTCTGTCATGTTTCCAGAAGCAACAGGAAAACTCGGAGTCATGACAGTGCTAGAGTCATGATGTGACATAGATATATTCTGAAAGAAGACAATGTGGAACAGCTAGTGGTAAGGATGCATTGGTGGGGAAAAAAAAAACAGAGTTTTCATTAATACGCAACCACTCTTTCGACAATATCTTACAAATGAAAACACTCCATAGACAATATTATCATTCACCAGAATCATACTGAAATAACATCTAGCCTTCCATGTGCAAGTATGCATGGAGACCACAGAAAAAGACAGCTGTCACAGTTAGGGCTAGCCCGCATGCCCGGCATGACCTTGGCAGCTAGCATAGCTAAGAACGGTCTTCTGGAAAACACACACAACTGTACCCTAAAAACACACACAAACACACCTCTAAGGAAAAGCTAGGGAAACAGGTACAGATCGCCATGTACGGGCTTTCTCAAAGCCATTACGTCCATTGCGGAAGTCCTGCATAGCTTGTTTAAGCTCCTCATTTGAGTTCATAACAAAGGGCCCATATTGGGCGACTTCCTCATTCAATGGCTTCCCAGCAACCAACACAAAGTGTGAAGGGTCACTCCCTGTATTCCATGCACTTAATCCATCACCATCCCCCAATAGCACTGTGTGATTTGGCCCAATGCTTTGGTCATCTGGTTTTCCCAGTACGATGCTACCTTCCAAAGTATACACAAAGGCATTCCAACCCTGTGGAATCAGTTGATGAAGCACAGAACCCGGCTGCATGGTGAAGTCCAGATACAAAGTCGGTGTACGGGTAAACACAGGTGATTTGACTCCTAGTGATTCACCTGCTATAACTGCTACTTGCACACCATCCTTCTCTGCCTTTGGAACATCTTTTGATTGAAGCTCTTGATAATTTGGAGGAATCCTGCTCCAATACCCAAAGCCCCAACATGTTATGTTATCAACCAGTGTTTTTTGCACTTGCAATCCATTTCAGCACCTCAAAAAGTTCACTGTGGAGCATAAGCTCTGAAACAGAACATAACAGGAATGTTACACCACTAAATAAAGCTTCTTGTCTTTGATTAACCCTTTGCCAAATCTTCATGTTACGAAAGAAAACCAAAATCAAACGACAAACCAAGTCTGAGTTTTGACATGTTCAAGCAAGGTTACATTTTGTCTTTGGAACTAAGGTTGACCCATAATTGAAGGCCTCGTTGTAATCCAGTGTTTGCAGGCATCTCAGAGTGCACTATTCCACGTCCTGCTGTCATCCACTGTTCCAAAAGACAAATGTTAGACTGATTTATACTAGCAAATATCAGATGACTGGAGACACTCCATTTACTTCAAGCTCCAGCTCAACAGAACTAGTAAATCATGCTTGTAAAACTTCCAGAGATCTGAATGGTACATCCATTTGTTCAAAACTCCTTCAGATGCCTGGTTTTGTTGACAAGTTTACAGGACAAGACTTAAGTGCTGACAATTGCAGGCTCACAGAATAACAAAACACCTATGGCAACTGCTCAATTTGCACCCTGAGACCTTCTCCACAATGCCTAGGTACAGTCTACAAACAAGTTTATGCATGTTGGAAGAGTCAACCAAAAGTTACCTGTACATCTCCGGCCTCAAGTTTCCCTTTGTGACCCAAGAAGTCCTGGTGAGTGAATGCCCCCTGTGGAAATTTATGAACACTCATAAGTACTCTTAACACAGAGAGAGAAGTGGAGACCACGTATGTGGGCTATAAAGTTTGGGGGTGGTCATTGCCAAATCTGACAATCAAGCTGCAGGATTAGCCTGACGCTATGTTAGGGTAATGTCGGCACTAACCTGTGACGGTCTGTGATTATCTTATTGTGCAACTTCTTGTAAGAAATGAGAGGTCAACTTGAGCCTACCTCAAGCATGTAGGTTACTGTCTCAAAGCCTGCATTCACAGAAAAAAAGGATGTAAAATTGTAATCAGAATCAATCTCACACTTTGGTGCGGATTTGCAGTCCTCAAGACCATAAAAATTTGCAAGTCATTGCATGCGGAAGTGAGAAGTGAAAGAGCCATTGGGTACTCCTTACCTCGATGTGGGTGGTCAGGAAAGCCAGCAGAACCAGTTGCTGCAAAACAGGCACCAGCAAACCTATTACCACACAATAGTGCTTTGAACCATCTGAGCTCTGCATCCCTTATTTTTGTTCTACAGGTTAATGAAATCCATGTGCCTCAAATTATCTCATATCATCACCACAAAATGATTGCAGTATGGTTCTGCTCAGACAACTCATCACTGGAATGTGTGTTCTGATATTGTGATACAGCACAACAACCACTCATTTGGTCCATGGTCCATCACACCATTTACTACCTCAATCATTCAATTTGAAAATGAGAGAGGTGCTTTCTGAACATATTTCAAGAATGTGATGACTACTTCCGTCATTCATTGCTACCAAAATATCAAACACCCTGCCAAATTCTTTGGACCAAAAATAAAGCAGCAAGTTCAGTATCAGACATAACTATTCCTTGGGAAAATCGGCTTGGTGACTCACATGAAAAGTAGTCCAGGAGAAGAAAGGGATCAAAGTTTCTCACTTCTGGCCTGCAACATTCAAACCAACCCTGCGACACATCAGGTCTCCATTTCAAACAAAATTTACAAAGTCTGAGACAAGACAATGCAAAATTCAGAACCTGTTTGCACAAAAACCACATCCCTCTGGAACCAGAGACCATGAAAGTCAGGAAATTCAATCAGCCTGAGACAAGACAATGCAATTCAGAACCTGTTTGGACAAAAAACCACATCCCTCTGGAACCAGACCATGATACACACACAAAAACCTTAATACTTGGACAAGCTCCTCATATGTTCCGCATCGAAGTACTATTGTGTGGATCGCGTTGATTACTAAGGTTTCAATTCGACTTCCTCATTTGCGGCAATACAGAAAAATTACACTCCAAAACAGCATCCCTACACTTCTTTAAAACAAAATTGTGGCTGCGGATACGAGAAGAAACACCAGTTCAGCACCAGAGTTTGCTTTCGTCGTTCCCCATAAGAGATAAGAGAGCACAAAGTCGCTGACATACAAGTTTCAAATTCCAAAGGCCCTTCAGGAACAAACAAAGTGAGCAATTGTTTTGTATTTTCAATATACCAAAAGAAAAGAAAAGAAAAACAAAGAAACACGCACCTGCCTATACTTCGCCACACTGTTGCTCCTTCGCCTTCGGGCTGCGCCCGCGACAACAGCCTTTTGACAACCACTCTGGGCTTACTGAACTCCTCCCCGGTACCATTCCCACTCGCCGCACTCTCCATCATTCCTCTCACCTGAATCAATTCCTTACGCACTCTCAACGCAAGTCCGGCAGGCTTAAAAGCCTTCTGTAGTACAAATTCCGTGGATGAGTGGTAGTGCCTGGCAAAAACGACTCTGGAGAAAGACAAGGCCGACGATGACATGAGCGCAACAACACTAACAACAACAACAACAACAACAAAACCGAAGATGATTCTTTACAGCAGAAACTGATGAAGAATGACACGCTTGGACATCCGGGATTTATACAACGATTTCCGAAGACGAGGAATTCCCGAATGGCTGCTTCGCGCGGAGCTTCTACGCCTTTTTTGCGCATCCCGCGGCGCCTCGTCTCTTGTCGCTGGCCCTCTTCTCGCGCTCCTTCGTCTGAAAGCAGTAGCAGCGTCAACTGACGAAGCGAGAGGAGAGAGAGAGAGAAGGAAGAATTATGAACTTGCAAATCGCCCCTTCATGGATGATAAATATACTCTCGATGAGAGCAGATCAGATTATTGACTCAACAATGACCCCCTCATGGATGACAAACTATAATCTCGATGAGAGAAAATCAGATTATCAACTAGCAATTCACCCTTCATAGATGACAAAAATATAGTCAAGTTACTAATACTCCAGTAATCAACGATTTTCAAAAATAGGTATATACGAAGAAAAAGCACTGATAACTTTTTTCCTAGGGCTAGGGCAAGTCTACGGGGATTTCGGGCAAGTCTAGGGACAGGTCTATAGGCGATACAGTCAGTTGTTTGAGGGCAACTCCTTTAAAATAGCCACAAACTAAGAAAAGCACTGAGGGTTTTTGTGTTGGGCAAGGGCAGGTCCACCGGGCATTTCGGGCAAGTCTATAGGGGATTCTGTTGTTCCAGGGCAACGTCTATCTCTGAATGAAGGAAGGTAGTTTGTTTGTTGGCAGGTATAGGCTGAATGGATAAGGTTGAAGTTTTAGGTTTTAAAATAAATAAATTATATTTAAGTTGGGTGAGGAGAGTAAAGGGGCTTAAAGTTTTTTTTTTTTTTTTCTTCATAATATGGTGATTTAACAAGGATTTTTTTAATGAAGACAATATTTTTTAGACATCAATGTTATTTTTTGGGGGCACCAAACATGGCAACATTTCACCACCAAAAAAAATCAAAAAAAAAAAATTAAGAAAAAAAAACAAACAAAATCTTGTTTGAAATCAAACACTTAATACATTTAACTCAAAATTGAAAACAATTCAATTTCAACTTTTTGTGTGACCAAAATTTTCATGCAAATGACCAAAATTTTGATGTTTACCAAATACATATATATTGAAATGAAAATGAAAATAATGGTTTAAACAATGGAAAAAAGTTTGGGGTTGAAATGTTGTATTTCAAATCCGAATCGAAACGATTAAAGTTTGGATGTACACATGAGTTGCTTAATTAAATTCATAATCTACTTTGTTCATTATTAGACCATAATTTAGCCATTGAACCATGAATAAGATTGTAAGTTGTAGTCAACCATGTAGTCAAAATTAGTTAAAATCAAAGAACAATAGTAAAAGGTTTAGGTTAGATTTAAGGTATCAGTTAGGTTTTGTGTCCCATACTAAAAATAACATGGTATGTTTGTTGTCTTTCATTCTCACTAGCATGAACATTGTGCTGGACTTAATTTTTATTTTCTATTGTTATTTTTGGCAAGTGTCAGTTTTTTCAAGTGTATGCTTGTGTGGTGTTTTTTTCTATTACTTCGTTTGTTTGTTGTCGAATTCATTTTAGCAAGTATGCTTGTGAGGTGCCTTTTTCTATTACTTCATTTGTTTGTTGTCAAATTCATTTTAGCAAGTTCTACTTTCTTTCTTTTGCACAATGGATGTTATTCCAATGAAAAAAACTTAATTAGTTGTTGTGGTGGACGATTTGCATTTTGGAATTAGAAATAAGTATGGCACCTTTGATTGAATTGCAAATAGAAGCATGGAAGATACAAGCTATGCATATTTGCATTATGATTTGTTAGACAACACACCTTTGACAACAATCACTTTTAAGGTGAAATAACCTCATATAAAGATGCATGAACAATATTTGCAAAATGGCATGTATGTGAGGGAAATTTTTTGCATTGAATTAAAGTCCAAAAGAGGATTTGAAAAAGGTGACATGCATGTTGTCATTACAATTGAATCAATGACCATTGTGTCATCAATCATTGTTTTTGAACATGAGTTGATTCCCATGTTTTCCACATGGATTCCATTGGAAAATTAGTAAATTTTTTTTAGAATTGAAATTCTACCACCATTGTTGTCAACATTGTTGATGTAATGGGAAGAGGGGATAGCAAGCGTGAAAGATAGTTATTAATTACAAATGGAGAAGGCAAAATTGATCATGATGTTCTTGTTATTGGCAACAATTTTAGAACAAAATATGAATAACTTCTTGAGGCATATAATGGAGACCAATGTGCTATGGTCTTTGATAAAGAATGTGGAACAACATCCAAAGGATATTGATATTTGAAGGCACAACAATACACAATTCTCATAATGGTTGTTAAAGAAGTTACTTAAGCTCGCTTTTTCAAGTTGCACATCAAATTGTCAATTGCTTGACTTACAGTAAGAGAAATAAATACCTTTCTTATCATTTTCACCAAAAAAATTTTAATTTTTTTTCAAATTCAAAGGAAAAAATTGGATAATGCTAATTCACCTTCCCAAGGGTTCACCCAATTCTTCCCGTCCAAAGGAAAAATGTTTCCTTGAGAATATAATAATAAAAAAACCAACCAATTCTCCCTCTTGCCGAGGGGAAAAGAAATTCAAAAACACTTTTTGTTATGTATTTATTATGCATCTCATTCTTTTTTGTTAAGTGTTAGTGTAATTATGTGTATGTGTGTGTGTTTTTTTTAATTTTCTTTCTTGATTGATTTTTTTTTCCCCACATTTTCCCATCACTTTTTGTTCATCTTCATTATTTTTTTGTTTTAACATATTTTGGTTTTATTTTATAAATGACTAAGGTGTTGTCCATATTTAGCCCTGTTACATTTCCATTCCAAGTGGAAATTATCATATAGTGGATGTCATCATTTGTTCAATGGGTGATGTTCATTGTAATGTTTTTTATTCTAAATGTTCATAAATCAGGTTTTTTTTTCTGGTTCCATTATAACCAATGATGGATTTATGTTATTGACCATTGAGGGAAAATGGTTTAAAATATTTATGCATATGATAGAATTTGAATTCCTAAATTTTATTCATTCAAAACAAGTTCAACTCCCCGTTTCAATTTATTCATGGTAAATTTCAATTGTTGCCCACATATGCCCTTGTTGGTATTTAAAAAGACATACAATAATTTATCCCATAAGTAGAAATCAATTTGGGAAGTGAGGGTTTGATTGCTCCTTTGGCAATTAGTTGTAGTGACAATGTCCAATGTAATGTGAAATGCAAGTTTGACTTTGATGAGTTAAAATTAGTTTTTAGATCAAAACCTTCTTGAACACTAAAATTGTTGATATTTTTTGTGTCTTTTTTTTATAATTACCTTTAGTATACAAATATTGAACATATATGTGAAAACTCCCTATACCATTTTTTTAGTGATTTCCTTTTTCCTCATGTTTGAAACAAATTTTGAATGGAAGTAATTTTCCAATATAAAAAAAATTGCAATGTAATTTTTAAATATATATATATATTTCAATGGAATCAATTTTTCAATGGAATTAATTTTTAAGTAATTTTTTTTCAAATGAAGTTTATTTTTTAGTAATTTTTTAATACAATATGATCAAATTTTTATTACAAACAATTTTCAATCCAAATAGTTTTTCAATGCAAACAAATTTTGAATATAAATATATATTTTAATCTAAAAAACATTTTTTTATAAGTAGTTTTTTTAATCCAAGTAGTTTTTTCAATCTAATTTTTTTTTAATACAAGCAATTTTTCAACATAAGTAGTTTTCGATGTTTTAAAAAAATGCAAGTAGTTTTACCCAAAAAAGTCAATGTAAATAGTCTTCTAATGAATCATTGATTTCATGTCTTTTGGAATGTGTATGTGTGAGGGAAATGATTTTCATTATTTATATATTTGAATTAAATTTAAATTCATAATAATGGAAACAATTTTATCAAATTTGGATGATTCATCATTTCAACATGTATTGCATTCATATGGTCTTCATTTGGTTTCAACATACAAATATGAAATAGGAAATTAATTATATATCTTATTTATTAGATACCCATTTGTCATCTCTTCAATTGAGACAAAATAACATGGCACATTTAAATCAATGTTATTATTGAATACGAAAAAAACCCAACAATGTCATATTTGAGAATTAAATCTAAGTTTTTTATTTGATTTACATCAATGTATGGTCACAACTAAACATCAATATGTGACAAAATGGAATTAAGTGTCATTATGCAAGGTTTGTGGGGAGATTTCATTATAATATATTAGATAATTAAATATTTACAAAAGCCAATTTACATTTGGAATAGAATATTCAAATGCATTATGTCTTGATGTGGAATGGATTTTCAATTTATCCCCCTGCATATAATTTATAACTTTCAACATTTTGAACCAATTGAATATGTTGATGGTTTATTTAGATCCTTGCTTAATTTTTAAACAAATGATCACAAAATTCACATAGATTTGAATGATTTTCCATCTTTTTTCAAACGAATGATGCAAAAATTTCTTATTCAATTTTCACAACCAACTACACATTTCTATTGGAACGAAAATTTTGACTATACATTTTTGATTTGTTTTAAGGCTAAAATAATAGTTTTACAAAAGAAGAACTTTTTTTTGCACAAAAAGAGGTGAAAAAAAAGACATTTTGAAAAATAATTGGGAGTCACAATTGAAATATGTTGTTTCATTGTTCAACATTTTTTGCAATACAAATACTACTAAAAAAATTAAAAATTTTATTCAACACTTATAGAAAAAAAAAATACAAATTTATTTATCAATTATGAGATTTTTTTAGTCCATTCAACTTGATGTTTGAAACCAAAGTTGACATTTATAATAAACAAATCCAAAATGTTTTCATAATGTTATTTTTTAATTGTGAAAGGTTATTTTTAAAAAATAATTTAAATGTTTTTTTAATAGATTACCAAGACAACTTTTCGCATATTTTCAAATTCAAATAAAACCTTGCTCAACATCATACACACGTACAAGTTGATTACATAATATCAATGAAAATAAATTTTTTTTTTATTAAATACTAAATATATTTTCTAGAAATAAAATCATTCAATTGGTTCAAAATTTAACATTATTAATAAAACGACTTTTTATAAACATATTTTGTTTTGGCTCAAATTTATAAATTATATGGGTATGGGCAATATAAGATGCATGGTAATGTTATTAATGTTTTTGCAAATATGAATCAAATTCAATTAATACCAGCATAATTACCGCATGTTAATGTAATAATATGTGTTCCTTAAATGACATCTTGAATACAAATCGCCTTATATGTTAAGATATGTTTGTCCAAATATGGTGATGGGTGATTTACAAGATATAATTAAAACACCATTATACAAAGATTTGAATGTTACCATTCATCACCAATGGGTAAGTTTGTTTACTTTGGATATGGATTCAAAATCCCAAATTCTTAATTATACTAATGCATCATATGATAACTTTAATTTTGATATTAAAGAAATGTAGTGTACACCAACAAATTTGATGATGTATAATTTTTTGGACGTTCCAAAAAAATGGATTATGAAAATACAATATATTTTATTGTTCCAAGTCTAAACTTGCACCCTTTAAGTTTATTTTTAAATAAACATTCAAAGGCATTAAATTTTTCAGCATTGTTTTATAGGCAACTTCAATAATTTTCAAAATGTCAAGTTCATATCAATAAATAGTTCAATGGGAATTGCTTCATAAATCCAGGGATTTTTCAACCAATATTTTTAACCTTTTTTCTAAAGATGTTGAAGTTTCCATATAAAAAGTTAGAGGTTTAGGTTAGGTCTAAATATGAAATGGAAAATTATGTGGTGCAAGTGCAAGATAAACCAAACTTAAATATTATTTTCAAATCATACCTAAGTTGTCATGATTTAAAAGGCTTATATAATTCACTTGATTATTTTGAGAGGCTATGAAAAAAAAAATTTGCAATGATCATGCAATTTGGTCTTCCAACATTCTTTGTCATTTTTACATTTATTGAAAAATTATGGGATCCTTTCATTAAAGTTTTGTACACACGACATGCTTCAAGGTGAAAACACATTACAGTGACCCATTTTGGAGTGTCACATTATATTACTTTCTAGGGGTGTACATGTTTGAATGTATCCCATTTCAAACTTTTGGAATAATTCCACAATATATTTGCATATTATGTTAGAATGTAACCTAGACAATATATTTAAAAATATATATTTCATTTCATTTTATGAAATGGGAAATGGGAGTATATTTGTGAAAACAAATGTAATGTACCTATGTACTAAAAAACACAGATATATCTCAAAAAAAATTTAAATGATTTTTAATCTTTGTGAAAGTCAAAGGTATATTGAACCATGTCATTTCACATATTTTGAACCATGTTTGGATGCCATGTGATTAAATTGAAAAATTCCATTTCAAAAAATCAATTTTTTCAACAAAGATGTGATAAATGTGTGGTAAATTAAAAATTTGACAAAATAATCACATTCACATGAAAGATGACAAGCATAACTAAATGGGCCATTAAATTTTTTTCATTAAAATTGATTATTTTAATGCCTAATGAAACCTTAAAATTAATGCAGTCAAAATGAGATAATGGCCTTAATATCTTATATTATGTATATGCCCATGGATTTTTAATATATATAATCAATATTTTTATTTTTATTTTATTTTAAAAATTATATAACATTAGTTTTGTAAAAATAATAATTGTAGGGCCCGAAAACCAAAATCGATACTCAAAATCAAATGTACCATGCTTTTGGAACAATTATATTATATGTTTAATAATAAATGCCCTAAAGGGGGTTACCATAGTGTGTTTTCACCCTTTAAATTAAATCTTTCAAAAAAAATAAAAGACCTACAATTTGTTCATATAGTAGAATTAATGTGAATCAACCCTATCACATGTGCCAAATATTATGATAAAAAAACATCTTCTTTCTATAAACCTATGACCAAAAACCATTTTTTAAAACATATTTACAATTTTTATTTCGTCATTGAAGTCCAAAAGTGTGAGAACAAACATGACCATGGACTTTTATGGATTAAAAATGCACATATGTATGGAAAAATTGCAAATGAAGAAATTGAATGGTTTATAAGCATGTATATTGCTTATGATGTATCGTTATTACCGAATCCATTGCAAAATGCACAACAATGTCAACACATGCATACATGTAAAAAAAAACCATGTTGTTTATAGATTTCATTATCAAATCCTTCCCCTCCATGATTTTTTTTTTGAAACCATTTCAAATAGATGGGAATTATCCATTTTCACAACAATAGTTTCATGCATAAGCATAAAAAATAAAATCAATCTTTCTAAAACTAAAAATTGTAGATAGTATATCATTTTCTAAATTTTTAGATTTTTTGAACCTTGATGAAAATACATATATATTAATTTTGAAGAGCAATTAACAAAAATTCATTTGAGAAAAAAAACTCTTAAAAACATAAAAATTAATGCATATGTGGTTTGCAAATACAGATGTATATGTGATTGATTTTAGAACCATATGTAGCTACAATATATTGCACATTGTATATGACAAATAGATAAATCAATAACATCATGACTACATTCTATCATATAAAAATGTATCATAAATAATATAAACACAAATATAAAAATCACTACAACAAATCATGACTTTTCAAAAGGTTCAACTTGATTAAAGTGTCCACATTGATCAAAAGGATGTCCACTTTGATCAAAGGCATTGGGCATGAAAGACACATGGTTTTTTTTCACTAAAATCACCATTTTGACAAAGTGTTAAGTCATACATCTAATAAAGAGGGATAAATTTTTTAAATGGTGCATCAAGATGCCCATGGCATAATCTAATTGGCCATATTAAATGACCATGCTTAGTCAAATTTGTCATATTAATTTATTTAGCTAGCCTACTTGTTATGCCTATTAGGTTAACTAGCTACCTATTTGCCTAACATATACTTACCTATTTAGCAAAATATGTCCTACCTACCTACTTACCTACCATCTACCTACCCCTGTCCTACCTAGCCATTATTTACCTACTATTTAACAAAGTACCTATTTATTTACCTACCTACCAATGTCCTACTTACTATTTACCTACCTACCTACGTCTTACATATTATCTACCAAACTTACATATTTATCTACCTACCTACTTACATCCTATTTATTTCTTATCTACTTCTTATCTACTAAAGTTACTTATTTATCTACCTACCTACCTACGTCCTACCTACTTATTATATGCCTACTATCTACCAAAGTTACTTATTTATACGTATCCACTATCTACCTACTTATTTATTGATCTACCTACTTACTTACCTATTTATCGATCTACCTACCTACCTGCCTACTTATTATCTACCTACATGCTTACCTATTTCTCTATTTATCTACCTACCTACCTATTATCTACCTACTTACTTACCTATTTATTTGCCTGCCTACCTACCTACCTATCTACCTATCTAGTTACCAACTTATGAAAAAAATTAAAGTTCAAATGTTGTTATATGCATTGACAAAAAATTACATTGAAGTTCAAAGAAATATGTTAAATACATTTGGTATCATAGTGTTTTTACGAAGTGTCATGGTGGTTTGATGGTTAAAATATTGGGTGTGAAGCCAAGAAGACTAATGTTTAATCCCCCTTATCAACATATACTACGTGGAGTATGTACATTTTTATATATACCTTGTGCATGTGCGTAAATGTATAGTATCTAAGGGGGTGTACATAGGTAGGTAGGAGGCCATGGTGGGTGGTTGAGTGGGTATGTACCAATGTTGTCCGAGTCTCTAATTTCCAAACAAAATTCCAAATACGAATAAAAAATATTTTCATTTATAAAAAAAAAAGATGGATATGTATATTTAAAATCTCACCTATTTTCAAATATAGATGAGTATGTATTCAATATTTTTTCCCCTTTGCTAATTATGAATAAACAATTTTATTGAATGCTAAAAAATCATGGATATGCATAAAGGATATGCAGTGCCAATTTGCCACTTGTCATTTATAATGTCGACTAGGGCTTAAGGTTTTGAGTTTAAATGCATATCTTCCAAACTTAAAAAAATTACAAACATTAAAACTTCCTATTGAATATGTATAAACTCTTTGGTTATGTATAACTCCCATACATAGATAATGTTTTTCTTTTCAAATTTTTGCAACCTAGCAAAAAAAAAGGTTGGCGAATGCAACAAAAAGTTTTTTTTTAAAATACAAAAAGTTCACCATATCTTGAGGGAAAAAAATCTAAAAGTCCCCACATTTAAACAATGTGTTTTTGTAAGATGTTAGAACTAGGCAAGATTCCCAAAAAATTTAATGTCCTTCCAAGATAGTTGCCATTTATTACTAATTAATGATTGGGATCCTAGCCACTACACCTACTTGAAGAATTTGAAATATATATATATACATAATTGAACATATGTCTAGATAATTCCTGAATATAAGTATGCATCTGATTAATTAAATGTTTTCCATCCATGAATATGAATAATTTAAGATCAATGGTCAGTTTATATCTAGAGGATACATTTAATTTATTTTTTGAAATTGATATAGTTTAGATACCCATTTATGTGTAACCATAAATTATGCATATACTTAACTAGCTGACCTTGTATAACCAGACAACACTAGTACATACATATTATTTATTTATTACATATTTATGTTTTAAAATTGAAAATTGAAAATTACATAATTTAATTATTTTTACAAAATTATAATAATTTTTTCAAAAGATCACAAACCTAAAATTATTAGGTTTGTAAATTATAATAAATATAGATATATTGAAAATTGGTTAAAAGAACAATTTCTATTATATTTGCCATTTTGAACCTCAGAAAATTTACAATTCGAAACTAATGTAATATGGCACGATGCATATTGTTAACAACATGGTGAAATTTCTAAAAATAAATCTTTTTTCAACTATTGAATGTCATTTCCAAATATAAAAAAAATGAATGATTCAATAGACCTATAATCAAAACCACTACATCCAACAAACATTTGGAATGATGGCATAAATGATGAAGTAAATTATTTACCTCTTGCAATTCATATTACAAACATAATCAATATTGAACATTATGATTGATGATTTAATTTTGTAATTTAATCATATAATGTATCAAACCAAAATTCACAAACTTAAAAAAATGAATATGTCATAAAATCTTCATATTCTATGTTAATGGAATAATTTGAATATTGTAGATTACTTAAACAATTAAATGAAGAATAAAGATTAAATTTGATGACATTATGCATAAAAATCAATTATACCCTAATACACCAATTTGTTTGTTTTTGATAGGGAATGTTGAAATTAGTAAATTTTGTACATTAAAACTTATATTCAAAGATTATTATGATTATACAATAAAAAACATATCTTTTGATTTAACAAAAATCAAGGTTTTACTTCTGGCATTAATAGGTAAAACTACCTTTAATATTAATGGTTAGACAATACATTCAACATTGAACATGCTTAACTAACAATCCTTATTCAATTTACCAAACTTATCAATAGATTCATTAAATAGGTTTACATGTCAGTATGAATAATTTACAACTTGTTGTGATAGATGAAATATAACTTGTTATAGATAAATAATAAACTAAGGTCCATAAAACATATTCAAAACAAATTTTCCAATGGTGTGGATGTTATCATGACAAGTGGTTTCTATCAAACATCCCTTATGAAAAGTAATTGGATCTTTCAAAATATCAAAAACAATGTTATTACATTAACACCAATTTTTTGGCAAACATATTTATAATGTTATCAATTAAATAAAGTTATATGACAATTTGATATGGTCTTCACAAAAACTTAAAACAAATTTTGTATTAGAACAAAATTTGCAAAGGATATTCAATTTATAATTGATAACCACCCAATAGTTTTACTATTCCATATTTATTTTATATAAATAAGCTTGTGTGAAAACATAATGCAATTATGTTCATTAATATAGTAGGTTTCACATTTATTTTCAAAACAATGGACATTAATTATCAATCACGCCCACCATCTTACAAACTCTCAAACAATCCAAGTAAAACTATAGGGTTGCGTTCTACAATTCATATAAAAAAATATGTTGGTTGAATTATGTGCTAGTAACTATGCAATGTATGATGGTTTTGTGAATGGAATTGATGACATTTTAAAAATATCAATAACATATTGTGAGAAAACCATCATATGTATAATGTTCCAAATTTCTAAAATTAGAACACTAGCAAAAAAAAAAAAAAATCATTTTAACAACAACATTAAATCAAAATGGACACCAATTAACTTATCATTAAAGATATAAGAGTTGGTAAATCTTAATCATTTATCATAACAAAGATTCAATTTCCAATTTAACTTGTTGCAACAAGAACCATTCATTGTCTTCAAGGATTATCACTAGATGAATTGATATTTAATCTTACTAATGTTTAAAAACATGGGTTAACATATACATTATTATCATGCATTCAAACAAAAGAAAAATTGCTTTTGTTAACCTTTCTCCAGTATCTAGTTGAATATCTAGTTGTACCTTGTGCACATTATAAAAAATTGTTACATTTTTTATATTGAAAAAATGGATTGAATTTTGAATAGTTTTTGTGTCATTGGAAATTCAATTAAAGTACGAAAAATGGTTTTGAAAGGAAAAAATAGTTGCATAACTAGTTCACATTTGGGCCAACGACATGAGTTACATGAATGGGAATGATGTAAACAAGGTTTTTTTTTTTTTTTTTTTTTTTTTTTTTTTTTTTTTTTTTTTTTTTTTTTTA
>Ga0116229_10007066_pt1 | contig 17888 bp, 18 predicted proteins | sample S1TSphgellanicum_3_FD_87313 | JGI IMG/M metagenome (GOLD analysis project Ga0116229, IMG submission 87313) | Host-associated microbial communities from peat moss isolated from Minnesota, USA - S1T2_Fc - Sphagnum magellanicum MG | ecosystem: Host-associated > Plants > Peat moss > Unclassified... | reverse complement strand
GCGGTCGTCGTGATCTTCGCGGCGCCGGCTTGGCTGGCCGGCGTCACGCGCGCGGTGGCCGCGTACGACGCGGCCGCCGTCGCTTTGCTCGTGATGCTCTGGTCGTTCGGGATGCACAAGCACCCGCTCGACACGGCGCTGCGGGCAGCCGTAGAGGATCCAGGACGCAACCTCGTGCTGGCGGTCGTTCTGGTCAGCGTGATCGTCGGGCTGTCCTCGGCCGTCGTGATCCTGGGTCAGGGTCCCAAGGTAACGACGCTCAACGAGAAGATCGTCGCGTACGCGCTCGGTCTGCTGGCGGTGATCGCCGGCTGGGCGGTGATCCACACGATCTTTTTGTTTCGTTACGCCCACCTCTTCTATTACGACGACGACGACGATAACGAGGCGGACCGTGGCCTTTCCTTTCCCGGCACCAAGGATCCCAACGACTACGACTTCGCCTACTTCTCGTTCGTGATCGGCATGACGTTCCAAGTGTCAGATGTTGAGATCACGGATCCCGGCATTCGCCGGGTCGCGCTGATGCACGCGCTCATCTCGTTCGCGTACAACACGGCCATCGTGGCGCTCGTGATCAACCTCATATCGGGATTGTTTCACTAGCCTCCCGTCCTGGTATGCTTCTAGACGCGCTGGTAGTCAGATACTTCACGGGCAACATAGTGCGATCGCTTACTGCGGTCTTTTCGATTGTGTTCGCCGTGGCGGTCGTCACGGCGGCATTAGTTATACACTCCGCCCTGCATGCACTCCTCAGCTCGAGCGTAGTTGCTTTGGACTCAGGTGTTCAGCTCGAAAATCCTCGGTATCTCTGACCGAGTGCCAGATTCGCTTTTGGCGGTCGCTCGCCGGACCCCGGGAGTAGCAGCGGCGAGTCCCATCGTGGTCGGAACGGCGTACCTTGGAGAACATGACTCCGTTGCGGCCCAACTCGTCGGAACCGACCTGCTGAACGCTCTACCCAACGGCTTGAGCGCTGCCATGAAGTGGCCGACGCAGTACGACGCTTTTGGTGAGCCCGACTTATACGACAATGTTAGATCGAACGGCATCATCGTTGATCGCGGCTTTTCACAACATCTAGGAATAAGTCCAGGCGGCTTCGTCAACGCTAAGATCGATGGCCGACGTGAGACATTAGAGGTTAAGAAAACTCTTGACTACTCGCGCTCGTCGATCGAGCCGTCGATAGTGTTTTGCGACTTCGCGACCGCGCAGCGGTTACTGGACAAAAATGGCTGGTTCGATCGCATCGACGTTTCGGTCGATGGTCAGCAAGATGCGGTAGCGCGTGACCTGCGGCGCGCGATCGGACCGCGCGCCCGCATCGTCCGAGCCGACGTAGCAACCGGCTCGCTGAGCCGGCTGTTATCGTGGTTCGATTTCCAGTTGAACGCGCTCGTACTCGTCACGTTTGTGATTGCAGCCGCAAATTTTTACGAGTCGATCTCTACTGGGATCGAGGCGCGAGCGTCATTTATCGCGTGCTTGCGGACACTGGGAGCAAGCGTCAAGGCTATTTGCGCACCGATACTGCTCGAAGCAGTCGCTTATGGCGTCATTGGATCCATACTGGGTAGCGCCCTCGGCGTTGAGGTTGCGACCCTGACCCTCAAATGTCTTACGTCGCTCGGCCTTCCCGACGATATCAGCACGGCCAACTACCCGGGATGGGGTGTCGTGGCCGCGATGGCAACCGTGACGGTGGCTAGCCTCGGTATCGGAACCTTGGCTTGCTTTCGCGTTGCTCGGATACCGCCAGCGCTTACGATAAGAGATACTGGCCTTGACCTGACGAGACGACCAGGCCTCAAGTGGTGCCTCTGCGCACTTGGTGCCACCTTATGCGGCGTCGGCTTCTACATGATACTGTTTTCGGCCGACTCCGGACGCGTGGACCTCACTATCGCGTGCGTCGAAGCGGGTGTCATTTCCTAATTCCGGCAGCGCTCTTCGCAGTTCAGGCAGTGCTCCGCGGGGTGCCGGTTTCAAGCTCTACCGGGCAGCTCGCTATCCTTAGCTTAGGCTCCATCCCCAGTCGTCTGACTCTTGCGATCGGAGCAATCTGCCTTACCGTTGCGGGTGTCGTGGGCCTTGAGATCACGAATACATCGGGCGTGGATGCTCTCAAGGATTGGGCAGCCAGCACGTACGGCGGCGATCTGGTGATCCAGTCGGCGGGATCCCGCTACCGAGACAGTTACAAGCCGTTGCCAAGTGGGCTTCGCTCCAAGGTCTTGGCATTTGCGAGAGGCGCATCAATAACGGAGAGGAAAACGATTTACGTGCCCTTCCGGGACTCTACTATAACAGTGATCGGCGTGGCCCCCTACGCCGATCCTGATGGAACAGCCGGGCTCAATCGACCGCAAAACACTCTTGTTTCGGAGCAGCTGGCGAGACGATTCAAGCTCGCACTAGGCTCGACGTTCACGTTAGATACCGTGACGGGACCAGTTCGTTTCCGAGTTTCGGCGGTCCGAGCGGACTTTGCCGATCCAGACGGCTACATGGTCGTCCCGATCTCCTTGCTGGGCTCGAGATTTCACGTACAGGGAATCGACCAGCTCTACCCGAGGGTTGCTCATGAAGATGCTCTCAATTCGTTCCGCGACCTGCTTCAGAGGCGTCTTGAGCCATACCAGATCGTCGTCATCAGCTCATCACAAATGCGAACCAAATTTCTTAGTCAATTCGCTCAAATCAGTGGATTGATCGAACTCTCAGTACCTCCATTCTGTTGCTTGCTGGCGTCGGCGCGGCAGTTTCCGCCTCGGCCCTGCTCGCGGAACGGAAATCCGACTGGCGACGCATGCGAATTCTTGGAGCTACAAAAAGAGAAGTCGCGATCCTGACGACCTGCGAGACCGGCATTTGGGCGACGTTCGGGAGCATCGCCGGCGTTTGCGGCGGCCTGATCGCGGCTTATGCGTTGCTGCACGACGTGCCGCGCAGCGCTCTCGGCATCCCTGTCCCGCAACACGTCCCCTGGCTCCTGGTCCTTTGGACGATCGCAGCGATCGTCGTCTCGACCTCAGTCACGACCCATTTTGCGATACGTCGATTTACGACGCTTCCCTGACCATGTGCAACTGGTACAGCTGGGTCCTAGCAATTCCGCTGCTGCTGCTCGGTACACCGTTGCGCGTAACAGGTGACCCCGCAAACACTCCGTGTCAAAAGCCCGCCGCAGTAGCAAGCGTGCCCGCCTGCTCGCAGGAGTGGTGGTACCTGTTTGGTCGCGTTCGGACGCAGGCCGGCAACGACATGGGATTTTCATTCGCTTTCTCGCGATACAGCCGCTCCTCGCGCTACGGGACCGCCACGTTCCACACAACGCCAGTATACGTAGCGACGGCGACCCTGGTCGACATCAGTTCTCATCGGATGCTGTACCAGCAGCGCCGTGAGCGCGGCGCAATAGGGCTTGCAAATGCCGACCCGATTCGACTGGATGACTTCATCGATGACTGGGACCTCGTCGAGCAAGATCGCGTCGCCGGCGGAAACGTCTCAACGATCATGTATTCAGCTAGATATGGGCCGGTCGATCTCGATCTTTCTCTGGACAGCCCAGCACGCTCCGTCTCGATCAGCAAAGCCGGCAACGCTGGGAATCTCCTTTCGGGTGCTCTGATCATACCGCGGCTCACCGTTCATGGCGCGGTCGAACTCGACGGGCAAAGGTCTCGAGTTACCGGACATGCGATGCTCCTCCACGAGTTCGGCGATCCGGTATGCGGTAAAGGCCTGATCGGATGGACAAGATTCGAGATCATGTTTGACGACGGCCGCACGCTACTCGTCACGCTTCCCAGGGTTTCACGGGCGAGGAGGTGTCCGGCGGCCGGCATCTTCGTATCCAGCACGGGCCACATCCGATATCTGCACCCAGAGACAATTCAGGTCGAGAATCCCCTGCGAACCACTTTCACCAGCATCCGGACGGGCTTAGCATATCCGTCTCTCTGGGAACTGCGAATCGCACCCGAGGACCTCGATCTCGCGCTCGTCCCACCCGTTCAGGATCAAGAAATCGCGACTGGGATAACTTCGATATACGAGGGTGCGCTCGATGTCGAACGCGCACCTCCGCCGAGCGGAGACTTCGGCGTCGGCAATGTCGAGCAAGCAGGCTTGTTTGCTCCGGTCGAACTATTCGATGAGACTGCTCGTGAATAGGAGTCCGCAGGAAGAGCAGGGCACTGCGCTTCGAGCGACTCGCTTATCAAAGGACTTTAAGCAAGCCGACGGGTCTACGACGCTCGTGCTCGACGAGGCTACTCTCGGAGTATGCCCGGGCGAACTCGTGGGTCTTGTGGGTGAGAGCGGGTCCGGAAAGACGACTCTGCTGAATATCCTGGGCTGTATCGATTCGGTTTCTCGCGGAGAACTCGAGATCGGCGGAGTTTGCGTCGGAAATGCGAGCTCGTCAAGGCGGCGGATCATTCGACGCGACCGAGTGGGTATCGTTCACCAATCGTTTGCGCTTTTGCCGACGCTAACCGCGTCGGAAAACGTTATGATTCCACTGCATCTCCAAGGGAAACCTCGTCTTGAGGCGTCGCTTCGCGTCCAATCCGTCCTCGAACAAGTCGATATGCTTGAGAAGGCGGACATGTTCCCACGTCATCTGTCAGGTGGCCAACTGCAACGCGTGGCGATTGCACGCTCAATCGTGCATAGTCCGATGGTCGTTCTAGCTGATGAGCCCACCGGCAATCTCGACTCGCGCAATTCGGTCGCGATCATGAAGCTACTGCGGGCGATAGCAGAGACCGGAAGCGCGATCGTTTGTGCAACGCATGATCAAGAGGTCGTCTCACGGTGTGATAGGGTTTTGCAGACAAAAACGGGCGCGTCGAGGGCAACTAGGTTCGCACTCGGTTAAACGAAGTCGAAAAGGAATGACCAGGTCAGAGCCAGCGTCTCAAGTGACGCCTCCGTCGGGCCTTGGGTCGGGCAGCCTTCGTTGTTGGACCGAAAAGGTAGGTGCAACGACGCTGTTCGGCATCGTTGAGTTTCTCAGGAGGACATCCCGACAGCCGAGAAGGGCCACGTAGCGATAAGTCGAACATATGTTCGATTAGCCGGCCGTCCCAACTGCTGATCCGTCCTTTCGCTGATGGGAGACGATCTCGAATGGCGGATGCTAGATCATGAATTCTTACGACTGGGTGATCTAGCCGGTGACCGGGGCGGCTCTACGTGAAAATAGGAGAATTTTGTGGCGTGCGGCGACTAACTGTCCACGCGCCAGCGTGGCCAGCGACATCATTTACCTCGCCTCTCAACGAAAGGGGGAAGCGCTGATGGCTTCCATACTTTCAAGCGTGCTGCAGCCTTACCCGCTGTTGCTGATCATCGTCGTCGGGATCATCATCGCGTTTCAGGTAGCGAGACGAGTCTGGCCGGCGCTCACGGTAACCACAATGCTACAGATCGGGCTGATCGGCTGCGGCGTCTTAGGCGCCTTCGCGCACGCCTTCCCGACGAGCCACAAGCCGGACGAGGACTTTCCGGTTGTAGATCTCGAGGGACTTGCCTGGTTTGCGCTGGTTCCAATCGGCTTACTCCTCCCTCGCATCTCAAAGATCAAACTCGGAGAAGCCGAAATTGAGCTCGTCGCAGCGTCCAAAGAGGCCGTCAAGATCGGCGACGACTTGGCATCGCTCATGCTAAATTGGACCGGTACGCTCACCATAACGGAAGCCCTCATTCGTCGGGCAAAGGATGTCGACGAAGCTGCGGGCTTCCTTTGGAACTTCGTCCGCGATCGACTGGGCGAAATGAAAGAGGCGATCGAAGCCGATGAAGGCGACGTTCGCATTTCGGTGTGGATTTACGACGATCAGAGCGATAAGATCGACTTCTACTACAGCAACGAGATCATCGATGAGGCTACCCAGAACGCGTCATTCGCGCGGGGAGAAGGAATGCTCGGTCAGGCCTTCGTTGAACAACGGACGTGGAATGAACCAAACGCGCTGCAGTTGGCAGCCTATACACAGATCGTTGCGCGTCCGCAATACAAGGCCGTGTACTGCGGGCCGATCACTTTTCACGGAGCCCCCAAGGGCATGCTTTGCATCGACAAAAAGGAGGAGGCGATGTTCGGCGACCGCGCAGACACGATCGCCAAGAGCCTGGAGGCGATTCTCGCCGCGGCATTTGAGGAGTTAGACCGCTACCCTTTGCCGAATACCCCGAACGAAGTGAGTGGCAAGTGCGTCTAGCAAACCGTTTGCCATTTCGCAGGTTATGAGGGAGGTGACGACCATGACGACGGATCCAAGCAAAGGAAGCAAGCCCGAGAGCCGGGCCGCCGTGGCAATCCGCGTTGCCCGTCAACTCGAGAAGACCCAGGCCCGCAATCCGGTCGTATCTTCGCAGGCAATCGGCCCGCGAACGGCCCGGGTTAAAGCGGTCCTGCGTAAGTACGGCGTCGACATCTAGCGCCACCCCGACCTCGACGTGGGTTGAGGCCCTTGCATTCGGGCGGGGGCTTTTTCCTTCCCGGGCCCTTTAAGTGCGCGCTCGAAGCCTGCGAGGGGGAGTTCGGATGTCGGCCCTATCGCAAACGTGTGCGACTCGCGTAATGCGGGGAGCAGTCCAGAAGAACTCGATGAGCTTTCCGCGCTCGGGCTTGACTCGTGGTGCCGCCTCGAATCGCTAGATCGCCTTTTGCCGCACGACCACGGGACCGGCTGTGCCGGCCCACGGTTCGACGATGCTGGTCGCCGGTGAGTCTACCGCTGGTTTAGGCGCTTATCGCGGAATCCCAGGAGCCCTAGCCCTGTTGTCCTACTGTGTCGAACCGAGTTTGAGTACGAGTTCGGGCTTTCTTTCCGGCATGGCTTGTGGTGTACGACCCCGCGCAAGATGCCATTCTCGACGAGATCACCTCCGCGAGTGCGAACGACGGTATACACTCCGCCCACGCTGAGCCAGGGGTTAGCTGTAGCCGCGTGCCCTGAAAGCCCGGGATCTTCGCTAAGGCGGCGGGGCAAGCACGAGCAGCTGTTTCGCGCCCGCGTCCAGCAGGCGGCGCGCGAACGGCGCCTCGCGCGGCCAACGCGCTTTGTTGCGGGCGCCTTCCAGGGCGATCGTCGCGCCGCCGTCTTTGCGCGAACTCTCGAGCAGCGCCAGGGCGGGGTCGGGCGCGACGATCGTACTCCAGCGGGCCCGTACCCGCCGCGTCGTTTCCGCCAAGCCCTCGACGACGCGCGTCTGGGCGGCGGCGGCGCTCTTGGCCACGTGCACGACGGTCAAGTCGATCTCGAGGCGCAAGGCGATGCGCGCGCAGCGCTCGATCAGTTCGGCATCGCGTTCACGCGCCTTGACGCCGAGCAGGAGCCGGGCCATGGGCTGCCCGCGCTTGGCGCCGCTACGGGCGCGGACGACCTCGCGCAGCGCGAGTTCGCGTAGCGCCGCCAGGTTTTCCGAGCGGAAGAAGTGGGAGAGCGCGTCGTCGATCTTCTCCGGGCCGTAGATCTTTCCGGCGCGCAGGCGATCGCGCAAGGTTTCCGGGGTCGTGTCGATCAGGATCACGTCGTCGGCGATCTCGAGGATGTCGTCGGGAACCGTTTCGCGCACCCGTTGTCCCGTCAGCCGGAAGACCGCGTCGTTGAGGCCTTCGAGGTGCTGGATGTTGAGCGTCGTCATCACCGAGATGCCGGCGCGCAGAACTTGCAGCACGTCGTCGTAGCGCTTGGCGTGTTCGTCGCATGGAGCGTTTGTATGTGCCAGTTCGTCGATCAGCGCGACCGCCGGTTTGCGGTCGAGCAGGCCGTCGAGGTCGAGTTCGCTGTACGTCACGTTATCGCAGACCGCAAGGCGCCGGGGCAGGGCCGGAATGCCGATGGCCTTCGCGTCGGTCTCGGCGCGGCGGTGCGTTTCGATGTACGCGCCGACGACATCGACGCCGCTTTCGAGCAGCTGATGCGCGCGGTCGAGCATCGCGTACGTCTTGCCGCTGCCGGCCGCCGCGCCCAGGTAGACCGTCAGCCGGCCGTAGCCGATGCGCAGCCGGTCCGCGGCCGTTTGCGCGTTGCGTGAGAAGGCCATGCCTCGCTCGGCGGCGCTGACCGCCGGATCGATGACCAGCACGTCGCGCTCGGAGGGGCGCGAGACGATTTTGGCCGCCAGCGCCCCGGCGGGCACCGCTACCAGCGACGCCTTCAGTTCGTCGAATTGCAGTTTCCCCGCATCGATGTGCAAGGGCACCACGTCGGCGTTGAGCTCGCCCGAGAGCTTGGCCACCGCGTCGATGTCACGCTCGCCCACGAGCGCCACGTCGAGCGCGAGGTCGAGCGCTTGCGCGACGTTGGCGGCCGCGCGCAGAAAGACGCCCACGTCGCCCTCGCCCGTCGCCAGAGCCAGGACCGTCGAGACGCGCTTGGGCGTCACGTCCGGCACGGTCAGATCGTCAACGGTGCGCAGCATCATCTCGCGCAAGAAGCGCAGGGTCTGCGGCCGGAACACGCCGTTGCGCGCGCGCTCCACGTCTTCGGGCCGCACGACCTTGCCCGCGAACAGCCGCGCTTCCAACTGTTCGGGCGACACGTCGAGCGCCACGACTTGATCGGCCGCGCGCAAAAACGAGAGCGGCACGATTTCGCGCACCGGGAAGCCGATCAGACCCTCGGCCGTCGCGGCGACCGTTTCGATGTGCTGGATATTGAGTGCGCCGCTCACGCCGATGCCGGCTTCGCGTAGCGCCAGCGCGTCCTGCCAGCGCTTGGCATGCGCGCCGCCGTCGAGATTCGTGTGTGCGAGTTCGTCGAGCACGACGAGCGCCGGGTTTGCGCGCACGGTCGCTTCGAAATCGAAGTCCTCGAACGTCGCGTTGCCGATCTGCACGGTCCGCGGCGGAATGCGCGGCAACTGCGCGACCAGCCGGTCCAAATCCGGCCGGCCCTTGGTTTCCACCCAACCGATCGCCACGCGTATCCCGCTCTGCTGCAGGCGCAGGGCGTCGTCGAGCAAGCGCCGGGTCTTGCCGGCGCCCGGCGCGCTCGCGAGATAGACCGTCAAGCGCGGGGCGGTGCCGAGTTCCTTGAGAAGGGCTTCCGCCGTAGGTCGCCCGGCACGGTCGTTCACGTGAACGGGTGTTCTCCGAATTGGCCGCGCCGCCCCGGGTATGGGCGGCGCTTCGGCGAATTCGCCGGAGTGCCGGAACGCTGGATCAGGCCTTCGTGCGTGGTGCTGCTGGTGGCAGCCTGGGTTCTCGACTTGCTGACGCCGCAACTTTTCGTGGCGGCGATCCTGCTCAACGTGCCCATCGCGCTCTCGAGTCTGGCACTGGACTTTCGGTTCACCCAGGTCCTGGTTATCCTGGCGTTGCTTGCCGACGTGACCGCCGGCTATGCGAACGGGGTCGCGGACGGACACCGCTGGGAAACGATCGCGCTCGCGAACCGCCTGATTTGCGCGTTCTCGTTCCTGCTGGTCGGCCTGCTCGCGATCGCCACGCAGCGCTCGGCGGCCCGAGCCGGCGAACTCTCGGCGCGTCAGGAGCGGGCCGCGCGCGAGCGCAGTGTGCGGCGTGCGGTCGAAATGATTCGCGGGTCGGTGAATCCCGAATTGATCGAGCGGGCGATCGCGCGCGAGGCGCCCGCATCGCTCGCCGTCGAGCGTGCCCTGCTCTACGTGTTTCGTCCGCAACTGGACGAACCCACGACGTACGCCGGGGTCATCGGATCCAGCGAGGTCGACGTATCGTCGCAGCGACCGCCGTCGCCCGTGCTCTCGCTGCTGCATCGCATGGCCGAACAGCGCGAGCGGCTGACCCGCGTTTCCGAAACCGACGCGCTCGGCCGCTTACTGCTCGACACGCTGGGCGCTCCTCGTGCGATCGCGGCCTCCCTGATCGAACACGAGACGACGTTCGGCGTGCTCGTGCTCTTGCGCTCCGGCGCGCCGTTCGAGGATCACTTCGAGGAGGGGCTTGCGTATTTCGTCGATCAGTCGGCGATCGCGCTCGCGCAGGCAGCGCTCTTCGTTCAATTGGCGGCTCGCAACGACGAGTTGGGCTCCGCCAACGTCGCGCTGCGCGAACGCGGCGACATCATCCGCGACATCGTGTACGCGCTCTCGCACGATCTGCGCACGCCGCTCAGCGCCGCCAACATGACGATGCGGCAAGCGTATGACGGTGCCTACGGCCCCTTGCCCGACGCCTATCGCACGATCTTGGAGCGCACGATCGAATCCAACGACGCGCTGCAGCGCTTGGCCGAAACGTTGCTGCTCGTTTCTCGCTACGAATCCGGCGAAGCGAGTCGCCGCCGCGAACCCGTGGAACTGGAGCGCGTCGCGCGCGACGTCGTCGCCGAGCTCGAGCCGCTTTGGCGGGCCAAGCGCATCGACGTGGTGTTGACGGCGACCGGCGCGCCGCTGGCCCTCGGCGACGAACGCGAGTTACGCCGCGCGCTCGTGAACCTGCTGGCCAACGCGCTGGCGTGGACGCCCCCCGGCCGCCGCATCGACGTGCGCGTGTACGCCGGGGAGGCTCGCGCCGGCACCGAAGCGGCCGCGTGCGTTTCCGTAGAGGACGAAGGCTACGGCGTCCCGGAGAACGAGCGCGCGCGGCTCTTCGAACGCGTCCGCGAGGGGCCGAGCCGGCAAGGCGCGGGCTCGGGGCTCGGCCTGTACTTGGTTCGGCGCATCGCCGAAGGACACGGCGGCCGCGTCGCCTACGCGCCGCGGGAAGGCGGCGGCAGCACGTTCACGTTGACGCTTCCGCTCGCTGCCGCCGCGGTAGCGACGTAAGCGCCGTGCGCACGGTCGTGCTCGTGGAAGATCACGAACTGACCCGCGCGGGCTTGCGCACAGCGCTCGATGCGTCGCCCGATCTGCGCGTGGTGGCGGAAGCGAGCGACGGCCCGAGCGGACTCGAGGCCATTGCCGCGCACCACCCCGACGTAGCGGTGATCGATATCGGTCTGCCGGGCCTCGATGGGATCGAGTTGACCCGGCGCGCGCGCTTGGTCTCGCCGCAGACGCGGATCGCGATTCTGACCGTGCAAGACTTGGAGACCGAAATTCTCGCGGCGCTCGCCGCCGGGGCCGACGCGTACTCGCTCAAGACCTCGCCGCCGGACCGGATCGTGGCCGCGATCCGGACGGCCGCCGACGGCGGCGCCTACTTCGATCCCCACATCGCCCACATCGTGATGGGCCGTATCGGTTCGCCACGTCTCACCGGCGACGCCGATTCTCCGCTAACTCCGCGCGAAACCGAGATTCTGCGCATGATCGCCGACGGCCGCGGCAACACGGAGATCGCGACGGCGCTCTACATCGGGCTCGGGACCGTCAAGGGACACATCCGTGATATTCTGGAGAAGCTCGCCGCCGCCGACCGTACTCAGGCAGCGGTCGTGGCGTTGCGTCGCGGCTTGATTTAGCACCGCGGCCGGTTGCGGGCTTTGCGCCTCAATCGTGCAGGACCGCGTGCACGATTAAATCGACGACGACCTCCGTTACGGCCGCGCGCTCGTTGACCGGCGTCTCCGCGACGCGCCAGAACAGTGCGTCGAGCACCGCCGAGAGAGCCGCGACGTCGACGTCGCGAGCGCCGGGTAAACTTCCGATCGCGGTCAGCGCCGCCGCGATCCGGCCGGACGTCCACCGCGTGACGCGTACGTCAGCTTCGGCGACCGTCGCGTCGGTCAGCACGGCTTCGCGCCAAGCGCGATATACGCCCGCGTGCGCCCAATCGGCTTGCAGGCCGGTGCGCACCAGTACCTCGACCGTCTCGCGGGAACTCGCACCCGCTCCGGCCGGCGCGAAATCGAGACCTTCGAGATCTTGCAGCAACATGTCCATCAACACCAGCAGCAGTTGGCGCTTCGACGCGAAATGTTGGTAGAAGCCGCCAACGGCGATTCCGGCGCGCGCCGCGATCGCCTCGACCCCGGTCGCTTCGAAGCCGTGTTGCGCGAAGAGCTCTAACGCCGCCGCGACGAGCGCGTCGCGTTTGTCCTGGCTACGCTTCTGCGAGGGAGCCTTGGCAAGCACTTCACCGGCTAAAATATCGGGGCGGCCGTGTAAGAGGGCCGCAACGTTCTCAGGATGCGACGGAATCTTTCGTTCGTACCTCGGGCGTTTTGCCGGGCGCGGCTGTTGACGTTTCGTTCGGCGACCCGTCGCGCGCGATCTCGGCGATAAAGGCGGCGAACGGCCCGGGAGCGTCTTCGGAAACGAACGTCCGCGAGCCTGGAAAGGTTCGGAGTCGCGCGTTCGGAAACGCGTCGCGCAGACGCTCGGCATGGCGCATCGGGAAGAAGAAACGATCGTCTTCTCCCCACCCGATCCCGACCGGTTTTTGGAAAGAGCCGAAGGAGCGCGCGGCTTCGAGCGTATAGCGCGCGCGCACCGCCGCGAAGACGTTGCGCGCGTCGCGACGCACGCCCGGGTCGGCCGTAAACGGCCCAAAATACGACCGCAGGACCGCGGTCGAAGGGCGGCGGTGCGCGACCGTCCAGGCGACGGCCCGCTGTAGTGCCGAGGCGCGCAGCGCGAATGCTAACGCGTCGATGAACCCGGGCAGGGGCGCGAGATAGGTCAGCGCGCGAAACGCCGGCGGGAAGAAGTTTTCGAACGCGTCGCAGTTCGCAAGGACCAGCCCGCCGATGCGCTCGGGATGGTTGGCGATCGTTATTTGCGCGATCGCTCCGCCCGTGTCCGACGCTACCAGTACGACATCGTGGAGATCGAGCGCCTCGATGAGATCGGCGACCAGACGCGCGATGCCGTCGGGCCGCAAATCGGCGCTCGGCGACATCGGTAACGTGTGGGCACCGAGTGGCCAATCGGGCGAGATGCAGCGAAATTCGTTCGCCAGCGCGGGCACGACGTCGCGCCAGAGGTCTGCATTGACGAGCACGCCGTGAACGAACACCAGCGGGCGCCCCGCGCCTCGTTCGCGATAGACGATTTTGCCCGCGCTCAGGTCAAGCGAGCGTTCCACTCCGAGTTCATGTGAGATGGCCATCGGACACACTCCATAAATGAAAGTGAATTCACGTTCATATTAACGAGCGGCGATCGGGGTGTCAATACGAAACCGCTCCTATTGGGTCGGGCTCCTCACTCGGCCCTAGTGGGTCGCGCTCACGTAATCGTCAAGCGAGTAGTGTGCGACTCCGGCGATTCCGGGGCGTTGCATGGTCGGGGACAAAACCGGCGGCCGGCCGATCGCGAAGGCGGAGTACAAGATGACGGCGATCAGGGTCGCGCCCGTGGCCCAGCCGAGACCGTAGCGGACGGCCGGAGGCGTTCTGACGCGTCGCGCGGGTAGCCCGCATACGCTGAAACGATGTCCCGCGCGGGTCACGACCCGGCGCTTCGATCCGAACGCCTGTTTCATGTTTTGCCCCCTGCGTAGGTGGTTGTTCCCATTCTACACCTTATACGGGGGGACACGTCCCCCCGATCCCCCCGCCGCGGACTCCCGCGGCTCTCCACCGACGGGCCACCTTCGCGCTGCGCGATGCGCGTTTCAACGGGGGACGTCCCAGAAGCGTCGGGGCAGGAGCTTAGGCCGAAACTTTGACGCCGACGAGGACGGCGCGCACGTCGTCGCGCGAGTCTTTCTTGACCATCAAAATAACGGCATCGCCCGCGCGCAAGAGCGTGTCGCCGTTGGGAATGAGGATGTCTTCGCCCTTGCGGTCGACGGCGACGACGATCGACGAGCGGGGTAATCCGACGTCGACGATCCGCTTGCCGGCTGCGGGCGAGCCGGCCGGGACCGCCAGCTTGACCAATTCCAGGTCGCCGTCCTTGAGCTTGGTGATGATCGACACGTCGTTCGCGTTCACGTGAGCGTTGATCGCGTCGAGGATGATCTCGGTCGACGAGATCAACGTGATCGGTTCGTCGCGATCGATCGACTCGAAGATCAGCTTATTCTTGGGATTGTTCACGCGCGCGATGCAGCGAGCTTTCGAGTGCTTCTTGGCGATCAGGCACACGACGAAATTATCTTCGTCGTCGCCCGTATCGGCCACGACGACGTCCGCTCGTTTTAGCCCGGCTTGATCGAGTACCAGCGGATCGCAGCCGTCACCGACCATCGTCACATCGGTTTCCAGCAGGTTGGCCATCAACTGCGCTTTTTTCGCGACCTTCTCGATCACGACGACCTCGTGGTCCTTATCCAGCAGCGCGCGCGCCAGGTACGTGCCGACTTTGCCGCCGCCGACGATGATGACGAACATGCCGCGGTTAGGCCGTCAGCTTGATCGGGACGTCGAGCGACGCCGACGCGAAGCGGCCCACGAACTCGGAGAGTGCCTCGGGCGCGACGATCGCGTTGATCTCGTCGCCGGCCGCCAGGACGTCTTCCGGCGAGGCGATGAACACGTGGTTGCCGCGGCGGATCGCGGCGACGCGAACGGCGCCCGGCTTTTCGATCTCGAACACGCGCAAGCCTGAGTCGCCCTCACGCAGCGAGACGGCGAGCGAGGAGACCTTGCCGAAGTCAAACGAGGGCACGGATTCGTAGGGCATATGCATCAGCTTATCGCGGACGATCTTCGCACCCAGGGTCGTCGGGCAGACCGTTTCGATGCCGAGTTCCCGGTAGAGTTGGCCCCGGGGCGGGTCGTAGATGCGCGCGACGATCTTCTTGATCTTGAACATGCGCTGCGCGATCATGGCGGCCATGACGTTGCGGTTATCGCCGTCGGTGACGGCCACGAAGCCGTCGGCGCCTTCGGTGCCCGCGCGTTTGAGGACGTCGTAGTCGATGCCCGTGCCGACTTCCATCCGGCCCGCGAAATGGTTGCCCAGGCGCTTGAAGGCCGCCGGATTTTCATCGACGACGGTTACGTCCTGGGCCTCGGCGGTCAAGAGCTTGGCGAGCGTCGAACCGACGCGACCACACCCGACGATCACATATCTCATTTGACCCCAATTTTGTTCGGCAGGCCGCCCGCCGAACCTGGAGAGGCACCCGCGGGAGTCCGCGGCGGGTGCTCGGCGCCGCGCGAAGGTGGTTCGCCCGTGGAGAATCGCGGGAGTCCGCGATCGGAATGCCGGACGGCGAAGCCGTCCGCATTCCCGGAATGCCGGACGGCGAAGCCGTCCGCATTCCCGGGGGATCGGGGGGACGCGTCCCCGCGTTTAAGAGGAGGCCCTGAACCCTGCGAGAACCGTGCGAGGTCCCAGGCTCCGCGGGGCGTAGCTCAGCTTGGTAGAGCGCTGCGTTCGGGACGCAGAGGTCACAGGTTCAAATCCTGCCGCCCCGATTTGCCGAACCGCATTGAACCTGAGCTTCCTCGAGCATCAGGCTTCGATGCGCATCTGCGCCGGCAGCATCCCCGGGCCGTTACGGTGACCGAGGAGACGTACTCAGCCGCACCGGTCCCAATCCGTGTTGGCGTATAACTGAACCGCGTACCAATGGTCCTCTAAATGCCGGACGTTGACGACGCTGCAGGGAATGCCGCGATATTTCCCTGGAGCATGGTTCTGAGCCGCTCCGCGCAGCGAATCATTCGGATCGAAGACCAGATACACCACGTCTTCCAATCCGGCGAAACCCCAGCTATCCCACTCCGCGTGCTTTAATTCGCGGTTAGGCGGATTGGGCTGAGCGAGAACCTCCGCCTTATACCTGCCCGCTTGGAGAAGCCAACGGCCGGCTGTATGAACGTCATCAGATACCTTAAATAATAGCCAACAGCCCGCGCAAAAGACCGCTACCATCAATAGAGCCGCCCGGCTCCGGCGGTGAACGGTCAGGCACAGGACCACGAGCACGATCAAGCCGACGATCGCTCCGAGCACCAAGGTCGCCAGAAACGTCCCGAAGCCGTTCCCCAGAATCATGGTTGGCAGAACGACGATTATCGCTGCCGCGGATCCGTACAACGGAAGCCTCCAGCTGAACGGATTGGCCGGTTGCTCGTCCATTCGATTCGCCTTTCAACTCGGTCGCGCGAGTGGTTTGACGAGACGCATTTTTCGTATCGTGGAATATGAAAGCTGGGCGCGGAGCCACCGTTCCATCTGAACGGAAGGGGCATCCCGGCGCCTCGCGCCGAACATGAGCGAGGCGAGGAGTTCCGGGGTCAGAGAAAACTTGGAAACCCTTATACGATAAGGGTTTGTCCTCCGTGACGGACAAGACCCTGCCGCCCCGCCCCAAACCGAAAAGGCCTGTCCGTGTTCAGTCGCTTCAGTCCCGCGGCCAAGCGGGTTCTGCGTGCCGCAGAGCAAGCGTGCCGTAATCACAACCACTACTATGTGGGGGTCGGCCACCTGTTGCTCGCACTCCTCGAGGAGCGGGACCAGGCCGTGGAAGCGGCCCTCGCCGAGCGCGGCACCCACCTCGCCGACGTCCTGTTCGATCTGCGGCGGGCCCTCGGAACGGGCGACGACCGCTTGTGGGAGGGCATCCTCGTCACGCCGCGCGTTCGGCGGGTCATCGCCATCGCCGAAGCATCCCTGCCCCAAGCGTCCGCGGTCGAGCCGCTCCATCTTTTCGAGGCCATCATCGCCGAAGGCGGCGGCCTCGCGGCCGAGCTCCTCTCCCGATACGATGGGGGGATCGGGGGGGCTCCTCCCCACCGTACCAAAGGAAACTATCGCATGTCGCATCGGGTAGCCGGTTAGTAGTGGAACATATCACGCATTTTTTCATCGGCATCATCGATCAGGCCGGTTACCCGGGATTGTTCCTCGTGATGGTGATCGGCAATGTCGGCATTCCCGTCGGGGCCGAGCTGGTGGTTGCCGCAGCCGGGGCCGCAGCTGCCACCGGTCATCTCTCCAACGTTTGGCTGGCTGCGGCGGTCGCCACGCTCGGGGAGATCGTCGGCGGGTCGATCCTTTACGCCATCGGCTACGCGGGCGGTCGTCCGTTCGTGGCGCGGTGGGGCAAATACCTCAAGCTCGATGAGAAGAAGCTGGACCGGTTCCACGAGTTCTACGAGCGCTACGGTAACGTCGTCGTATTCGTTTGCCGCTTTCTCCCGTTCGTGCGCGGCGTCTCCGCGCTGCCGGCGGGAGTCTCGCGCATGCAGAAGCGCTATTTCGTGGCCTACACGGCCGCCGGCTCCGCCATCTTCTGTTTCACTCTCGCCTGGCTCGGAAGTGAGTTCGGGTCCCACTTCGACACGATTTCTCCGCAGATCCACCGCTTTTCGACCGTCTTGGTGCTGCTCACGGCGCTGGCCGTGGTTGCGCTCATCGCGCAGGGCGTCGTGCGCGCCCGCCGCCGCCGAGTCGCCTAACCGCCCGACCGTTTTCGCCGCCCCGCCGCAGCCACCGTGAACCCGACCCCACCCGTTCCGCCGCCCAAACTCGAAGACACCCTCGCGCAGCTCCCCGACGCGCCGGGCGTCTACTTGATGTTGGGCGAGGCCCGCCGGATCTTGTACATCGGCAAGGCCGTCTCGCTCCGCAATCGCGTCCGGTCGTATTTTCAGGACTCGGCGGCGCATGCGTACCGGACGGTGCGGATGGTCGAACGCGTGGTCGACGTTCGCTGGATCGTCGTCAACAACGAGATCGAGGCGCTGATCCTCGAGGCCAACCTGATCAAGCGGCACCAGCCGCCGTTCAACGTTCGGCTGCGTGACGATAAGCGCTATCCGTATCTAAAGGTGACGAACGAACCGTTCCCGCGCGTTGCGTTCACGCGCGTCGTTCGCGACGACGGCGCACGATATTTCGGTCCCTACACGAACGCCCACGGGTTGCGCGAACTCATCAACCTCGTGCGCGTGGTCTTTCCGCTACGCACCTGCCGCGAGCCGATCGACGGCAAACGCAAACGGCCGTGCCTCCAGTACCACATCAAGCGGTGTCTGGCTCCCTGCGTCGGCTATCAGAGCGAACCCGAATACGACGCGCTGGTCGACGAAGTC
>Ga0116229_10007063_pt1 | contig 17893 bp, 12 predicted proteins | sample S1TSphgellanicum_3_FD_87313 | JGI IMG/M metagenome (GOLD analysis project Ga0116229, IMG submission 87313) | Host-associated microbial communities from peat moss isolated from Minnesota, USA - S1T2_Fc - Sphagnum magellanicum MG | ecosystem: Host-associated > Plants > Peat moss > Unclassified... | reverse complement strand
TCGTGGAGCTGGGGCACGCGCTGCGTGCGCGGCACGCTGGGGTTGCTGCAGGCCGGGACCAAGTCCTTGCTAACGGGCGACGCGCAGAGCGAGCCGGGAATGATCGCGGTATACGGCTTGTGGCTCGGCGAGGTGTTGAACACCGTGGTGATCGCCTGCGCGTTCGCGTCCTGGAATCCCAGGTGGTTGACGCCGAGCAGGTCCGTAACGGTGCGCAGCGCGCTCAGCGTCGTGTAGGTGTGGTGATCGATGTAATTCGTCTTCGTGTACGCCGAGATCACGTGCGCGATCGAGCGGTGAGCCTCCACGTGGTCCTGGCCGTCTTGCGGATCGTCCTCGATCATCACGATCGCGGTTGAAGACCAGTACTTCGAGTGCGAGACCGCTTCGACGAGTTTGCCGATCGCGTAGTCGTGGTCCGAGAGTTCGAGTTGCGGCGTGCCCAGCCCCTCGAGCGCTGCCGAGAACGACCCCGTGTGATCGTGCGGGATCGTCATGACTTCCAGCGACGGAAAGTTACCCTTGGCGACGTAGTTATTGAATTCGCGCGTCCACTCTTCGATGCGGAAAATGTCGGGATAACGCTCGTCGAACGCGCGGTAGTAAATGTCGGTGCTCGCGCGGATCGACGGTGTGCTCGGCGATGACTGCGGCGTCTTCGGGTACGGGTTGCGCACCATCGGCGGATCGAATGCGGTGCCCGAGCCGTAGTACGTCAAGTCGTCCTGTTCGCCGTAGTTGCGGAACGTCAAGCCCGCGCGCGCGACCGATTCCCAGACGTAGCCGCCGACCGCGGTCTTGCTGAGGTCGTCGGCGCCCTCGTTGGCCGCCGGGTCCTTGTAGCCGGGCAGGATCGTCGAACTGCCGCTCGGATCGAGAATGCCCGTGATGCGGGTATCGAAGATCGTGTGGCCGCCCGTCGGGGGCAGGCCGAGGTTCTGGTACTGGACGATGCCCTGCCAGTCGTAGGTCAGGCCGTAGCCGTTAGAGTTGCCGTAATCGACGGGCTGTTCTTTCTCGATAAAGTCGTTCGTGTGGCCTTGGAGGCACCAGTTCCAGCCGACGCCGCTGGTTTCGCTCGCGTCGTAGAAGTTATCCAGCGTCACGAAGTCGGCGGCTAGCGCGTGCAAATTCGGCGTGATGTTCTTGTTGAAGAACGCCAGCTTCGCGTCGCCGTTCGAACCGTTGCCCAGGTCACCGAGGATCTGGTCGAACGTGCGGTTCTCGTTGACGATGTAGATTACGTGCTTGATCCGCTTTTGAAGGTACGCCATCTGCGGGTCGAGCCCGCGGTTCTCGAGGTTATTGTTCGCGTCGACGATGGCCGACAGATAGTGAAGTTCTGAACCGCTCGGCGTCGGTTCGGAGAGGATGCCGCCTTTCTCGATCTCCCACGTGTAGTTGTTCTGATTGGTCGGGTTGAGCGAGATGCCGTAGGGCGTGTTCCAGGAGTAGTAGGTCTGGCCGGGGTTGGGGCCGCCGTTGGATTTCTGGTTGACGATGAAGAGGTGCAAGCCGTCCTTGCTGGTCGTGACCGAGGACGGGTACCAGCCGGTCGGAATGCGGCCGGCCACCGTGCCCGACGTCGTGTCGACGACGGCGACGGCGTTCTCGCCGCCGAGGGTCACGTAGAGCAGGGTGCCGTCGGGTGACACGGCGATCGAATTGGGCAGCGACCCCTTGTAGATGTCGCCCGGACGCGCGAGCGAGATGACGCGAGTCTCCTTATCGGTCGTGGAGTCGATGACCGAAACCGAGTCGTCGTTGCCGTTGGCGACGTACAGATAGCGACCGGTGGGATCCCAGGCCGTCTTGTTCGGACCGGCGCGCACCTTGATTGCGCTGGTGAAGGTGGTGCCCGTGATCACGTCCACTTCGTCGTCGCGCAGGCTCGTGACGTAGGCTTTCTGATAGGCCCCCGTCGTGGGATCGCTCTTGATCGCGACCCAGTATGGAAACTCGCCGTGCCCGACGCTGCTGCCGGGCGGCGTGAACTTGACCTCGGCGAGCACTTTGCGCGTGGTCGTGTCGGTGATCGTCGCCGAAGCGTTCTCGAAGTTCGCCACCACGAGCGTCTTGCCGTCGCCGCTGAGCGCGAAGCCGGCTGCGACTGCACCGGTCACCAGCGCCGGTACGGCCTTCCCGGCCGGCGTGCCCGCCAAGATGCCCCCGTCGTATTTCGGGAACGTCTGCGTGTCATTCGAGTTGTGGTTCAAGATGATGAACGGTGCGTCGGGGACGTAGACCGAAATCGTGTTATCGGTTTTCGCTTTGTAGACCAGGATGCGATCGTCGATGCCGCCGGAGACGTAGAAGCGCCGGCCGCCCGGATCCCAGGCGAGTCCCGAGTAGGTATCGGGGATTTCCAGGAGCTGTTTTCGCACCGGCGTGCCCGATTCGACGTCGAAGACGAACAGGAATTCGGCTTGATTGTTGTAGCCGCATTTGAACGTCGGCACGTACGAGCAGTTGTACGGATTGGCGTCGCCGGCGGAGAGCCCGGTCAGCGGGTTGAGAACCGGAAAATAGATCGGTCCGCCGTTCGGTCGCTGAAAGTTGAACGCGATGTTGAAGCCGCTGGTGAGGACGAGCAGCGTCTTGCCGTCCGGGCTCATGGCGGATGAGACCGCGTCGTCAGCGTCGGCGTTGCCGTCGGGACGCAGTCCGGTTACGAGGCGCTGATAGAACGAGCCCTGGGTGACGGTCGCGGTGATAAATTGCCCGGTGGGCAAAAGCGCGGGGCCGCCCCCCGACCCGGATACGGCGAGGTTGCCTAAAGGCTTTGCTCCCGCCAGCGCGACCGTGGCGAGCGTAAGCGCCAACGTTGCGCCCAGCGTAAATCGGACGTGTTTGCTCAAGATTGCGTCGACCTCCAAACCGACGCCTCAAGCGTAGTCCTCAGCCATTAACAACCGATTAGCGAAGGTTGCGACTTGGTTAAGGTTCTGTGGTCACGCCGGCGGTCAGCATAGCGTCGATCGTCGCCTCGGGGTAGCCGGCTTCGCGCAAAATTTCCCGGCTATGTTCGCCCAAGCGCGGCGCCGGACCGCGAGCCGGGGCCGGGAACGCGGCATGCCGCACCGGCACGCCCAGCGACCGGATCGGTCCTTCACTCGGATGTTCTTCCGTGGTAAGAAATCCGGAAGCGGTCAGGTGCGGATCGGCGAGCAAGGTCGCGACGTCACCGAGCGGCATCACCGGCAGGTCCGCGAGGCCGAGCGCGTCGAGCCAATGCGCGGTCGGGCGCGTGGCCAAGATCTCGGCGACCGCGCCGTATGCGACGTCGTAGTGGGCCGCCCGGAGCCGCGAATCCGAGAGCCGGCGATCGGCTTCGTATTCGGCCGTCCGGCCCACGAGCGCGAAGAACCGCGCCCAGTGCGCCTCGGTGTAGAGCAAGACGCAGACGTAACCGTCGGCGGTGGGGTACGGCCGCCGGTTGGCCGAGAGCGCTCTGGCATAACCGGCGGGACCCTCCGGCGGATCGAAGGTTTCGCCCCCGAGGTGGTCGCTCAGGACCAGTTCGACCAGCGTTTCGAACATCGGCACGTCGACCGCGCCGCCCAGTCCGCTGCGCTCGCGGGCGAACAGCGCGGCCAGGATCGCGTTGACCGCGGCCAGCCCGCCGATCCGGTCGGCGATCAGCGCCGGAACGTACCGCGGACGCGGGTCGCCGGCCCGTTCGAAGAGGTGGGCCAACCCCGACGCGCCTTGAATCAAGTCGTCGTAGGCGGGCCGCTCCGCGTACGGGCCGCCGTTGCCGAAGCCGGCCAAGGTCGTGTAGATGATACGCGGATTGGCCGCCGCCACGGACTCGTAGTCGAGCCCGAGCCGTTGCATCGCCGCGCGCCTGACGTTGTGGACGAGCACGTCAGCGCGCGCGCAGACCCGCAGCAGCGCCGCGCGGCCGGCCTCCGTCTTGAGGTCCAGCACGATGCTCCGCTTCCCGCGGTTCCCGTGCAGAAAGATCGCACCCATGCCATGGTGCCTGGCCGCGGACGCGTAGCGCATAATGTCGCCTTCCGGCGGTTCGACTTTGATGACGTCGGCGCCGTAGTCGGCCAGCACGTGGGTCGCGAACGGTCCCATGATCACGGTCGTGAGATCGACGATCCGCACCCCCGCGAGCATCCCGCCGTTCACGTGCTCACCGCCGCACGTTTACGCGACCTCATAAGCGGTAACATATGATCCAGTTTCAGCGCCCCCACCTGGGACGCGCCACGCAAAGGCCCCATAACACGGCACCACGCGAAGGCAGTTGGAAGATGGAGAGCCGCGGGAGTCCGCGGCGGGGGGATCGGGGGGACGTGTCCCCCCGTATAAGCCGAGAGCCGCGGGAGTCCGCGGCGGGGGGATCGGGGGGACGTGTCCCCCCGTATAAGCCGAAAGCCGCGGGAGTCCGCGGCGGGGGGATCGGGGGGACGTGTCCCCCCGTATTAGAGGAGGGTATCGTTCTGAACAAGAGCTTTCGGGATGGTGGAGAGTCGCGCTGGCAAGCTCCGGCGGATTCGATGGTCCGGGTCGTGTACGAGTTACGGGAAGCCGCCGTGGAGCACGGCAAGGCATTGGCGGCCGTGGAAGCTGCTCCCAGCCCCGCGACCCGCGATGCGTTGCTTGCAACCCAGATCGACCTCGAGTGCAAGACCATCTCGGCCGTCGACGAGTGCGGGGAGAGCGGCTAGGCTTCCTTTGTCTGCTCGTCGGCCTCGCCGCGCAAGCGTTTGCGCAGGCACACCCGGGAGCCGCGGCCTTCGTACTGCACGCCATCCATCAGCGCGTGCATGATCGAAATGCCGAAACCCCGCAGGGCGTCGGGATCGGCCCGGCGCGCCGCCACGGTCGCGAAGTCGAAGCCCGGGCCATCGTCGGTGACGTCGATCCAAAGCTCGCCGTCCGCGAAGCCGCAGGCGACCGAGACGAAGCCCAAATCCTTGTTGCCGTGCTCGACGGCGTTCGCCAGCGCCTCGCCCGCGGCCAAGGCGATCTCGTGGGTCTCTTGCTGTGAAAAGCCGCACATCTTCGCGTAGTTGACGATCGCCGTTCTGGCGTCACGTACCGAAGATGGGGTACCTCGAAAGCTAGCCCGATAATCGACCATTCTCGGCTGGGACCGTTCCCTCGTGGCAGATAGTTGAAACTTAGGGTTTCAACATGCTGTTATCCTCTCGGGGCCTCCGGTCACCAGGGAGCGGGGACGCTCCGGAAAGGAAACACGATGGCGAAGAAACCGAAGCGCCGGCGGCTCGTGCCCAGGCTCGGCCCACCGGTGAACGTGCGGCCCGGCGGCACACATGGCGATAAGCGTCACAAGCCGCGAGGGGAAGCGACGAGGGCGGTCATCCGTGAGGAGACCGCCCTCGAATTATGTTCGGACCCGGCCGATACACTTGGCAGCAGAGGAAACTTACGGAGCACTGCATGGATCTCGCCGGCCCCGGTACGAATGTGGGGCACCTTCCGCATTCCCGTTTGTATAGCGCCGCGTCGATCGCCGGGGCGCTTTTTGCTGCCGTGGCACTCGCGTATCTGTGGGTCGCCGCCCGTCCCGCCATGGCCGCGCCCTTCGTTTGGCTGAGTTTGGTCGCTGGTCTCGGCGGCCTCGGGTTGCTGGTCGCGAGCCTGATTTTTCCCGCGCGGCTCCTGCGCCGGCGGCTCTTCTCGCGGCTCGACGAACTCGAGCACCAGAACGCGAACCTGTGGCAGAAAACGCTGGACTTGGAGTCCAAAAAGCGCGAGACCGACACGATCTTGCATTCGCTGCGCGCGCACCTGATGCTGATCGATTCGTCTTATCTGATTCAGAGCCGTTACTCCTCGGAGCTCGAGACCGTCTTCAATCAGAAGAACCTCGGGAACGAGAACTTCCTCAACCTTTTGCAGCGTCTGCTCTCCGAGCGCATGTTCAAGACCGCGCGCGATTACCTCGTCTTGCTCTTCGATGAGTCCAAGCGCGAGCGCACCGTTCTCAAGGTCAACCCGCTCGATGAGGTCGAGATCAACGCGGCCGGCCCCGACGGGTCGGTAACGGTCCGTTACCTCAAATTCAGCTTCCGCCGCATCATCGAGAACGCCCGCGTCTCGCGGGTACTCGTTTCCGTCGAAGACGTAAGCGATGCGACCCTGCGCGAGCGGCAGCTGCGCGAGTCCGAGCAGGCCAAGGTCAAGCAATTCGAAATGCTGATCGGCATCCTGCACGTTCAGCCGCCGGATCTCGACGCCTTCATGACCTTGGCTCGCGAGCAACTCGCGACCGTGGATGAGGCGCTCAAAGTTTCGGACTTCACAGCGGCGACCGTCGCGCAGACCGGCCTGCTGCGGCAGCGTCTCGACGTCGTGCTGCAGCGCATCCACAATATCAAGGGCAACGCGTCGCTCCTGCGACTCGAGTTCTTCGAGAACGAGGCGCAGCGGTTCGAGCAGCGCATCATCGATCTCAAGCACCGTCCGGCGCTCGGCGGCGACGATTTTCTCAACCTCGTGATCGGGCTGGCGGATTTCCGCGCCGACCTCGACGCATTGCAATCGCTGCGCGTCAAGCTCGCGAGCATCCAACGCACCGCGCAGAGCCGCCAAGAAATCGGTGACGAACTGATCGCGAACGTTGAAGACTTGGCGAAGACCCTTGCCAAGAAACTCGGCAAAGAGGTCAAAATCGAAGCGGACGGCTTCGACTCCCGCAAGCTGCCGCAGTCGTTGCGCGTCGTCGTCAAGGACGCGCTGATCCAGCTCACCCGCAATAGTTTGGCGCACGGCATCGAGGCGCCGAGCACGCGCGCGGCCATCGGAAAGCCGCGTGGCGGCACGATCACGATCCAGGCGCTGTCCGGTCTGGCCGCCGGTGAGTTCGGATTTACGTTCCGCGACGACGGTCGTGGGCTCGACGCGCAGATGATTCGGGACCGGGCGGTCGCGTTGCACTTGCTCGAAGCGGATCAGGCGTCGTCGGTTCCCGATTCGGCCATCGCGGGCTTCATCTTCGCGCCGGGTTTCTCGACCGCGAAGGTCGCGACGGTCGATGCCGGCCGCGGCATGGGCATGAACGTCATCAAATCGCGCATCGTGGACGATTGCGGCGGCGAAATCGGAGTCGACTCCGAAGCCGGCCAGTTCTGCGAGTTCACGTTCGTCCTTCCCCTTCCCGCACCGGCGCTCGCGAGTTAGGATCCACGATGAAGTTCTTGGTCGTCGATGACTCCGACGTCATCCGGCGCGCGATTCAGCGTTCCATTCAGAAGCCCAACGATCAGATCGAGACCGCCAGCAACGGCGTCGAGGCACTCGAAGTCGTGCAGACCTTTGATCCGCACGTCGTTACGATGGACATTTCGATGCCGGAGATGGACGGCCTCACGTGCATCGAAGGCATCCTGCACCGGCGTCCGGACGCGAAGATCATCGTCATCTCCGCGCTCAAGGACAAGCCGACGGCGGTCGAGGCGGTGCGGCGCGGCGCGCAGGGATTTCTGCTAAAACCGTTTACCGCTGAATCGTTGAAGTTCGAGGTCGCCGACCTGTTCTCTTAGGGCAGGTTCAGCGGCCCTCGTTGCCGCTGGGCGAGAGAATTCCGAAGTCGCGGGCGATACGATCGGCTACCGACGGACCATCGTCGACCGGCTCGTCCTCGACCGGTTTGCGCCGGCGTAGGACGTTGTCGAAGAGGTTGCGCAGGCCGCCCGGCACTTCGTCGGGGCGAGCGGCGGCCGGACGCAGCTCCGGCTCCGGCTTCGAGCGGCGCGAGGCCTCCGGCTGCTCAGGCGGCCGCGGCTGCGCCGCTTGGGGCGCGGCGGCGCTCGCGGCCGCCGCGGCCGCCGGCTGTGGGCCCGCTTCGAATGCGGCGCGTGCCGCGCGTTCGTGAAATTCGCGGCGCTCGCGTTCGTTCTGCTCGTCGAGCGCTTCGCGCGCGGCGCGCTCTTCGTTCGTGATCATCGTGGCCAGGAGCCGCTCCTGTTCCTCGAGTTCGGCCACGACTTGACGCTGCGCGTCGCGCAGCGCGTCGATCCGCGCCTCGATCTCGCCGCGGGCACGGGTGCCGACTTCGCGTAGCCGGGTTCCGGCCTCGACCCGTTCGCCTTCGAGGCGGTCCCGATCCGAATCGATCTCATCGAGTCGCGCGGTCGCATCGCGCAGCGAGACCTTCGCGTGCTCGATCGACTCACGCAACTCTCGCGCGCGCTGGACGGCTCGATCGCGTTCGGCGCCGAGCCCGGCTTCAAGCTCGCGCTCGGCCGTCACGTGGGTCTCGATTTCCGCGCGTAGCGCCGCGATCTTTTGCTCTTCGGCAAGTTCCTCCGAGGCCCGCGAATCGCCGGCGGTCGCTTCACGTAGCGCGCGCTCTTCGACCAGTCGCTCGCGTTCGGCGCGGCCTTCGTCGTGCATGGCCAGGGCGTCGGCGCGGGCCGAGGCCGCGAAGGCAGCGGCGGCCCGAAAACTTTGCGCCCGCTGCTCGCATTGCAGCCGGCGCGTGCGCGCCAGGCCCTCCGCATCGACGAGGTCCCGCAACTGCCGTTCGAGCTCGGCCCGGCCACGGCGCGCGTCGTGTTGCGACCGGCGCCGTTCCTTCGCGACGGCTTCGACGGCGGGGAGCTCGGCCTGCGCCCGTTCCAGCGTCTCGCGCGCGGTTTCGACGGCCGCTTCGTGCGCGGACCGCTCGCGCGCGATCGCCATCATGTTAGCCGTCAATTTGCGGACCTTCTTCTCGATGGAAGACACGTCGTCGGGATCGATCGTCGGTATCATTCGTCCGTTCATTTAGCGGGGTCGTTGCGAGGTTTCGAAGAGCCGGGTGGGGGCCCGATGCGCAGCCGGATCGGCTGCCGGGGAAGGACGGGTGCTGCCTCCGGCGCCGGAGGAACATCCGAACCGTCGGACGGGCCGCTCGGTGCGCCCGGCACGGCGGCATCGGCCTGCTCGGAAACGCGCGGGGCGACCGGTTCGTACCGCGGCTCGGTTTCGGGTTGCGGGTCTACGACGGTTTGGGGCTCTGGTGCGGGCGCCGGTGCGGGCGCTTGCAGCGGCGCGACGGCCGCGGGCACTGGGATCGGGGCTGCGACGAGTTCGGGTTCGGGCTCCGGTTCGGGTTCGGGTTCGGGTTCGGGTGGAACCACTGGTTCCGGCGGCTGGGCAAGTGGTGCCGGCTGGGCGGCTGCCGCGAGAACGGGTTCAGGTTCAGGCTCGGGCACCAGTTCGGCTTCGAGTGCGGGTGGCGGTGCGGCCGATGGCGGGGCGGCCGGAGATGGGGCGACCGGAGATGGGGCGACCGGAGACGGGGCGACCGGAGACGGGGCGGCTGCGGCGGCGACGACCTCCGGCTCCGGAGTTGGAGGCGGAGCCGGCGCGGGCGGCCGTTCGCGCCGGGCCGTCAACCGGCTGAAGTCGATGGGCTGGAACTCGACGTTCTGGCGGGGTAGCCGTCGCATGTCGACGGTGGGCTCTTCCGGAACGCTTTCGTCGCGGACCGGCTTGCGGTAGAAGCCCGGTTTTTCGAAGCTGACCTCGCTCTTTGGCTCCGACAGAATCTGCGCGGAGCGCTCGGAGAGACGTTTCTTCGTCTCTAGAATTTCGGCAGCAAGTTCTTCGGCCGTACCTGACTTTTTCGAAACGACGGCGAGGTCGGCCGGAAGTGCCCGCGGCGGCGGTGCGTAAAAGCCGCCCATGAGCTTGTCGTCATACTTTTCGGGCTCGGGCGGCGGCGGAGGTGGGCCCAGGATCACGCGGTCGCCGCGGACGACGCGCAGGGCGCGGTCGAGCCACGGACCCAGCAGTTCGGCGACGTCGCGGCGCAACGGCCCTTCGGCGAACCAGCGGTCCACGACTTGCCACAAGACGTAACCGATGACCAGGGCTAGGGCGCCGGCGTTGGCGGCGGCGGCCAGCGGGCCGAAAGCCGAAGACGACTGACGGACCGCGAAGCTGGTCACGGGGACGACCACGAGCGAAATCGCGAATGAAGCCGCGCCCAGAATGCGCAGCACCGTGAGCGAGAGGATCCGCTCGACGATTCGAAACGTGGCCGCGCCGGCGACGAGGCCGAAGAGCGCGAGGGACCAGAACGGGTCGACCCTCAGGGCATTGGGGAACGCCGCGGGACCCGGCAGAAATTTTAGAAAGGGTTCGATCAGAATCGCGAACGCCGCGGCGCCCAGCGCGAACAGCAGGCCGAAGCGTTCGAAGCGATGGTGCTGCACGCGGATTTCGGCGGCGACGATGCCGAGCATGAACGGAACGAGGGCGCCGAGGTACCAACCGTGGGCGGGCGTCGTGAAATCGAAGAGCGTCGCCAAGACGCCCAAGCCCGCGAAGATCCAGGGGCTGCGCGTCCAGAGCAGGAGCAGCAGCGGGAAGAGCAGATACCAGCGCGCCACGATCGCCAGCGCCCGGAACCCGTCGTTACCGAGGCCGTCGCCGGCGAAGAACGCGTTGCGCTCGAAGGTGTGTACCGAGAAGTGCCCCGCTTGCTGCGCCAGCGCCGGCAAACCGTAGCGAAGCGCGAGATCCGGCAAGATCATCGTCAGCGCGAGCAGCGCCAGGTAGGCCGGATAGATTCGCAGGATGCGTTTGATCGCGTAACGGCCGATATCGAGAAAGGCGCGGCCATCCTGGCGCGTGGCGGCCAGCGCGGGATACGCCAACGTGAATCCCGAGAGAACGAAGAAGAGCGTGAGGCCTTGGCTCGCGTCGGACGCGATGCGTGCGAGCGCGGGATGGATCAAGAGCCGCTGGGGCGCCGCGGCCGCAATCGCCTCGTACACGACGACCGCGAGGATCGCCAGCGCTCGCAAGCCATCCGCGTCGCCGAAGCGTTCGCGAACGACGTCGCTCGAGGGAATGCCGTCGCCTCCTTGGCTCGTTCCCGTGGCAAGGGAATGTGTGATCCTCACCTCTTACTTATCGGTTACGGGCTATCGAACTGTACGAGCAGACACGAACAGACCTTCTCGGTCGTCGGTGCGCCCGGGGGGATCCGGTCGGCGGCCGCGCCGACGTACGCGGTGCCGATCCAGCCGGTGCGACCGCGCAGGTCGCCCGACGCCACGCGCACGCGGACGCGCACGAACGCGGGTTCGCTCCGATCGTAGGGCGCGACCCCGGTCCGCAGGGCCAGGACGTCGCTTCCGGTCGCAATTTGGAGCGCCCGCTCGCGTGGCGTGTCCAGCGCCGGGTAGAACTCCGCGAATCCGCCGAAGCCGCCGGCGACGCGCAGCTTGGCGCCGGCCGGAATTTCCGGGACCAGGCGGTCGAGCGGTGCGAAGGCCTGCCAGCGCGCGCCGAGCGCGTGGACGAGCGCGACCCGGCCGCTGCCGGCCAGCCGCACGAGGCGAACGCGGACGCCGATCGGCTCGTACACCACGTCCTCCGGCCGCGTCGGATCGGCCATGAAGTCGCGCAGCGAGGACGCCGGTCCCGCGGTCAAGGCTGCCTCGGGCTCGTCCGAAACGAGCCAGGGCGCGATCTCGACGCGGGCGGCCGTGCCTGGCCGCGGGGTGAGCCAGGCCGGCGTGGGGTCGGCTCGAGAGGCGCCGGGGAAGCCAAGCAGCGTCCCAGCCAGGAAAAGGGCGAGCGTACCGGGCTTCAGGGCTTCACGCGCCCGCTGGGCGCGTGGCCAGCATCGTCATGCCGCGCATCGTCATCACGATCTCGCCGTGCTGATTGACGACTTCGGTCGAGGACACGACGACGCCGCGATCGGGTTTGCTGCGCGACGCCCGAGCCTCGATCACCGTGCTGAACACGGTCAACGTGTCGCCGGGTCGAACGGGTTTGGTCCAGCGGACTTCATCGACCCCGGGCGAGCCCATGCTCGCGGAATCCAGCAAAAACGAGTCACACAAAATGCGCATCGTCACCGCGCACGTTTGCCAGCCGCTGGCGATCAGGCTGCCGAAAGGCGAATGCGCAGCCGCGTCCGCATCGATGTGAAACGGCTGGGGATCGTACTCGCGCGCGAACGCGATCATCTGCTCGGCGCTGAGGCTACGGCTGCCGAGTTCGCGGCGCAAGCCGACGACGAAGTCTTCGAAATATAGCACGCGCCTTTCTCACGCCACGCGCGCGCGGTTTCCCTTGCCGCGCGTGGTCGAGGGACGGGTTCGGCGCGGCGCGAACGTTCTCGCCGGCGGCCACGGGCGATTAGCTCAGCGGGAGAGCGGCACCCTTACAAGGTGATGGTCGGCGGTTCGATCCCGTCATCGCCCATTTCTAGCCGGTCTGCCGTTCCATCGCACTCGTCTTGCTCGGGTGCGAAATCAGCGCCGAGCTTTTTACGGGCGGCGCGCAGCGGCGGCGCGACGTACGTGAAATTCGCGTGATCCCAGCCCGCGGCCGAACCGCAGACGCCGTAAATGGCGTCGAGAAAGGCGCGCAGCGTGCCTTCGGGATCGGCCGCCGCGCGCATGGCCTCGTACGGCAGAATCCACTCGCCCATCACCTCGGACCAGCTCGCCTGTTTGGGTGCGATTGCGAACCCGCTACAGCCGGGCGGCTGCGGATAGATGTAGCCGTAGAACGAGGCCGGGTTGGCGTCGTCGCCGGGATAGAAGCCGACGTTCATCATTTCCGCATCGAGGTCGTACTTGAAGAGGTAGCCGCGGTTCGTCGGCGCGGGCACATGCTTGCCGCTAAAGAGCAGCAGCGCGAAATCGAACGCGCCCCACCACAGCGCCAGCGCCGTGCGACCGAAGAAATGGGCCCGCCAGCGGTCGAAGACGGCGCTCGTCGCGCTGACGACCGCGAGCCAACGCTGCGCGTCAGCCGGGTCGAAGACCGCGGGCCGGTCGTCGGCGTCCAGCGGCGTGAGATCGGGGATCTCCTGCGGCACGGGCGAAAGCGCGACCGTCACGCCGAGCGCGGCCAGCGCCGCGTGCAATTCCGCGAACACCTGCGCCACCGTGCGCGGCGCCGTCAACGCGATGCGCCGCACTTCCCCATCGCTCGTTTCCAGGATGATCTGCGCATCGAACACGTCGACCGATGCCTGTAACGATCGGAAACCGTGGGGCATCGTTCCCGTCGTGAATCCGCGCGACGTCGGCGCGAGCGACGTGAACAGAAAGTTCGGCTGATGCGGCGCTAGCGCCAAGCGCAGCTTGCCGAGCATTTGCGCGTAGAGGTGTAAGCTGCGTTTCGTCGGCGCCCACGAAGCGAGTTCGAGCCCTGGCCACGACGGCTGCGTCGTCATGATCCGAGCCTCCGCGATGCGCGCGCCCGATGCCTTCCGGCGAGCTAGGCCAGCCCGCGAAATGCCAGGCCGATGGCGGACATCAGGCCGAAGAAGCCGGAGACCAACCCGATGATCATCCACTGGAACATCCGGTGCTGCGGAAAGTCGCTCGTTTGAACCTGTCCGGCACTGGTCGATACCTGGACGATCCGGGTGCCGAAGAGCTGCGCGGTCGCGTCGAGCGCGGTGCCTCTAGATGCCGCGCGCCAGAGGTGGCCGCTGACGTTTTGCGCGATCACCGCACGGTGGCGGCTGCCGTCGTTCAGCTGCAGCGTCATCGCCTGCGACCTCCCGCGCCCGGTACGATAAACCTCCGTGATGCGCCCGAAGGCCAGGCGGCAGGCCCCGCGGCCGCCCAGAGCCGCCGCGAAGCCCGCCCGACAGGATTGCGAGGCCTGGTACGAGTGCATGTCGATGGCGCTGCCGGCCGTCATGAAGCCGCCGACCGCGAGGCCGATGGCGCCGATGGCCAGGCCGATGCGCTGGTCGTGGCCGAAAATCCGGTACGCGTTCGGCCGCACGGCCAGCGTCCGCGCGCGCCGAAAGATGACGCGAACGCCGATCGACAACGCCAGGAACACGACGGCGACGACCGGCACGGCCGCGACGAACCGGCCCACGTCAAAGGCGCCGTTGACGAACACGTACGACAGCGCGCAGGCGAGAACGAACGCCAACGCCGCGTAATAAGCGATCACTCAAAGGTTATCGGCGCTTCCGAAGGCAGCCTTTCGAAGGCGGCCGCGCCGCCGGTCGCTTTGCCGTTCGCGAGTCCTCGGTTGCCGCCGCCCTCTGGTAGCGCGCCGCTTGTCGCCAGTTCGGGGCCGGCTACGAGTTCTCGCTCTTGCGCGGAACGCTCCGAATTCTTGTTTTGCCCGGTTGTTCCGAGTTGACGACAAACTCAGCAATAACTAACGTTAAGGACCGGTCGCCAAGTACGCCGTTTCCGATGCACGAATTCACTAAAGTAAAGGGAATGCTCGTCGGCTAGCGCATAACTCCAGGCCCTCGATCTAAAAAGGTGTTACTTTGACGCGTTGTCGCTATGCCGCCGCGGCGGTTTTCTTTTCCTGCTGCGTGCCGCTCGCGGCCTCAGCAAGTCTCGGCCACGCGCCGCGCGTTCCGCGCGTGCTGTATCACCCAACGTATCGCATGCCTACTGCGCCGCTCGGCCGCGCGCGCGCGGCAACGCCGTACGCCGGTACCGTCGTCACGATTCCGGCGATCCTCGATCAACCAGCGGCCGAAGTCTACGACTCGAACGACGGCGACGTCTACGTCGTCGACGATTGGGCCGCGAACTCAACGCAAGAGCTGTTGCGCGTGTCGCCGCACGGTGCGACGACGCGCGTCGCCGCGCTACCGTCGTATTCGATCCTGGCGATCACCTTCGACCCGCAGACCGATCGCTTTTATCTGACGGGGCACGGCGCCCAATTTGGCTCGAGCGAATTCGTCTTCGCCGTGACGCCGCATGGAAGCGTCAGCGTTCTGGCCGGCGGCGCGTCGACCGCGCCGCAAGACGGAACGGGTCCGAACGCCGGTTTCGCCAACCTCGGCGGCATCACGTACGATTCGAAGAACGGCCTGCTCTATGCGGTCGACGGGAGTTCCATTCGCGTCATCACCACGGCCGGCAAGGTCACGACGTTGGCAGGTTCGATCGCGCAAGCCTACACCCAAGACGTCACGCCGATCGCGTACGACGCGAAGCATAATCGGCTCGTACTCGCTCTCCCGGGCAGCAATGCGATCGTGGCCGCGACGACCGGCAAAGGCACGCTGACGACGATCGCCGGGCAATGCTACTCCTTCGGCCAGCCGTCGACGCAAAATTGCGACCCGCTCGAACGCGACGGTCCCGCCGGCGTCGCGCTGTTCGCCGCGCCCAACGCCGTGGCCGTCAATCCCGCCGACGGCACGATCTACGTCGCGGACGACGGTAACGATGCGATCCGCCGCATCGATCCCTCCAATACCGTCTCGACGTTGGCCGGAAACGGTGTCGCGGCCGAACTCGACGGCGCGGGCCTGGCCGCCGAATTTGCGGAACCGGCGGAACTCGCGCTCGACCCGGTTCACGGCGCCCTGTACACGATCGACGGCACGCCAAGCGAATTTTCCAGCGGCGTGGGGACGTTCCGCTCGGTGACGACGGGGGGCGTCGTGCCGCCGCCGCCCGCTACGCCGATCGCGCTCTTCGATACGGCCACCCCGGATCGCCAGCCGTTCGCGCTGGACTGGCGCGCGACGACGCCCGCCTCCACCGTCCTCTGGTATACGGAAACGACCGGTGAGCTGGCGGCGCTCTCGCCCTCGGGCGTGAGCACGGAAATCACCGACCCGTACGCCGGCGGCTACTCCGGCCCGCAGGACATCGTGCTGGGCGCCGACGGCTCGCAGTGGTTCTACGATCCCTCGGTGGGGAGCAATCTCGTCCACCACACCAAGGCGGGGTTCAGCGCCGTCACCGTGCCGGGCAACGGGTTTCCGACACCGTCGCTCGGGACGTTGACCCAGGGTCCAGGCGGGAATATCTGGTTCGCGCTCAATGGGGTGGTCGGGTATGTGACGCCGGGCGGCAAACTGACCTCCCTCGTCACCTCCTCGTATCCGAGCAACGGTTCGCTCGCGGCCGCGGCCGACTCGACGATCTGGCTCGCTAGCGGCGGCGCTTTGACGCAATACAGTCGTGCGGGCAAACTGCTGCAGACGATCGCGTACCAGGCGGGCTACGTCGCGCGGGGTCCCGACGGGAACGTTTGGTTCAGCCAGAGCGACGCGATTGGGACGATCCGGGCGAACGGGGTCCTGGTGGTCTATCCGCTGACGGAGCCGATCGCCGGCTGCCTGCCGAATTACACGTGTTCGCGCGGCATCGGGGAGCTCGCGACCGGACCCGACGGAGCGCTATGGTTCGTAGAGAAGGGTACCCCGCGCGCGATCGGACGGCTCACCGTCGATGGGTTGTTGCAAGAGTATCCCGTGCTCGCGGCACGGAGCAATCCGAACGACGTCAGTGCCGGGCCCGACGGCAATGTCTGGTTCGTCGATGCCGGCGCGCAGAAGATCGGACGCATCATGCTGACCTCGAGTCACGCCGTCCGTTCGACGCGATGACCGTCGCGCGGTTCGTCGCCGTCGTTGCGATCGCGGGGACCTGCGCCGCGCTCTCGGCGCCCCCCGCGTACGCCTCCAACGCGAATCGGCCGCGCGTTTTCTATCATCCGACGTACCGCGTTGCCGCCCCGGCACGGACGGCGGCACGGGCGGGGATTTCGTTCGCCGGTTCGGTCGTTTCGTTGCCGGCGGTCATCAACAATCCATCACAACTCACCTACGACCCCGTCGACGGCTACGCGTACGTGATCGACCAGTCGATTGAGAGAGCGTCGCTGGAACTGCTTCGTATCTCGCCGCACGGCGGAACGACGTTCGTGACGACGATCGCTTCCGAGGGGATCAACGGGATGGCATACGATGGGCAGACCCATCGGTTCTACCTGACGGGAAGTCCGCCGCAATTCGCCGGGAATCAAGTGATCTTTTGCATCACGCCCAGCGGAGCCGTCTCGGTGCTTGCCGGCGGAGGGAGCTCACGTTCGCTCGATGGTCGCGGCGCCGCGGCGGGATTCGCCGACCCAACCGGCATCACGGTCGACTCCGCGACCGGCGTGCTCTACGTGGTCGACGGCGCCTTGATCCGACGGGTTACGCCGGGCGGCGTCGTCAGCACCTTGCCCGCCACGCTGCCGCAGTCGCAGTTTCAACAACCCGGCGCGATCGCATACGACGCGAAGCACGATCGCTTGATCGTCGCCCTGACGACGCTCAACGAAATCCTGACCGTGGCGCCCGGTACGGGCGCGGTTACCGCGCTCGCGGGGCAGTGTCTCTCGCTAGGAACGGTCGCGACGTACGGGTGCGATCCGCTGGAACGCGACGGCCCGGCCGCGCAAGCCGAGTTCGCTTCGCCGAGCGGCCTCGCCGTCGGCCCGGACACGGGAACGATCTATGTTGCCGATCAAGGCAATAATGCGATCCGCCGAATCGATTCCTCCGGCAACGTCACGACGCTGGCGGGCAACGGGAGGCCGGGTGAGGTCGACGGCGCCGGCCTCGATGCCGAATTCAACCAGCCGTCGCAGATCGCGCTCGACGCCGTGCATGGCCGGCTCTACACGCTCGATACATTCGTGAACGGAAACGACGTCGACACGGGCACGCTCCGGGCGACGGCCGTGACCGGCGTGACCCCGCCGCCGCCGGCCACGCCGATCACGCTTTTTGAAACCAAGACGCCGGACCGCCGCCCGCTGGCGCTCGACTGGCGCCCGACCGTTCCGGCGTCGACCGGTTTGTGGTACAGCGAAATGAACGGCGCCATCGCGCGGCTCGCGCCGTCGGGCGTCAGCACCGAGTTGACCGATCCCTTCTACGGCAGCGGCTCTTATTCGGGGCCCCAGGACATCGTGCTGGGCGGCGACGGCTCGCAATGGTATTACGATCCTTCATCCGTTAACGATCTGGTGCGGCACGCCTCGGGCTTTAAGGCGTTCACCGTGCCCGGTCCGCCATACGGATCCTTGACCGACCCCGTCCACACGCTGGCGCTCGGGCCGGGCGGCAACGTGTGGTTCGTCATCGACGGCGTACTCGGCTACGTGTCGCCGGCAG
>Ga0116229_10007061_pt1 | contig 17895 bp, 13 predicted proteins | sample S1TSphgellanicum_3_FD_87313 | JGI IMG/M metagenome (GOLD analysis project Ga0116229, IMG submission 87313) | Host-associated microbial communities from peat moss isolated from Minnesota, USA - S1T2_Fc - Sphagnum magellanicum MG | ecosystem: Host-associated > Plants > Peat moss > Unclassified... | reverse complement strand
ATGAGCTGCTCCAGACCGTGCCTCGGCGGCGTCGGTCGCGAATCGCCGCAACAGATCGCGATGGACATGGCGGCGGCCGCCGCCGGGCGTCCACCGACGTCCGGCAGTCGGCCCAGCGCCATCCGCGCGGAGGCGAGTCCGAGCTCGCGGCTTGCGAACGCGAGGTGGACCGCCAATCGCTCATCGATCGCCCCGCTCGCGACGAGTAACGGCATCCGCGCCAATGCGCGACGCATCGCCTCGGCCCAGAGCGCCGCATGCCGCTCGGCGAGCTCCGCGAGCGCGCGCGGGCGGTCGGCGAGGCGGGGATTGCGGACGACGATCAATCCGACGGCGTCGCTGGCGTCGGCCAGCGCGAGCAGCGTCGCGACCGGCGTCGCGCGGTCCAGCAGTCGCGGGCTCGTCGCGACGGCGCCGGCGAGCGTGGGATCGGCACGCAAGAGCGCGAGCAGCTCCGCCGCCGGCGTCACCGCGCTCTGGGCGACGAGCACACGCCAGACGCGGAGCGGCGCGGCTGCGACAGTCGCGAGGCGTGGGTCGATCGCCGTCATCGCCAGCACGCTGTCTCCGGCGTACAGATCGAACCAACTCGTTCCGATAAGGGTATCCGCAACGTCGGCGGTGCCGCGGAGCATCGCGGGCTGCCGAAGCCAGCCGATCCGGCCGCGGGCGCGCACACCGACTCGGGCACTGGCACCGGTGTCAGCCGTGAAGAGCGTGAACGATGGCGACGCGAGGCCGGCGACGATCGTCGGCGCTCGCGACCCGCCGCCGTGCTCGCGCGCGAATGTGGCGATCTCGGGCGGGACGGAGTCCTGCGGGTGTGCGGCACGCGCCGATCCCGCGAGTGCCAGCACCGTGGCGAGGAGCAGAGGAGACCGCAATGAGTCCATACTGGCTACGGACGCGTCAGATCGCGATGTGTGCCACGTGGGCGGCGTCGCTCCTCGCCGCGGCCGTCACCGGGCACGCGCAGGCGAACGTTGTGCGCATCGGTCGCCTGCCGCCAGTCAACGCCCGCGAAGCGTGGCGCGGCACCATCTCGCCCGACGGACGGATCTTCGCCTACTCCGTCGTCCTGGATCACTACCGGCAGATCTGGCTGCTCGACCTCGAGACGGGGCGGGGCCGGGCGCTGACGCCGACACCGTCAGGCTCGGACGCCGAGTTCGCCTGGTCGCCCGACAGCCGGCGGCTGGCGTACGTCGACCACGCGGCGTCCGCCCGCAAGAACGTGGAGATCCGCGTCGTCGTCGTCGATGGCGACAGCGATCGGGTCGTCCACACGTTTGCCGCGGAGCAGCGTCGGCTCCGCTTCGACCCGGGCGGCGGCGAGGCGTTCGACATCCATTGGCTGGACGCGCGCCGGATTGCCGTCCGATATCGTCACCACGTCCTGGACGATGCCCGCTCTGACGAGTGGTGGCGCATCCCGATCGACGGAGGCGACTCGGCCCGGATCGCCGACAGCACGTCGAGCGCTCCGCATCCGATCGGGGGCGACCGCCTCTGTTGCGGCGGCGGCGAGATCGGGCTCTGGCTCGACGCGACCGCGAATCGGGCGCCGCGCTGTGTGGCCGGCCCCCTGCCGGACGGCGCGTCGTCGGTGATGAGGGACGCGTCGGGCGACGCCGTCCTCTTCACGCTCCACGATCAACTGTACCGCGCGGACATCCGCGGCGGCCCCGCGCATCGCGTGCGCGGCGATCCGGCCGCATTCGGCGAGGTCTCCGAGGCGTCCACCGGACTCCTCGCCCTCACCGCGCTGGCGCCCGGCGACTCGGTCGCCGAGCTCTGGCTGATGCGCCCGCCATTCGTTGTGACGTCGGACACGCTGCCACGCTGTCCGGAGCCGTCGCCGCGCATCATGCGATTTGTCCACGCGCAATGGCCCGCTGCCCGTACCGTCACCCAGTTCGGGGGGCGCTCGGCGGATCTGCATCTCTTCATCGCCGGTATCCCCCGCGGCCCCGAGCGCTCCTCCGATACTCGAGCGGGTGTGCAGTACCACGACCGGATCGGGTGGCTCGACACGACGGCATACCGTTTTGTCGTGCGCGCCAGTGATCACGCCCTGTACCGCGTGATGATCGACACGATCCCGTTCGACACGCCGAGCTCCAGCTCCCGGGACCATGAGCTCCGAGTCGTTGCAAAGCTCTGGCGCGAGTACCTCGCGCAGCAGCCAACCGCGTCCGCGGACGACCTCCTGGCGCTGCTGACGAGAGATTCGTCGGTCGGACCGATCGTCGCGGTCAACCCTGTGCTGGCCACGCCCTCCGTATCGCACGAGACGTTGCTCCGATTGGCGATGCGGAGTCCCGCGGTCGCGGTCGTCGTGCTCGGCCTCGCTCCGGTGCGCACCGATCCGGTGGCGATCGTGGCGATCGCGCGCGGCGCGCGCCTCTGGCGCGATGACAGCGTCTCCCGCGCGACGGACTCCCTGCTGCGCGAGCTGGGACCGTCGATCGCGCAGGATCCGCGGAGCACCGAGCCCGTGCTCTTCTCGCTCGCGCTCGCGACACTCGGCGGTCCGGCGGCACTCAGCGCGCTGATCCTCGAGCATCCGGTCGTCCAGCGCAGCGCGCGCACCCTGGCGGTGCTCGCCCTCTCGGCGCCGGGTCACGATGTCGCGGCCCGCGCGGGGGAACGACTCTCGGCGCTCGGTACGACGATGCCGGACGAAATCGTCCGCATCGTGCAGCGTGCGGCCAGCGAACGGATCTCCCCCGCGGCAGTCCGCGCCCTGATCGACGCGGGCGCGGCGAATGCCGCCATTGAGCAGGCGGGGGCGACCCTCACCGATACCGCGTACGTCGACGTCCGCGGGCGGGCGCGCTATCACCTCACCGAAGCCCCCTTGTCGCGTCCGCCGCGCTCGCCCTGAGACCGACGTCGGCTTATGGTGAATGCCCGACGAGGTGCACGAAGACCGTGCCCGTCTGGCCAAATGCCGTCGCCGTCGGCAGTTTGGGGGACGATGCCGGAGTCACATGTCTTCTATCGGAAGCTCCGGCGCCACTACCCGGTGGCGGTGCGGGCGTCCGGATGCTGGATCGAGGACGCCCAGGGCCGGCGCTACCTCGACGCCGTCGGCGGCGCGTTTGTCGTCAACGTCGGGCACGGCGTGCGCGAGATCGGCGACGCGATGGCGGCCCAGGGCGCGCGGCTCGGCTACGTCAACGGCACCGCGTTCACGAACGAGCCGGTCGAAACGCTGGCGGCGATGATCGCCGAGCGCTCGCCGGGCGATCTGGACCACGTCTACTTCCTGTCGAGCGGGTCCGAGGCGGTCGAGGCCGCGCTCAAGCTCGCGCGCCAGTACTGGGTCGAGCGCGGCCGCCCGGCGAAGCAGACGCTTCTCGCCCTCGCCCCGAGCTACCACGGCAACACCCTGCTCGCGCTCTCCGCGTCCGCGCGCGAGCACTATCGCGCCGTCTTCCGCGACTGGCTCGTCCCCGTCCCCGGCGTATCCGCGCCCTACGCGTATCGGTGCGCGTGTCGCGGCGTCGGGACGCCGTGCGATGCGTGCAGCGGCGCGGCGCTCGAGACGGCGATCCTCGCGGCGGGCCCCGAGACGGTGGCGGCGTTCATCGCCGAGCCGATCGGCGGGTCGTCGACCGGCGCCAGCGTGCCGCGCGCCGACTACTTCCGGCGCGTCCGCGCGATCTGCGACCGGTACGATGTCCTCCTGATCGCCGACGAGGTCCTGACCGGCGCCGGCCGCACCGGCACCTGGTCGGCGATGGAGGCGACGGGCGTCGTCCCCGACCTCATGACACTCGGCAAGGGGATCGGCGGCGGCGTGGCGCCACTCTCGGCGCTCGTCGCCCCCGAGCGGATCATCGACGTGCTGCGCCAGGGGAGTGGCGCCCTGCTCCACGCGCAGACCTTCTCCCACCACCCCGTCCTCGCCGCGGGCGGCGTCGCGACGCTGCGCTATCTCGATGCGCACGACCTGATCGCACGCGGTGCGCGGATGGGCGCGGTGCTGCACGACGCGCTCGCGGGGCTCACGGGGCTGCCGCACGTCGGCGACGTGCGCGGCCGCGGACTGCTCGCCGGGATCGAGTTCGTCGCCGATGTCGAGACGCGGGCGCCCTTTCCACGCGCGGTGCGGTTCGCGGAGACGTTCACCGAGGCGGCGCTCGACGTCGGCCTCGTCGTCTGGCCGAACGTCGGCCAGACGCCCGACGGCACCGGCGATCTCGTCATGCTCGCGCCGCCGTTCGTCGTCAGCGATGCCGAAATCGAGGCGATCGTGACCCGATGTCGCGCGGCGCTCCGCGCGACACTCGATGCCGTGCTGGCGACGCGGTGAGCCGATGACCGCGACGCCGACCAAGGTCACGTACACGACCGCCGCGGTCGATCTCGACGCGTTTCACGACGCGTTCGATGCCGGACTCGATCGCGTGCGGGCGGCGGCGGGGGCGTCGCACCCGCTGTGGATCGGCGGCCGCGCGATCGATCCGCGTCGCCCGCCGCTCCTCGACACGTCGCCGATCGACACCCAGGTCGTGCTCGGCCGGTTTGCGGCCGCCATGCCCTCGCACATCGACGCCGCGGTCGCGGCCGCCCATGGCGCCCAGCGCGACTGGGCGCGGCGCCCGTGGCCGGCACGCGTCGCGGTGATGCACCGCGCGGCCGAGGCGATTCGCGCGCAGAAGTTCGAGCTCGCCGCACTCGCGAGCCTCGAGGTCGGGAAGAGCCGCCTCGAGTCGATGGGCGAGGTCGAGGAGGCGGCAGACCTGATCGACTACTACTGCGCGCAGGTCGAGGAGACCGATGGGTTTCGGCGGCCGATGGCGTCGCTGACGCCGATCGAGCGAAACGTCGACGTGCTGCGGCCGTACGGCGTCTTCGCCTGCATCGCGCCGTTCAACTTTCCGATCGCGCTCTCCGCCGGGATGTCGGCCGCCGCACTCGTCGCCGGCAACGCCGTCGTCTACAAGCCCGCCGAAGAGGCGCCGTGGATCGGTGCGCGTCTGGATGCGATCTATCGCGAGGCCGGCCTCCCCGATGGCGTCTGCAACTTCGTGACCGGGCACCGCGACGAGATCGGCGATGCGCTCTGGCAACACGCGGGAATCGATGGCGTCGTCTTCACCGGATCCAAGGCGGTCGGGATGCGCATCCACGCCGGCCTCGCCGCGGGCCGGTGGATCAAGCCGTGCCTCCTCGAGCTCGGTGGCAAGAACGCGGCGATCGTGACGAATACGGCCGACCTCGATGCGGCCGCCGAGGGGATCGTGCGCTCGGCGTTTTCGCTGCAGGGGCAGAAGTGCAGCGCGACCTCGCGCGTGTACGTCGACCGGCGGGTCGCGGCCGCGCTCCTCGATCGGATCGTGGCGCGCGCCGAGGCGCTCGTGATCGGCGATCCGACGACGCGCGACGTCTACGTCGGGCCGGTGATCACGGCGCGGGCGGTCGCGCGGTTCGTCGACGCGATCGCGCGGGCGCGGAGCGATGGCGCGGTCGTGACGGGCGGGACACGCCTCACCGGGGGCCCGCTCGCCCGCGGCCACTACGTGGCGCCGACGGTCGCGACCCTGCCGCTCGACTCGGCGCTCTTTCGCGAGGAGCTCTTCCTGCCGCTGCTGGCGATCGGCGAGGTCGGTGGGCTGGACGAGGCGATCGCCGAGGCCAACGCCGTCGACTACGGACTGACCGCAGGGATCTTTACCGGCCGACCGGAAGAGGTGGACCGGTTCTTCGACGAAATCGAGGCCGGGGTCTGTTACGCGAACAAGCGGAGCGGCGCGACGACCGGCGCATGGCCGGGCGCGCAGCCGTTTTGCGGGTGGAAGGGATCGGGGTCGACCGGCAAGGGCGGGTGCGGCCCCTACTACGTCGCGCAGTTCCTGCGCGAACAGAGCCGGACGGTGATCCAGTGAGTGCCACGAGCAACACGGCGTCGATGACGCCCCGAGTGACGCGCGACTATCCGCGCATCGTCGTCCCGCCACCGGGCCCGCGTGCGCGGGCGATCGTCGATCGCGACGCGGCGTGGTCCTCGACGTCCTACATCAAGGAGTATCCGCTCGTCGTCGCGCGTGGCCAGGGGGCGATGATCGAGGATGTCGACGGCAACCGCTATCTCGATTTCATGGCCGGGATCGCCGTCGCGTCGACCGGGTACGGCCACCCGGCCGTGATCGCGGCGGTGCACGAGGCAGCCGACCGGTTCCTCCACATCTGCGGGTCCGATTTCTACTACGAGGGGATGGCGGCGATCTGCGAGCGGCTGGCGCGGCTCGCGCCGGGGCCGAGCCGCAAGCGGGTCTTTCTCAGCAACTCGGGCGCCGAGGCCGTCGACGGCGCGATCAAGCTCGCGCGGCACTCGACGGGGCGCGCCGGGCTGCTCGCCTTCAAGGGCGCGTTTCACGGGCGCACGTATGGGGCGATGTCGCTGACGTCGAGCAAGGTGAAGCAGCACGCCGGATTCGGGCCGCTGCTGCCCGAGGTGTATCATGTCCCGTTCGGCTACTGCTATCGCTGCGATTTCGGGAAGACGTTCCCGTCGTGCGAGCTGTACTGCGTCTCGTCGATCGAGAGCGATCTCTTCGCGCGGCAGGTCGATCCGCACGAGGTGGCGGCGATCTTCGTCGAGCCGATCCAGGGCGAGGGCGGGTACATCGTGCCGCCGCCCGGCTATCTGCAGGCGCTGCGCACGCTCTCGGACCGGTACGGGATCCTCCTCGTCTTCGACGAGATCCAGTGCGGGATCGGGCGGATGGGGAAGATGTTCGCCGCCGAGTGGTCGGGCGTCGAGCCGGACATCCTGCTGACGGCGAAGGGACTGGCGTCCGGGATGCCGCTCGGCGCGATTATCGCCCGCGAGTCGATCATGCGCTGGGGGAGCGGGGCGCATGGCTCGACGTTTGGCGGCAACCCGGTCTGCTGCGCGGCGGCGCTGGCGACGCTCGATGTCGTCGAGCACGAGCTGCTGGCCAACGCGCGCGCGATGGGCGATCGGCTGATCGCCGGCGTGCGGGCGCTGGCCGAGCGGCACGAGACGATCGGCGACGTGCGCGGATGCGGGCTCATGATCGGGGTCGAGTTCGTCACGGATCGGGCCAGCCGGACGCCGGCACCGGTCATCGTGCACGATCTCGTGCAGACCGCGTTCACGCGCGGGCTGCTGCTGCTCGGCTGCGGCAAGAGCACGCTCCGGCTCGCCCCGCCGCTCGTCGTCGACGCCACCGACGTCGATATCGGACTCGCCCTGATCGACGAGTGTCTCGGAAAGTGATGTCGATGCACGACGCGATCGCCGCGTTCGTGCACGACGGGGAGACGGTCGTAATCGAGGGGTTCACCCACCTCATCGGCTTTGCCGCCGGGCACGAGATCATTCGGCAGGGGCGGCGCGATCTGACGCTCGCGCGCCTGACGCCCGACCTCCTCTCCGATCAGATGATCGCCGCCGGCTGCGTGCGGACGCTCATCTTCTCGTGGGCCGGGAACCCCGGCGCGGGGTCGCTGCACGCCTTCCGCCGTGCGGTCGAGGGCGGGACCCTCGCGATCGAGGAGTATTCGCACTTCGGGATGGTGATGCGGTTCGCGGCCGGTGCGGCGCAGCTGCCGTTTGGCGTGCTGCGCGACTACATGGGGACCGATCTGCCAGTGGTCAACCCGGCGATCCGCACGGTGACCTGCCCGTACACCGGCGAGCGGCTCGCGACCGTCCCCGCACTCCGCCCCGATGTGACGGTGATCCATGCCCAGCGCGCCGACGCCGACGGCAACGCGCAGATCTGGGGGCTCGTCGGCGTGCAGAAGGAGGCCGCGTTCGCCGCGCGGCGCGTGATCGTCGTCGTCGAGGAACTGGTCGACTCGGCCGTCATCCGCGCCGATCCGAACCGGACGATCGTGCCGGGGATGATCGTCGATGCCGTCGTCGTCGAGCCGTGGGGCGCGCACCCCTCGTACGCCCAGGGCTACTACGACCGCGACAACGCGTTCTATGTCGGGTGGGAGTCGATCTCCCGCGATCCCGCGGCGCTGGACGCGTACCTCGATCAGTACGTGTATGGGGTGCCGGACCGGGCCGCGTACCTGGCGGCGCAACCCGGCCTGACGGATCGCCTGCGCGCCGGCGCGCGCGTCGCTGCGGGCGTGAACTATGGCTACTAATGTGGCGACCGATGTCGCGGGGACCGCGGCCGGCTACACGCCGGGCGAGATGATGGCGGTGACGGCCAGTCGCGAGCTGCGCGATGGCGAGGTCGTCTTCGTCGGCATCGGCCTGCCGAACCTCGCGTGCAACCTCGCGCGCGCGACGCACGCGCCGCATCTGGTGCTGGTCTACGAGTCCGGCGCGATCGGCGCGGTGCCGGAGCGGCTGCCGGTCTCGATCGGCGATCCGGCGCTCGTCACCGGCGCCCTGATGGTGTCGAGCATGGCGGATGTCTTCCAGTGCCTGCTGCAGAACGGGCGGATCGAGGTCGGGTTCCTCGGGGCCGCGCAGGTGGATCGGTACGCGAACCTCAACACGACGGTGATCGGCGCGTACGATCATCCGCGGGTGCGGCTCCCGGGGAGCGGTGGTGCCGCCGAGATCGCGATTCATGCGCGGCGGACGATCGTCGTCGCGACGCTCGGGATCCGGTCGTTTCCGGCGGCGGTCGATTTCGTGACGAGCCCCGGGCACCGGTATCGGGGCACCGATCGCCGAGCGCTGGGGATGCCGGGCGCCGGTCCGGTGAAGGTGATCACCGACCGTGGCGTGCTCGAACCGGACGCCGAGTCGGGCGAGCTGGTGCTGACGACGCTGTATCCGGGCGTCGAGGTCGAGACCGTGCGCGCGAGCGTCGGCTGGCCGCTGGTCGCCCGCGAGCCGCTCGCGTGCGCGGCGGCGCCGACGGCGACCGAGCTCGATCTGCTGCGTCGCACGCTCGACCCCGAGAAACTCCATCTCCGGGCGTGACGCGCGTGCGGTCGCCGTGATGAGCCGATCGTGAGTCCGCCGATCGACGGGGCGGCGGATCCGTCAGCGGCGGTGCCGGGGCCCGGGGCGACGCCCGTCGCGCTCGCGCGCGCGATGGGGACCCGCGATCTCGTGCTCTTCAACCTGGTCGCCGTCATCGGGCTGCGCTGGCTGGCGACGTCGGCCAAGTCGGGCCCGTCGTCGCTCGTGCTCTGGGTCCTGGCCGCGGTGCTCTTCTTCATCCCGCAGGGGCTCGCCGTCAGCGAGCTGTCGACACTCTACCCGAGTGAGGGCGGGATCTACGCCTGGACGCGCCGCCGGTTTGGTGACGGGCACGGCTTCTTCTGCGGCTGGTGCTACTGGATCGTCAATGTCCTCTACTATCCGCAGCTGCTGATCTCGGCGGCCGTCGTGTCGACGTTTGCGATCGGGCGAGGGAATACGCCGCTCGCCGACAGCATGCCCTACGTCCTGACGGTCTGTCTCGTCTGCCTCTGGCTCGCCGTCGGTCTCAACATCGTCGGCTTGAGCACCGGCAAGTGGCTGCAGAACGTCGGCGGGCTCGGCACGTATCTCACCGGGCTCCTGGTCATCGGCGTCGGCGTGCTGCTCGTCGCGCTGCATCATCCGAGCGCGAACCCGATCACGGCGCGCTCGCTCGTCCCCAACTTCCGGTCGTTCGACGAAGTCAATCTCTGGGCGTCGATCGCGTTCGCGTTTGCCGGGCTCGAACTGGCGGCGACGATGGGGGACGAAATCGAGCAGCCGCGTCGCACGCTGCCACGCGCCGTCTACCTCTCGGCGCCGCTGATCGCCGGCGTGTACCTGCTCGGCACGTGGGGGCTGCTGCAGGCGGTGCCGACGTCGTCGATCAGCATCGTCTCGGGGTTCGTGCAGGCGGTGGACCAGGGTGCCCGCGCGTCGGGCCTGCCGCTCGCATGGCTCGGGGTGCTGGCGGCGATCGCCTACACGGTCGGATGCGTCGGCGGAATCGGGGCATGGCTGGCGGGACCGGCGCGGGTCGCCTTCGTCATCGGGCTCGATCGGTATTTCCCGCCGGCCTTCGCGCGGATCCACCCGCGATGGAAGACGCCGTACGTCGCGATTCTCGTGCAGGCGATCCTTGCGTCGGTGATTCTCCTGTTGCCGACGCTTGGGAAGTCGAGCGGCACGGTCCAGACGTTCTATCTGACGCTGCTCGATACCCAGCTGCTGATCTACTTCGTGCCGTTCGTCTACCTCTTCGCCTGCATCCTGCTCGATCGCGCCGGCGACCGTGCGGATCGCGCGCGCGATCGCGAGGTGGCGACGTCGAGTATCATCCCCGGCGGCGCGGTCGGGCGCGCGTGCGTCGGCGGGGCGGGGCTCGGCGTCACGCTCTTCGCCATGGCGGTCGCGCTGATCCATCCGTCCGACCAGTCGGCGACGTGGTGGATCACGAAGGTGCTGGGCGGCGCGATCATCTTCTATCTGATCGGCGGCGCGTTCTACTGGCGCGGCACGCGGGCGGCCGGCCGCGCCGCGGCGGCGGCGATCGCGTCGTGAGACGCACGCCATGCGGACGCGTGGCGCAGGGCGCGGCGGCCGCGCTGATGCTCGTCGCGATGAGTGGCGGCGCGACGTGGGCGGGGGCGCAGCGGGCGCCGGTGCTGCGCCAGATCGCGCTCCCGCACCCGTACTACTACCGCGAGATGTATCTGCCGCAGGCGACGAGCGGTCCGAGCAGCGCGACCTGGTCGCCGGATGGCACGACGCTGATCTACTCGATGCAGGGGACGCTCTGGCGGCAGCGGGTCGGGAGCGACAGCGCCGAGCAGCTGACTGACGGCCCGGGGTACGACTATCAGCCCGACTGGTCGCCGGACGGCCGGTCGGTGGTCTACTCGTCCTATCGCGGGGATGCCGAGGAGCTCTATGTCCTCGATCTCGCGAGCGGGACGAGTCGGGCGCTGACCAGTGGCGGCGCCGTGAACGTGGAACCGCGGTGGTCGCCGGACGGCGCGCGGATCGCATTCGTCTCGACGCGCTTCAGCGGTCGCTTCCATCTTTTCGTCGTGCGCGCGGCCGGCGATTCGGCGCCGCGTCGGCTGAGCGCGGACCATGCGAGCGCGCTGCCGCGCTACTACTACAGCGGCTTCGATCACTATCTCTCGCCGACCTGGTCGCCGGATGGGCGCGAGCTGCTCTACGTCGGCAACCGCGGCCACGTCTGGGGGACGGGCGGGATCTGGCGTGCGCGTGTCGACCTCGGCGCGGCTGACGGCGACGGGCTCATCGGGGCGCGCGAGATTCGCGACGAGGAGACCACGTGGCGCGCGCGGCCCGACTGGTCGCGGGACGGTCGTCGCGTGGTCTACAGCTCGTACCTCGGGCAGCAGTGGCACCAGCTCTGGCTGATGCCGGCCGACGGCGCCAACCCGCTGCAGCTCACCTACGGCGCGTTCGACGCGAGCGCGCCGCGCTGGTCGCCGGACGGGACGCGGATCGCGTACATCGTGAATGCCGGCGGCAACACGGCGCTTCGGGTGATCGCCCTCCCGGGTGGCCGCGTGATGCCGATCGTCGCGGTGCACCGGCGGTACCGCTCGCCGGTCGGCGTGCTCGCGCTCACGCTGTCGGCGCCGGCGCGTGTCTCGATCACCGGTCCCGACGGACGCGCCTACACACCCGACGATGCGTGGCGGCATGCGGATGACGCGTACGATCGACGCGACCGTCGGCTCGAGATCGGCTACTTCCACGCCCAGCGCCGCGCGGTCGTGCCGGTGCCCGCCGGCGCGCTCGTCGTGCAGGTGACGCGTGGTCTCGAGTATCGCGTCGTCACGCGCGCGGTGACGGTCGCCGCCGGCGATACGGTGCACCTCGCGATCACGCTCGATCGGCTCGCCGATCTGCCCGCGGACGGCTGGACGAGCGGCGATCTGCACGTGCACATGAACTATGGCGGCACGTATCGCAACGATCCGGCGCACCTCGTGACGCAGGCGCGCGCCGAGGACCTGCACGTGGTGGAGAGCCTGATCGTGAACAAGGAAGGGCGCGTCCCCGACGCCTCGTACTTCACCGGTCGGGTCGATCCCGCCTCCGACCGCACGACGCTGCTCGTGCATGGCCAGGAGTATCACACGAGCTACTGGGGGCATACGGGACTCCTCGGGCTCAGCGATCATCTGCTCTGGCCGGGCTATGCCGGGTACACCGCGACGGCCGCCGCGAGTCTCGTCCCGACGAACGCCGATGTCGCGGCGCTGGCGCATGCGCAGGGCGCACTCGCCGGCTACGTCCATCCCTTCGACACGGACCCCGATCCGACGGATGCCGCGCAGGCGCTGACCGATGAATTGCCGGTGGACGTCGCGCTTGGCACGGTCGACTACATGGAGATCGTCGGCTTCAGCGATCATCTGGCGACGGCGCACGTCTGGTATCGGCTCCTGGACTGCGGCTTCCGTATCCCGGCCGGGGCGGGGACGGACGCGATGGCCAACTTCGCGTCGCTGCGCGGGCCGGTCGGGCTGAACCGCGTCTACGCGTACGTGGGAGCGGCGGCGGACACCGGAGGCGCGCCGGGGGATCGTGCGCCGCTGGATCACGCCCGGTGGCTGGCGGCGCTTCGGGCGGGGCGCACGTTCGCGACGAATGGACCGCTCCTGACGATGACGGTCGACGGTCACGCGATCGGCGACTCGGTGCGATATCCGGCGGGGGCGCGGACGCTCGACGTGCGCGCGACGCTCCGCTCGATCGTGCCGGTCGACCATTTCGAGCTCGTCGCCAACGGTCGCGTGATCGACTCCGTCGTGCCGGTCGGCGCGCGGACGACGGCGCAGGCACGGTGGACGGTGCCGGTCACGGGGAGCGGCTGGTACACGGTACGCGCGTACTCGGACCACGCGACGCCGCCGATCATGGACATCTATCCCTTTGCGACGACGAGTCCGGTCTATGTGACGCTGGGCGGCGCGCCGGTCCGGTCGCGCGCCGATGCCACCTACTTCCTCGCGTGGATCGCGCGGCTCGATGCCGGAGTGCGCGCGTTTGGGGACTGGCGGAGCGACGAGGAGCGCGCGAGCGTGCTGGCGCAGCTCGGGGCCGCGCGCGCCGAGTTCGAGCGGCGGCTCGCCGAGCCGGACTCGGCGAGTCGAGCAAGTCGATGAGCGAGTCGATGAGCAAGTCGATCGGCGAGTCGATGCGCGACGTGGGGGGCGCCGCCATTCGCGACGCGGGGCGCGATGAGAACCGCGACGCGGTGCTGGTCGACGCCGTGCGGACGCCGTTTGGGCGGCAGGGTGGTGTGCTCGCGGGGGTGCGGCCCGACGATCTGGCCGCGATCGCGATCCGCGCGCTCGTCGCGCGGACACGGATCGATCCCGTCGCGATCGACGACGTGATCCTTGGCTGCGCCAACCAGGCGGGGGAGGACAGCCGCAACGTGGCGCGGATGTCGGCGCTGCTCGCCGGGCTCCCGATCACCGTCCCCGGGCAGACCGTGAATCGCCTCTGCGGGTCGGGGTTGCAGGCGGTGCTGTCGGCAGCGCAGGCGATACGCGCGGGGGATGCGGACTGCGTCATCGCCGGCGGGGTGGAGAGCATGACGCGCGCGCCGTGGGTGACGCTCAAGCCGGACCGCGCGTTTCCGCGCGGCGCGCCCGAGGTGGCGGACAGTGCGCTCGGGTGGCGGTTCACGAATCCCGCGTTCCCGAGCGAGTGGACGGTGTCGCTGGGTGAGACCGCCGAGCGGGTGGCAGAGCAGTGCGGCGTGACGCGGGAGGAGCAGGACGCGTTTGCGCTCGAGACTCAGCGTCGGGCGGCGGCCGCGATCGCCGCCGGGCGTTTCGACGATGAGGTGGTGGCGGTCGGCGACGTGACGCGCGACGAGCATCCGCGGCCCGACGTGACCGCCGCGTCGCTCGCCGCGATGCGACCCGCCTTTCGGGTTGGCGGGACGGTGACCGCCGGGACGTCGAGCGGGATCAACGATGGTGCGGCGGTCGCGCTCGTCATGTCGGCGGCCGCGGCGCGTCGTGCCGGGCTCGTGCCGCTGGCGCGGGTTGTGACTGGCGCGGCCGCCGGGGTCGCGCCTGATCTGATGGGGCTCGGACCCGTACCGGCGATCCGCGCGGCGCTCGAGCGGGCTGGGCTTGCAATCGACGTGATCGATCTCGTCGAGCTCAACGAGGCGTTCGCCGCGCAGGCGATCGCCTGTCAGCGCGCACTTGGTCTCGATCCTGCTCGCGTGAACGTCAATGGCGGTGCGATCGCGCTCGGGCACCCGCTCGGCGCGAGCGGGGCGCGGCTGATCGCCACGCTGGCTCACGAGATGCGGCGCCGCGGGTCGCGGCGGGGAGTGGCGGCGATGTGCATTGGGGTCGGGCAGGGGCTGGCGGTCGTGCTGGAGCGGTCGTGAGCGCGACTGACTCCGGCGCCGGGGCCGCGGCGGCTGACGCCGTCGCCCGCGTGCGATGGATGACGCGGCGCGGCTATCGGTATCTCCAGATCGACGTGCATGCCGTCAGCGACGACGAGGTGATGCGCGCGATCTGCCACCGGATGATCGCGCTGATGAGCGTCGAGGCGCCCGCGTCGGTCTTCACGCTCGTGAACGCGACCGACACGTTCCTGTCGGCGTCGATGGTCGGGTTCGTGCGGGATGCGTCGGCGGCGGTCGAGCCGTATACGCGCGGGGCTGCGGTCTTCGGGATGTCGACGGTGCTGCGGCTGACGTTCAACATCGTGAAGATCGTGACGCGCTACAAGACGATGGCGCCGTTCGAGACCGAGGCGGACGCGCTGGCGTGGCTGGACGAGCGCGCGTTGCCGTTGCCACCCGCGGCGGGTTCGACGGGCGGCGCGCGGGGGGCGGGGTAGCAGTCGCCGGCGCTCCCGCGGCGTCACCTGCGCACCACCGCCGCGTCACGCCCCGGGGCGCAGGTTCCTGGCGAAGAGCGCGAGCATCGCGACCCAGCCGCGCTCGGCCTGGACTGCGTCGTACACGGGGAAGTCCGTCTTCATCCAGCCGTGCGCCGCGGGGTACGTCTCCGCGGTGTAGCGCACACCAGCGTCCGCGAGCGCCTTCTCGAACCGCTCGGCCATCGCCGGCGGGTAACTGCCGTCGTTCTCCGCGGCGGCGACATAGACCTCGGCCTTGATCCGCGGCGCAGAGAGATGCGGGCTCGTGGGCGCGTCGGTCGCGAGGTTGCCGCCATGGAAGCTGGCGACCGCGGCGAACCGATCAGGGTAGGTGCCCGCCGCGGTGATCGCCATCCCGCCGCCCATGCAGAAGCCGACCGCGCCGACCGAGCGGCCCGCGACGTCCGTGCGCGTGTCGAGGTAGGCGAGCCACGCCCCCGTGTCTTCAGCGGCCTTGTCATTGCCGGTCGTCGCCATCAACGGACCGAGGATCGCGCGGAAATTGCCCGCGAAGACCTCGCGTGGCACGAAGGGACCGTAGGGACCGTAGCGGTAGAAGAGGTCGGGCAGCAGCACGACGTAACCGTAGTCGGCGAGCCGCTGCGCCATCTCAATGACGGCCGGCCGTATCCCGCCGGCATCCATGTAGAAGATCACCGCTGGCCACCGCCCGGCGCCCGCGGGAGTCATTACATCGCAGGGGCACTCCCCATCGCGTGTCCTGATCGTGACGTGCTCCTTCGGCATCATCTCTTCCCTGGTTGAGCGATCCACATGCCACGACCGGACGGCGTGGTACGGCCGCTTCCAGCAAGATGCAGTCTCGCGGTCCCGGCAGTGGAGCCGGCAGGATCGCGGTCACGTCCACGGACTGCACGATCGTTCCCGGCCGCAGATGCGCTTAAGCAGATGCGCTTTCGCAGATGCGCTTTCGCAGATGCGCTTTCGCAGATGCGCTCGAGCACACGCGCTCTAACCGTGTACGATCATTTGCCTTGCGTGGCGACGTCCGTAGCGCCCGCCGCAACACCCGGTAACACCCGCGGAGATCGCACGATCACGTGACTTGACTTCGGCATCTGTTCGGGTGTAACGTCTCTCCCCTTCCCGCTCCCCGACTGATGTCCGGGAGCGGTGTCATCTCGGGCAGGCGGGAGACATGGCAGTGGAACGACGGGACGTCTCGGCCCCCGCGGCCGGCGCGGTACTCGACGTCGCGGTGCTCGGCGATCGGGCACTGGTGACGGCGATGCGGGGTGAGGAGCGGCGCGCGGTGGTCGAGTTCTACCGGCGGTTCCGGCCGGTACTGCTGGTCGCCGTCGGTCGGCTTGGCGGTGGGGTGCCGGATGGCGAGGCGCTCGTCGAGGACGTGTTGACGGACGCGGCCGTGCATTTCATCGGGACGGCGACGCCGCTGCCGCTGTCGGTCGCCGGGTATCTCGTCCGCGGACTTCGCAATCGCGTGCTCAACGACGTCCGCGCGCGGGGCCGGCTGGCGCGGCGGGTGCGGGAGGCGGCGGACCCGGCGCCGGATGCCGAGTCGGTCGTCGCGGGGTGCTGCTCGGAGTATGCGCGGCGCGCGAGTGCAGGGCCGGGGCGTGACGCGTGGGACGGCGGCGTGTCGCCGATCGTGGCGCACGTGGCGGCGGTGATCGAGGCGGCGATGACGGAGGAGGAGCGTGTCGTCGCGACGTGGCTCGCCCATGGGGTCACGCAGCGGCAGATCGCCGAGTGGCTGGGGATCACGGAAGCGGCGGCGGCGAAGCGTGTGTCGCGACTGCGCGCGCGGTTGCGGGCGGTGGTCGACGCCGCGCCCGCGGTGGGCGCCTCCGCACTGGGGGGTAGGGAGTGACGACATCGGACGACGAGCTGCTCTCGCTGGCCAGTGGCCGCGACCTGCCCGCGCTGCCGGATGATCTCGCCGGCGCCGCGGTCGCACGCGGACAGCGGCGGTTCTGGGCGTGGTGGGCGGCGACGTGCCGGGCGCGCGAGTCGGAGACGGATGCGGCGAGGAGTGCGGTCGGTGCCGAGCGGTTCGCCGACCGGGTGCTGTCGCGCGTCGCCGCGCTCGATGTGCCGGTGCGGCGGCTGGACTGCGCGCCATCCTGTCGACGGCCGACGGTCGACGGCGCGCCGGTCGACGGCGCGCCGGTGGCGAGCGCGTGGGCCGCTGGTGCAGCGCCGCTCGTCGAGATCGGCGTCGCGGCGGGTGTCGGCCGCGCGCTCTGGGACGAGGTCGCGGAGCTGTGGGTCGATCTCCCCGAAGGGGTGCCGCCGGGACGGTACGTGGCGCTTCGGGTCACGGGCGACAGCATGCAGCCGTTGCTCATGCCTGGCGACGTCGTGCTCGTCGAACTGGGGACGCCGCCGACGAGCGGCAGCGTGATCGTGGCGCGCGACGCGGACGACGGGTACATGGTCAAGCGCGTCGGCCCAGCCCGTGCGGGCTCGCTCGAGCTGCAGTCGATCAATCCTGCATACGACCCGATCCGAATCGTCGCCGGTCCTGGTACCGTACTGGGCCGAGTGATTCTGCGCTGGCATGTCGAGGAGTGATGCGACGTTATGCGCGGCGCGCGACGGCGGCTGTGACCGGTCGATGACGGAGTCGTGACCCTGCGCTGACGCAGTGTTCAAACCCTTCGTCGATTCTTTCCGTCGTATTCCGTGTGGGCAGGTGACGCCGACACGACACGATCGGGAGGACCGATGCGAATCGCACGACGAATGCTAGGCGCGCTGGCGCCGGTGATCGCTGGCACGCTGCTGATCGGCGCGACGCCCGCGCGGCAGGCGGCGCCCCGGGTCGCAGGTGATCTGGAAGACCATGTGGAACACCGCTGGCCGCGTGAGAGCGGCGCGATCGCCGGCGAAGTGATGGACCGTCGCGGCACCCCGCTCGATGCGGCGCATGTCGATGTGCGGGACGGCGTGACCGGCGAGACCGTGTCCGTGCTCAGTGATGCCAACGGCAACTTCATCGTCCACGGACTGGCGGGCGCCCATACATATGCCGTGGCCGTCCGGCGCATCGGCTACGTGCCACGCACCGT
>Ga0116229_10007057_pt1 | contig 17900 bp, 27 predicted proteins | sample S1TSphgellanicum_3_FD_87313 | JGI IMG/M metagenome (GOLD analysis project Ga0116229, IMG submission 87313) | Host-associated microbial communities from peat moss isolated from Minnesota, USA - S1T2_Fc - Sphagnum magellanicum MG | ecosystem: Host-associated > Plants > Peat moss > Unclassified... | reverse complement strand
TGAGAGGCATGGCTAAATCTCCCTGGCAACGAATCGAAAACAACGCAATATTCCGAGTACCCCACCGCAAGAAACCCATCAAACCACCTGAACCAAGCCAGATAAAAACATTCGACTATCTCCACGGACTCCTTCAGGCCCGCTGGAACCGTATGAGGCTTACCAGATGAACGACGATCCAGTTTGCCAAGGCTGTGGCACGCCACTTAGCGACGATGAGACTTATGCATGCGCTGACTGCGCCGATTGGTGGGCCATGATGGGGCATGATATTGAGAGGAGAGAAGGGGATGAAGCTCCCGAAGAGCCGTAACTGCAAGATATGTAAAACCAGATTTAAGCCAGGCACGCTGTATGAGTGGTGGTGCTGCGAAGACCACAAAGTTGAATGCGCGGTCCAGATAGCAGACAGAGCCCGGCAGAAGCGCATACAGGAGCAGGAGCGACGGCGAAAGAAAGAAGCCCAGCAAGAAAGGCAATCCCTCAAAGTAAGAAAGCTCGCAGTAAAACCACTCAGTTACTTCGCCAGACAAGCCCAGACCGAATTTAATGCATATATCCGTGAGCGTGATATGTCACAGCCGTGTATTAGCTGCGGCCGTTTCCATGATGGACAGTACCATGCCGGGCATTATCGAACGGTAGGAGCAAACCCTGAGTTGAGGTTTATAGAAGCCAACTGCCATAAACAGTGCGCCCCCTGTAATAACCACCTTTCCGGCAACATCGAGAACTACACCCCCGCAATCATCGCCAAAATTGGCAAAGAAGCCTATCAGCAACTGATGGGGCCGCATGAGGCTGTACGTTACCGCAGAGAAGACTACGAACGCATCAGGGATGAGTACAAGGCCAAAAGGAAAGCATTAAAACAACCTAGAGAAACTGCATGAAAATAACCCACTTCGTCAATGGTGAGACGTCCCGCATTCACATCTCCGGCCCATTCTGGCAACTCAATAAGGCGAGAAGGATTGCAGCAGCAGGCCTGCACATCGCACCGGTCAACAAATGGGAGGCAGTCGGGCTGACCTTCAAGATCACGCTGTACGGCCAGAACAGGCACGTTCTCCGCGCCTATAAGGCAGTTGCAGCTGAACAGGGGAGCGATAAATGCCCATTATGGCTTTAATTCTGCACCTCTTTAGGCCTATCACCCCCGAACCACAGCCAACTCACTGGCAGTCCTGGAATACCCAGCCTAAGCGGAGAAAGAAATGAGCCTTGAATCTAGCGTTAAATTTCACTTCCCAAAAACGCAGAATTTCACCAGCATGCCGCCTGCAACAGCATCTGACGCTTTATCTGGAACGGATATGATGGGAGCTATGGGGTTGACTCAAAGCTTAGCGCCACTGGGATATAGCGCTTTCATGGGTAAGATTGGGATTAGCAAAAACGACGCAACTCGCGCCGTTTCATTACTTCAAGATATTGCACTAAAAACCTGCGATAAGGTTGCCGCCTTACGCAAACTCGAAACTGATATTAAACCAATCGTTATGCAAATCCTCGCAACTTATGCGTATCTGGATCACTGCCAAAGCGCGGCCAGTAAAAAGCCATGCCCAAGTTGTCAGGCATCAGGGTTTATTGATGCAGAGGTATTCACCATGAAAGCACCGCTCTCAGGTGGAATAAGACGCAATGTGCGCGAGGTGGTAAGGCTTAAATGCCATCAATGTGATGGGAAGGGAGTAATTTCGTCCTCCTGCAATGACTGTAAGGGCAGAGGACGTGCTGTAAGCCGAAAATTAAGTGAAGAGCAGGGTGTTCCAGTTCTTTGTGACTGCAAGCGGTGTAGCGGAAGAGGGTATGAGCGTATCCCATCTACCGAAGCGTTCAACGCTGTTTGCTTGGTGACAGAGGCATTGACTCTTGATACGTGGAAAAAGTCAGTAAAGCCGTTTTATGACCAACTTATTACCAAGCTAGAAATCGAAGAGGGATATGCGAATAGTGTTTTAGCGAAGGTAGCCAGGTAGAGCAATGAAGCCCACTCAGGTGGGCTTTTTGTTTTATCTAGTTAATAGGGATAAATTTTCTACGAGCCTCTTTTTGAAAAGAGTCGCATAATTTTTCCAAGAATACCGAGCTTTTCATTTGGATTTTCCTTTTCCAATGAGATAACAGGTCTGTATGCACAACCACATTCCCAGTCATCACCTGGCTTCAGATACGCCCCATCAGTAAACAGTCCTTTATTGAGTGGAAATTTTCTCCCGTTCAGTAATCGATGCTTCTCTCTGTGTGGCCCAGAGCAGGAGGAAAGAAATTGCCACTCTCCATCATCGAAGCCATTATTGATCATTCTGGACGAGTCTTTCTGGTATCTGCCTTTAGTCTGTATTGAGCGCGTCAAGGCTAATGCTAAATATTTCTTAATTCCAAACTTAGTTTCAAGGAAAAGCTTAAAAGAATGACCATCGAATCCTGGCCGGTTACAGCGAAGATACTCTTCTTCGATTTCTGTTAACTCGCGGCCTTTTGGGTGAGCATCGAAGCTGATAAAAGCCTCAGATATCTGCGTTGATTTTTCCTCATCAATCCCATACTTATCTGATAGATATGATGATAATTCTTGAGAGTTCATTTTATATCTCTTCAAATTATAAGCGTGAATTATACAAGGGTTATGGTGATTCACATGCTCCAAGAGTGAAGTAATATCCAATAAAAATAAAGGTTTACAAATAATCTGTCGTTTTTTATTGGCTGTTTTTTTTCATAGCCTTAGCTATTCTCCTAGCGATCTCGTCGATTATTTCATTTTCAAGAAGATAATCTTTCAATGGTAAGCCCGAGGGACCAATGATTGGTTCCTTATGGACATGCCTCTTAACGGCGTCTAGCAACACGGCAACAATTTCTGCATTAACTAACCTTTTGTTGTCCTCAGCCATCTTCTGAATAGCCTCTTTTAGAACAAAAATTGACCGTGACGACATGACAATTCATTACGTAAATCGTCCCATTAAGCGTTACTGGAAAGCTCAGGTGCGGTGCGAGCGAAGGCTGCGCAAGGTTATAGCTAAAAAGTAATTCCTGTACGCGTCAAACTAAACCCACTTAACTGTGGGTTTTTGCGTTGTCTTGCTCTCTGTCGGTGCTAGGATAGAACCTAATAAATAGCGTGCAACGGGTTTGAATATGAGAAATATTTGTAATGCTTGTTTAGGGATCGCTTTACTCTCTTTATCTGTTACTTGCAGCGCCGCTTTTCATAAGGGTGAAAAGTTTTTTTTAAAAGACGGTGGGATGGTATGCCGTTCAATAGAGGGGGCTGTAGCAACTAGAGAAGTTTTTATCACCAATGAGCATGGTGGAAAGGTTAACATGATTGAAGCTACAAAGCCTTATACATGCCTAAATTATTCAATTCGACCTCTTACTTTTGTTAAATATGATGATTACCTCGTACCTGGCTATTCAGAGAAGGGTAAGCAATTTTCCTCAGTAATTGAACCGCGCTCTGGCATTGTTTGGCATATTTTCAACGAATTCCTTAAGCCAAAAAAATAACCATACCTAACCAAATATCACCCAGCGTACATGCTAGGTTTTTAATTTCTAATGACCCGATGCGGTGGTTTGCGGGTTACAAGATGATTAAAGTGCTCAAAATAGCCCACAAAAATATAGTGAGCTATTTACTTTTCCCGAATCTGTGTGTATTGTTCTCTAACGCTGAGATTCCGTTGATTCGTTGCGGAACCTAAAAAGACAAACAAAAGCCCAGACTTTAACCGGTCTGGGCTTTTTGCGTTTTAGGCTTTACCCGCGCGCAATTTCTTTCCTTGCTAACTCAGCGAGAAAGGCAGAGCGGTTTTTATACTGGCCGTTCTTCTCGATAAACCTATCGATCGCCGCGATGAGATTGCTTGGCATCGTTAAGTTGAACTTAACTGCCTTGCTTTCATATTTTGTTGGGTCAATTTCCACAAAGCCGAGAAATCCGCCATCTTCAATGAGTCTTTCATCACCAAGATAAGCGGATACGTCGGCTGGCGCAGGCACGTGATCACCTCTTTCGGTTAACACATCACAATGCGCCCCAAACGCTGCTTCAGAATCTTTAACGGCATCTTCAAGCGTGTCACCAGAAAAGAAACATCCTGGAACATCAGGGAAGTAGCCATCAAAGCCGCTTTCGCTTTTGAAAATGAAGATTGGGTAAATCATATAAACCTCTTGTGTTTAACGGCTGATGCAGAGTTAAAGGGGCGGCTTTCGCCGCGCCCTGAGTTACAACAATTTCATTCCTGTGTACTTCTGAACCTGTCGGAGAATGCCTTTTGAAGTGTCTTTCCTCGGGTGGGGTATGGTGATTATTTCTCTTACCCCTTCCTTTGAGAAAGTGCGGTGGCTTCCTGAGCGTCCCACCTCCTTCCATCCGTCAGCTTCGAGAAGCTTTATCAACTCTCTACTTTGCATCAAGCCTCCATGTTGTCTTGATGTGGGTATAATACCCACCTTAAGAGAGTTCGTCAATATATTCATGGGTAGTATACCCACCTTTTTTAGTCCCTGCCAAATGGTGACGACCCAATAAGGCAAACCTGTATCGCCCGAGCGTCTACGGCAGGGACTAAACCCCATTCTCATTAAAGGCAGCTTATGAAAATCGGCATTGGCGTCATTACCACTGGCGACCGGTTGATCCCTGAATATGCGATGCCCGGCAATGCTGTCTTTGAGGTGTTTACCGATGCAGATCGAAACGGCCCGGCTTATGCCCGCAATCGCGTTCTCAAGTCTCTTTACGATCAGGACTGTGATTACATTTTCCTGATGGACGATGACGTCACACCGCGCCGGGAAGATTGGGCGGAGCTGGCGATCACGGCTGCAAACAAACGCGGATTGGACTTCATCGGCTGGCCGCATGTTTTTGAAACATTGCCTTATGGCTATGTCGATGGCGTGTTGTTCTGTACCGGCGTAACGGTGCAGTTCTCGATGCTTACCCGCAAATGCGTTGAGCTGGTCGGATATTTTGATGAGCGATACGGAAAATACGGCCCTGAAGACATCACCTACGCTTACCGCGCGCACCGGGCGGGTCTCTGCGGTCGCTCCTGCGGCTGGGAAGTCCCTCTCTCAGTAGTGGCCGGGGTTCATGTAGAAGACATGTTCTCGGGCTTTCGTAAATCAGTTGTGCCAGACGACGTTAAGAAGGCCGGAATGGAAGCAGGAAACAAATTGTTAGAACAACTGGTGAGAGATGGAGGCCCTGTTTATGTCGGCTACCCAGAATAATCTCACCTCAAACCTGTTTGCCGATCTGCGGCCTTCGACGGCCTGCGACTTCCACCGCGTTGTTTTGCCTTATGAGCACATGCAGCGGACCACGATGCCGCAGCCTAAAGTACCGGTCTACTGGTGCAACCGCATGCCCACTGGTGGTTATGCAGAGATGATCCAGAAGAAGCGTGAAGGTTACCGAGTGGTGATCGACATAGATGACCACTGGATGCTGGATGAGGGCCACTACCTTTATGACCGATTCCGCAAGGCTGGTGTAAATGAAGTCATCCCGCTTTGTCTGAAAGAGGCGGCGGCTGTGATTGTCACGACACCGCACCTCGCTTCACAGGTCAGAAAGATTAATCGCAATGTGGTGGTGATCCCCAACGCTTTGCCATATGACGAAAGGCAATTTACCCGGTCCCAGGATCGGGAATCGGATACGCCTTTCATTTGGGCCGGTGGCGCGTCGCACCGTGAAGACCTGAAGCTTTTGCCTCAGTCGCCTGAATTGACTATTGCCGGGGTGCGCTTCGATGATTCGGAGTGGAAAAAAATCCTCGGCGGCATTAAAGCCCAGAAAATTAAACCGGCCATGCGGCTCGCGGAATACATGCGGTTGTATGACGGACACAAGGCCTCGCTTGCCCCTTTAGTCGATACAGCGTTCAACCGCTGCAAGTCCAATCTGAAGATGCTTGAGGCTGGGGCCAAGGGACTGGCGTTTATCGCCTCCAAGGTCCGACCCTATTTCAATGAGGTGGACTGCGATCACGTTCTCTACGCTGAGAGCGCGCATGAGTTTTCCCGAAAGATGAAGGCGCTGGCCGCTGAAAAAAACCAGATGGAAGACTATCAGTGCTCGCTGGCCGAGCATGTACGCCTTAATTATCACCTGACGGATGCGAATGAACTACGCCGCCAGCTATTCGAATCATTTTCTTGAAGGCTCCCGCGCAGATGGGTAGCCATCCCCCATTTAGCGCCGAGTGGTTAACCCTCAAATCTCCTGTAGCACTTTATTCCGGCGCTAATCCTCACGACTACAAAACACAGCCAACTAAAAGTTGGAGGTGGAGATTATGAAGATGAACCAACAGAACGACGGAGCTTGGACACATTTTTGGGCCACTATTACGGCGCTTGCCAGTGCGGCGGGCCTCACTACTGAACAATGGGTTTACGTATTCTGCGCAATTCTCGGCGCGATATTGTCGTTTAGCTCCTACCTGAATAATAAACGCGCCCTGAAAGAGCGTCAGATTCAGGACGAGAAGCGCACAGAAGTCCTTCAGGCGTATCTGGCAGGAAAAAAGGCCAGCGCTGAAGCCGATCCGGCTACTGTAGCCAGCAACGTGAGTAACGTAATTGGTGAGATGGAAGAGGCTGATTCCTAATGGCTATGTCACCGGCACTGCGAAATAAAATCCTTAAGTTGGGCGGAACAACCGCGTTAACAATAGCGATTGCTCTGCTCGGTGGCCCGGACGGCGCAGAAGGTCAGCGCAGCACGCCCTACCGTGACCAAGGCGGCGTATGGACCGTATGCAGCGGCATAACCGGCGCAGACGTGATACCCGGACACCACTACTCTGACAAAGAGTGTAATGCGCTTCTTGTAAAACACCTGATCCCGGTTAAAAAAGCCGTGGACGCCGCCGTGAAGGTGCCGATCGACGAATACACCCGTGCGGCGCTTTACTCCTTCGCCTACAACGTCGGGGTTGGGGCTTTCCGTCGTTCTGCTTTGCTGCGTCATCTCAACGCCGGTAACACGATTGAAGCCTGTAACGATCTGCGCCAGTGGGTGTACGTGAACAAGCAGCGTAATCGCGGGCTAATCAACCGGCGCGAGATTGACAGGCAAGTCTGCCTAATGGGGCAATCATGAATCGTCATGAGGTAGCCGCGATGCTTTTCTTCTTTCCCTTCGTGATGGCGCTATTTGGCAAAGAAGGGTGGGGTTGGTGCTTGTTCATTGGGGTGCTGCTCTCATGATCAACAAAATCGCCGTGATAACCACTGTGCTTATTCTGGCCTGCATTAGCTTGCTGATGTTCATCGCTTTCCACTACTACGGTAAGACGGTGAGCCAGCAAGCCGAAATATCCGCAGCCAATCAGGCAAAGAATCAGGCTGAATTCATCACCCAATCTCAGGCGCTCTCAGTGGGCATCTTTAACACGATTGCAGGGGCAACACTGGATGAGCAAAAAACTAATGTCACCGCCAGCCAGGATCGGCAGGTCATCATTAAAACGGTCCTGCAAACTCAGTCCTGCGCTGTGGCCCCTATCCCTGATGCTGCTACTGAGCAGCTGCTCGACCACTACAACGCAGTTCGTCAAGGTACCCGTAACGCCAATCCCGGCCAGTCTGTTGGCGCAGTGCCAGCCGTCCGCGCCGCCCGCTAATCCTCTGACCTACGGTGCTTCTGTGCTGTGGAATGAGCTGCTGTTGACCGATCTGCAAAACTGCAATGCCCAGATTACCGGCATTAAGAAAATCGAAGAGGTCCAACAGAAATGATCCGGAATTTTTTTGCATGGCTGAAAAGCCTCTACTCCAAACCTGCTGTACCGGCTGACCAAGAAACCAAGGAAACCGAAATGACCGATCAAGTAATTGATACCACTACCGCCCAGACTACAACCGCTCAGGGCGATGCTGCTGCCGCAAACTCAGCAACCCAGACCGCTACTACTAATGCCGCAACAACCTCTACAGCTACAGCCGCTGATGCTTCTACTGCTAGCGCAGATGCGTCCGTTGCTGCTGTCGTGACCACCTCTCCACTGGAAGAGGCCAAGGCCAAATTCAATGCGTTTGTTGCCTTCGTAGAGCACGGCATTGAGGTGCTGGGGAAAGAGGTTGAGGCCGAACTGGTCGCGCTGCAAGATAAGTATCTTTAACTGTTTGCATATCATTCACCCAAGAGTATTAAATTAATGCTCATATGAAACTAATATTCACGGGGTGAAAGATGAAATGGATTAAAGTTGGGGATGCTACAAAACCACCACTCGGTAAGCTAGTGATCGTCTTTACAGACAAGGGTGTTGGGGTATCAAGGTACAGGGGAGACGATGATTTTGAGTTTCTTCTATTAACTCACACCCTGACCCAGTTTAACCGATTTGATGTAACCCATTGGATGCCAATGCCTCATCAGCCAATAGATGAAAATTAGAAGAAGTTGAATCTACCGCCTCCGGGCGGTTTTTTTTCGTCTCAATAACAGGAAACTGAAATGACCGTAACTGTATCGCAAGACGAGCTGAAAGATGCTCTGCAAACTGCCGACGTCACCGCACTGATCGTGACCAAAATTAAAGACGCCAAAACCGAAGGTCTCGACACCGTAGTTGAGGCCCAGTTGGCCGCGCTGTTCCCAAACGCTTCAACCGTCGTGACAGACGCAAGCACAACCGCCGCAGCTGCAACCGACGTTGCAGCAGAAGCTGACCAGGCTGTCTCCGGCGATGCGACTGCTGTCGATGAAACCGCAGTGGCCACCTAATCCTAATTTTTAAGTTTAGGAATGAGCCTCGCATAAGCGGGGCTTTTTTTTGCCCGTAGTACAGCGCCCGCAGCGCTTCACCCAAGCCCTGTTTGATATAGAGCCTGAGAGGTCCAGTAGCTGCTGGCGAGCTTCTTGGGGCTGAATCTCTGTGCGGCAGGCTCTATTTCAAAAAGGAAAACGCAATGACTGAGCCAATAGTTATTCCTGCTTTCGCTGGCGTTAACAAATATGAATCAGAGAGGCTCTAAATGGCTAATGAGAAAAAATCTGACGTGACCTTCGAATCACTCCCTGAGTGGATGCAGGAGAGGCTTGTAGCGACTTTGGACGACCAAATCAAATCGGGCGACATCAGAGAGGTAGAGGATGTCGCCGCGCTTAAAGAGTTGTATTTTAAGCTGCTCCAGAACGATTAAGTTATGAGAGAAGAATTCCAACGACCATTACCGCCGTTAGACCCCTCCGGGGCTTTTCGTTTTTACGCCCGCGTGTTCCCCGCTAATGAGGTCCTCGAGTGGGTTAATGCCCAAATCATCGACCCAAGCGGCACGATGTATAACCCTGACCACACGCACCTGATAGACGCCGACATTAAATTCATGTGGGCCACTGAGGCTTTCACGAAGAAGGGGCGCACCGTACTCGGCCAAGCCGAAGAGGTGATGATGCGTGCGGGCGGATGGCAGAAGGCACGGATGGTACAGCAGATGCATGAATGGTTTGGCTCCGTGCCGAGCTACATCATCACACTGGCCGCTGACTACTGCTCTCAGTGTACTGATCTGGAATTCTGCGCGCTGGTCGAGCATGAGCTTTACCACATCTCCCAGAAGATGGACGAGTTTGGCGCGCCGAAGTTCAACAAAGAGGGCTTGCCGCTTCTGTGCATGCGCGGCCATGATGTCGAGGAATTTGTCGGCGTAGTGAGGCGTTACGGCGCGAGCAAAGACGTGCAAGAGCTTATTGACGCGGCGGATCATAAACCGGAGGTGGCGAAGATCGACATAGCGAGAGCGTGCGGGACGTGCCTCATGAGGCTGGCTTGAATTAATAGACTGCATAAGACGGATGGTGCTAAATGGCGTCACTGAAACCAGAAGTGAAAGCCTTCATCGTTCAAATGCTTGCGTGCTTCGATCAGCCTTCGGCGGTGGTCGAGTCTGTCCAAAAAGAATATGGCTTGCAGATCACCCGGCAACAGGCCGAATCTCACGACCCGACGAAGGCGAGCGGTAAGACGCTGGCTAAAAAGTGGGTCGAGCTTTTCAACGCCACGCGTGAGCGTTTCCTCAATGAGATTTCCGATATCCCGATCGCCAATAAGGCCTACCGGCTGCGTGCGCTGAATCGGATGGCTATCCGCACTGAGGAAATGAAAAACTTTGGTATGACCGCCCAGCTTATTGAGCAGGCGGCCAAAGAGGCTGGCGACGCGTATACCAACCGGCAGAAGATTGAGCATACAGGGAAGGATGGCGGCCCGATCGAATCAACAACGCTGACGAAAGAAGAATACAGGCAAGCTCGACAGGAGATGTTGGAGGATGACGACTGTTGAGCAGAGGAATTACGCGCGAAGCATAGAATGCGAGGAGGACGGGCTTTACTTCTCCCGCTACTTCTTCAAGCAGCGTACCGGCGGCAAGATGATTGTCGCGCCACACCACGAGGTGATTCAGCAGACCCTCGACCGGGTGATTTCTGGTGAGATAAACCGGCTGATCATCAACGTTCCGCCTGGCTATACAAAAACAGAGCTGGCGACCATCAACATGATGGGACGCGGCCTGGCGTTGAACAATCGCGCCCGCTTCATGCACCTGTCCTATTCGCACAACCTGGCGCTGCTTAACTCCTCGACTGCGCGAGGCGTAATTAAGTCCCGTGCTTATCAGAGCATGTGGCCTATGGAGCTGCGCGATGATGCGGACAGTAAGGCGATGTGGTGGAACCAGTTCGGCGGCGGCGTCTATGCGTCGTCGGCAGCCGGGCAGGTAACGGGCTTTCGTGCCGGGCATATGGAGCCAGGCTGGCAAGGCGCACTGATCATCGATGACCCAGTTAAGCCGGATGATGCTTACTCGGAGACGGTACGTGATGGCGTAAACAACCGCTTTAACGAAACGATCAAATCGCGCCTGGCTATTGAAACCACGCCGATGATCGTCATCATGCAACGTATCCATTACCACGACCTCAGCGGCTATCTTCTGCGCGGGGGAAGCGGTGAAATGTGGCATCACCTGAATTTGCCGGTGATCATCGATAACCATAAGAGCTACGCCGACCTCTACCCGGACAACACTCACGCTATTCCTATCGATCACGGCCTGCCTGATGGCTGGCTGTGGCCGTTTAAGCACAACGAGTCTCACCGTGTAGCTCTGTTCTCTCACCGGCGTACAGCCGAAGCCCAGTATATGCAGAACCCACGGCGCTTTAACGCCGAGGGCGCCCTATGGACTGAGGACATGGTTAACGCTGCGCACCAGATGTCTATCCTCCTGGATAAGTCGAGAACGGTTGTGGGCATCGACCCGCAGGCCTCCAACAATCCAGACAGCGATGAAACGGGGATTGTCGTCGCTTCCTCCTACGGTGGCGGCAAAGAGCGCATGTACTCCCTCGATGGCGACTATTCGGGCCATTACTCGCCGAATGGATGGGCAACCAGAGCTATCGATGCGTACAAGGCGCACGACGCTGATGCCATTGTTATCGAGACGAACCAGGGCGGCGATATGGCCGAGGAAACGCTGAAGAACGCCGGATTCAACGGGCGCATCATTCGCGTTCACGCCAGCAAAGGTAAATTCGCCCGAGCTGAGCCAATTTCGGCGCTCTATTCACAAGGTAAGGTCGCTCACCTGGGCAACCTGTACCAAGTCGAAAATCAGTACCTCGAGTACGTACCGGCAACCGCGAAGAAATCCCCGGACAGGCTCGACGCCGCTGTCTGGGCGTTGACCGAATTAAGCGTCGGCGCGGGCGGCTTAAACATGAACCCAAGCACTGCCGCCAGGGCGCGCGCACGTAACCTTCAATCACGACGCGGTTAATCTATGACAACAAAAACTCAACGTCGTAATGCGCGGCGGGCCTCTGCACGTCGCGAGCGTAAGGGGCTAAATCTGGGAGCGACGGCGCGCGAAAGGATTCAGGAACCTGGATACATCCCGACGCTGGACGAAATCAAGGCCCTATTCGGCCCAGCCAAGACGCTGGGAACGCCGAAGGGGGCCGCTATAGCTGTTGACCATGCGATGAATAACAGCGGGGGCTACTCGCTCTTGCAGCACGCATTCGAGATGGGACAGGGCTTAGGCGGCGGTCCGGCGTTTATGGGCTATGCCGCGCTTTCGAATATCGCTCAGAACGGCCTCATTCGTGCCTGTGTCGAGACGGTGGCGGACGACATGACCCGAGAATGGATCGAAATCATCTCTGCTGATATCGACGGCGACGGCGATGATTCGGACGATAAGAAGATTATCGAAGATGCGATGATCGACTATCAGGTCCGCGAGGTGTTTCACAAAGCCGCTGAGCTGAATGGCTATTTCGGCGGGTGCCTGATTTTCATCGATACCGGCGCGAAGGACGCTACGCTGAGTCTCCCTCTCGACATCTCGGACAAGTCGGCAGAGCTGAAGAATTTCCAACGCTTTACTGTCATCGAGCCGATAAATATCTTTCCAGGACGCTACGACTCAACCAATCCGCTAAGCCCGCGTTACTTCAACCCGGATACCTGGTGGGTATTGAGTAAAGAAGTTCATGCTAGCCGACTGATCCGCATCGTTGGCGATGAACTGCCGGTGCTGCTGAAGCCGTCTTATAACTTCCTCGGCATCCCCCGGGCGCAAATTTTGTATGACTACGTGCTCCACTTCCAAGATGCGCGCGCGGCGGCTACCCGGCTACTGGAGAAATTCAGTCTGACCATCCTGAAAACGGATATGCAGGACATTCTTACCAATCCAAACTCGACCAGCTCGCTCGATACGCGTCTTGATTACATGAACTCTTATCGCTCCAACGACGGTACGCTTGCTATCGATATGGAGATGGAGGACATCGTAAACGTTGTGACGCCGCTCTCTGGAGTGACCGATATCGTGCGCCAGCAGCTCGAATTTGTAGTGGCAATAAACCGAACACCGGCGGTTAAAACGATGGGCATCTCGCCCGCAGGTTTTAACACGGGCGAAGCGGACTTGACCAACTACAACGATCACGTTGCGACCGAGCAGGGCAAGCTATTCAGGCCTGGCTTGCAGAAGGCGCTCGATATCATCCAGATCGTGAAATTCGGGAAGATCGATAAGTCGGTCAGCTTTGAATTTCGAAGCCTCAATGAGGACGATGACGCGGCGATTGCCAATACGCAGAAAACGAAATCTGACTCTGATGCGAGCTATCTCGACAGGAGTGTCCTTTCGCCGCAGGAGGTCCGCCAGAAATTAGCGGCAGATCCGAATTCTGGTTATTCGGGCATAGATGCCGACCAGTTACCAATCAATCTAGAAGACGAGGCCCTATATGCGGATATTGAAAACCGCGCGGGCGACGAGGGGGAATGCGGGGCTAGAACAACGGTACCAGAAGAAACTAACTGATATCGTCGAGGAGATGAACAAGTCGGTGAGCTACTGGCTCGAGGCTGAGTATAAGCGTCAGATGCCTGGCATAGCACAGGATGCGAACCCTGCGAAGGTAATGGCAGCACGGCTGTCAAAGCTGCTCACGCAGTGGCGCAAGCGCTTTAACGAGCATGCAGAAATCACGAGTAGCTGGTTTGTGCGCTCGACCGACAAAGCCGTTTCATCTTCCGTGATCCATGCGCTCAACACCGCCGGTATGTCGGTGAAGATGCGCAATACGCCCGAGCTGAAAAACGTCCTGGCGGCCACCTACCAGACTCAAGTGAGCCTGATCAAGAGTATCCCCGAGCAATACCTCACCCAGGTTGATCTCCTCGTACAGGAGAGTGTTTCCCGTGGGCGTGATATTGCCTGGCTCAGAGACGAACTTCAGCAGCGCTATGGTGTGACCCGTCGGCGCGCAATCATGATAGCCCGTGACCAGAACAACAAGGCCACGAACGCTATTGCGGTAGAGCGCAATATTGCCGTAGGAGTTACCGAGGGGATATGGGAACACCATAGCGGGGGCAGCAAAACCTATCGTCAATCACACGTCAAAGCCGGGAATGACAAGCTTAAGTTCGACTTGAGGAAAGGCGCTTACATCGGCGGCCAGTGGATCATGCCCGGCGAGTTACCGAACTGTAACTGCACGTTCCGTCCGGTTGTGCCGGGATTTGCTTAATAGGGTCGCTTCGGCGGCCTTTTTTATGCCTGAAATTCAGAGGGCTGCATGAGAAGAATCAGGAAAAAGTCGGTGCGTGGTATGGCCTTCGATGCCCTGGCGCTTGATGCCGAGGGCAGCCGACGCCGTAAGGATGAGAATGGCTATCTTCACATCTCGCGCACGCACCTCACAAAAGAGCAGGTTGCGCCGTACTACGGGAAGGAGATTCCCGGCTGGGAAGGCTTAGACCTTGACCCTGAGCGAGTCTATTACGGCTACCGGCCCGCTGAGGAGCTGGAAAAGTCGGCTGACATGTTTAACGGCATGCCGCTGCTCATGGTCCATCAGCGGGATAGCGCCCACGCTCCTCTGAAGGAGGTCAGGGTCGGCTCGGTCGGCACAACGCCGGTTTGGGACGCACCCTATCTCGACAATGCGTTATCTGTCACCGACCAGGTGGCGATCGACGCGATTGAGGATAAATCTCTCTCGGAAATTAGCTGCGGCTATTTCTACACCCCAGATTTTACACCGGGTGAGTTTAACGGCGTGGCGTATGACTTCGTGATGCGAGACATCCGGGGGAATCACGTTGCGCTGGTTAAGGACGGAAGGGCAGGCCCTGACGTTTGTGTTCAAGACGCTATGCCGTCGAAATTCAAAAAGGTAAAGAAACCTATGAAACTGACCCGTATGCAAGTCGCTGTTCGCGCGGCACTTGCCACCGCCCTGAATCCGCTACTGGCTCAGGATGCCGCGCCCACCGACTTAACTAAGCTGGTTGGCTCATACAAAAAACCCTCGACCCTCGCTAAAGCGGTCGAGCGCAAATACAGCAAACTCTTGGCGCAAGATGCTGATCTGGACGCTGAGGAGCTGGCCGAAGTTATTGAAGCGGCCACTTCGCTTGTCAGCGCTGATCCGGAAAGTGCAGAAGGCGACCCAAGCGACCCTCCGGCGTTTGACGATGACAACGTTGCCGAAAGCCTGCGTGCGCTGTTGGAAGGGAAAGTCCCTGACGACTTACTGGAAAAGCTGATCGCTTACGCGTCGGCCCCCGCGAAGGATGAAGCAAATTCTGAGCCAGGCAAGCCAGTAGTTACCGGCGACGATAATCCTGGTGATGACCCTGATAACAAAGATAACAAGGACGCAATTGGCGCGATGGATGCGAACACCATTATGCAAAAAGCCACTGAGCAGGCGATGGCGAAAGCCCGCTCTCTTACCGCTGCGGCGGCGAAGGTTCGCCCGGTGTGCGGCGAGCTGGACGCAATGGCGTTTGACAGCGCTGAAGCTATCTTCGGCCACGCCCTGAAGGCAAAAGGCGTTAAGGTGAAGAACTACACGCCAGCGGCATACGAGGGCATGGTCGACATGATGATGTCACAGGAACGTTCTGCAATGGCAAATGACCACGCTCTTGAGCCAGAAGAAAATACCGAGCTGACAGGGCATTTTTCCCATCTCGCAAACATTAAGTTCGGCTGAGGAATCATTACCATGCAATCACAAGTTGGTCTTTATTACTCCCCCGGTATCGCCGGCGATCGCGCATCAAACAACGCTGTCATTTACACGCCTTACAACCCGCTGGCAACGAGCGACGTAACGGTTGGTCAGTTCGTCTGGGCTGGTGCTTATGCTTTCACCGAGGCGCAAGCATCATCCGATGAGGCTGTGCAGCCGCTGGGCCTGGTTGAGCGCGTTATCGTGAACTTCAACTACAACCTGACTAGTCCAGGCACGATGGTGCTCCCAGCTGGCACTGTCCTGACCGTTGCTCGCCGTGGTGACTATTACGTCAAACCGACCGCAGCAGTCGCTATCGGCCAAAAAGTCTTTGCCTCCCTGGCCGACGGCAGTATTTCAGGTGCGGCCTCAGGCGCTACGGTAAGTGGCGCGGTTGAGACTGATTGGCGCGTCGAAAACTACGACACCCAAAGCGGTATCGCCACAATTTCAAACTGGACCTCGCTTTCAGCTGCTGCCTAAATAACCCCATAGATTAATCTCGCAGACGTATCGCCTTAACTGGCGAGGATTTCCCGCGTCTGTAGATTGGAGAGATAGAATGCCATTATCCTTTAACCAGGCCGCTAAATACGGCTTTAATTTCCCTGGCGCTCGCATGTGGATTGATCGTGCAAACATGCCAAAAATGGCGCAGGATGCCGCGTTAATCACCAGTGCCAACGCCACCGTACCGGCTGAATTTACCGCTTATATCGACCCCGAAGTAATCGATATCCTGACCGCGCCTCGTAACTCGCGTGAGCTTTTAAGCGAAGAGCAAAAAGGCGACTGGACCACAGCCTATATGAAGTGGCGCACCAACGAAATTACCGGTACCACTTCCCCGTATTCTGACTTTGGGCAGTCTGGCCGGTCAGGTGTGAACGTTAACTGGCTGACACGCGAACAGTATCGCTTTAGTACCGTGATCGATTACGGTGATCTGGAAGTGGAGACGTCGTCTGTTGCAAAAATCAATCTGGCCGCTGAAAAGCAACGTTCCGCAGCCACGACCATCGATATTGATGCCAACAAATTCTACCTGCTGGGTGTTGAAGGTCTGGAAATTTACGGCGCGCTGAACGATCCAAACCTTCTGGCTGCTATCTCTCCAATTCCGGTCACAGTGAATGGTTCCCCTGTGACTGAGTGGGTGGATAAGAATACTCAGCAGCGTTATAACGATGTGCTGGCACTATTCCAGCGCCTGGTGAAGCAATCCAACGGTATCATCACCAACAAAGACGAACTTAAGCTGGCTGTCTCTCCTGATACCAGCGTTCAGTTCGGCGGTGCGACAGATTTCAACGTATCCGTTCTGGATATGCTGCATAAGTATTTCACCAATCTTACTATTGTTGTTCTCCCGCAGCTCTCTGGCGATGCAGGCGAGACGATGTTCATGTTTGCGCCAAAAGTGGCAGGCATGCAGACGGGCTTACTGGGCTATGGCGCAAAACTGCGCGCTGGCCGCATCGTTCCGGGGCTGTCGAGTTTCGCACAGAAATTCACGGCAACTACTTACGGCGGCATCATCAAGATTCCGTTTGCTTATGCCCAGATGGTTGGTGTTTAACTCAATCATCAGGTTTACACATTCTTAAAGGCTCCTCAGGGGGCCTTTTTTATTTTCAGAAGAGAAAATCATGGCCGCAGAAAAAATTAAGCATGTCCGAATGAACAATCCTCACGGGATTGAGTTCAGCCTCAGCAATGGGAAGGTCATTAAAGTCAACGGTAACGCTACATCGCTGATTGGTTTGGACAAAGGTAAAATTCCTGTTGGACTGTACGGAAAAACTGAAATTCCGGCTGCTGATTGGGAAGCCCTGGTCAAAGAACACGGGAAAACCAAGCTGTTCCGTAACGAACTAATTATCGCAGCCGATGACTTTGCAAGTGCTGAGGATATGGCCCGTGAACGGATCGAAAAACGTCATGGCCGTGAACCTGTCGATACCGAAACGACAATCACAAAAGCAGAAGCGGTTAAAGAATAATGGCTATGGTCACGTTTGACTCCACTGAGTTTACGGCGAAGTACCCTCGATTCGCTGGCACGCTCACCGCTGATCAGCTCCAGCAGGCGTTTGACGTGGCATGTCTGCTGGTTGATAACTCCGACGCCTCGATCATCAAATATGACCCAGTGACCGGCGTTAACGACCGCAAGACCATTCTTTACCTGCTGACTTGCCATATTGCGACGATGGCGCTTTGGGGCGACGGCCAGGCCGGGCCAATCGCTGGCGCATCGGAAGGCTCTGTCAGCGTGTCGTTCTCGGTACCTGACGCCACGAAC